>Ga0209488_10002374_pt1 | contig 15465 bp, 17 predicted proteins | sample Rivendell_Oct201_8_FD_188349 | JGI IMG/M metagenome (GOLD analysis project Ga0209488, IMG submission 188349) | Vadose zone soil microbial communities from the Eel River Critical Zone Observatory, Northern California, USA -... | ecosystem: Environmental > Terrestrial > Soil > Vadose zone >... | reverse complement strand
TCTGAGCTGGTTGGCTTTGCGCCGGACGTCGCGCCCGGAGCAGCCACTCCCGCAGTTGATGCTACGGGAGTGGTAGCGGCCGGTTGCACCGCGGCCGCGTCCGCACCAGAAGCCGCACTAGGGTTCCCCTTGCCTTCAAGATCGGCAACACGCTTTTCGAGCTGCTCCACACGATCCAGCAGCAGTCGCTCCCGCTCCGTCAATGGAGCAGGCGCTTCGATCTTTGTTGCTGCGGCCTTGGCTGGCGGCTTCTCCTTGTCATCATCGCCCGCAAATGCCAACGCCCGAAGTGCACTGGCGCAACACAGTCCCACCAATATGACCGGTACAAGCCTCTTCCATTTGAAAATACGCATTATTCTCTCCTAGATTCTCTTGCCCAACCTCAGCGACCTGACGACTTTCTCGTAAGCAGTCCGTTCGCACCGGTGGCATCCAGGCCGGCAAAGGTGACTGCGCGCTCCTGCTCTGGACCCGGCGTGACCTTCCGGAAAAACCTGGCGCTTCTCTGTAGATGCTCGGGCAGCGGCTTGTAGCCTAGTTTTTTCGCTACTGCCGCCAGCTGCGTCGTCTCTCGCAGCGCGAGTTGTCGCCCTGCGCTTGGTGTCTCTAGTCCATTGAAAGAGAACGAACAGAAGAAACATGCACGCTAGTAAGCAAATCGCTGCTAAGACGATGAGAGTCATGGCCCGTGCGGAACAATGCGTCCCACTACGAGGATCAACATAGCGAAATGGCCATCAGAAAGTCCTGAGCGATTCCTAAAGATTCCATAAGGACCGCGACGTAATCCAACGGAAAAATAAAGGCTTAGGGCGGCATGATGGCAATCAACAGTGCTGCGGTGGATTCAAGAAACTGATTCGTCCCATCTGCCGTTTGATGAAGTTGCTCACGACTCTCTTCGAGTAGTCTTGTATTTTCTCTTCACTGTCTGCGCACCGCTCGAGGGCACCTCGGTGGCCAACCGCTTCGATCTTTCGGCGAATCGCGGCAATATGGCGGCACCCGCCGCAATCGTTCTTGCTCTTCGCGGTGTACGATGTGCCGGTCGGACCGAAAATTCCTCTCGCACCTGAATCGGATTTCAGATCTCGCACTTGGGGGATGGTCCGTCAGCACCGTCAGTCTTTGGGAGACCGGACCATATCTGACGCCGACCACAAGTTCGAGCTTCGATCCCGGCAATCTCAAACTTTCCTTTCGCGGCAGCTTGCAGCGCCCGGATTGCATCGGCAACGGCAACGTCGCGAATGCCGCGACCGGAAGCATGTTCAACATCGCTGCGTTCAATCCGATTCCTGAAGGGCCAGTGGGAAATTGTGGCGTGGAAGTCCTGGAGGGGCCGGCGCACTCCGAGTCGCGCGTAATCCGTCCCAGACCGATGCTAAGCGGAGATCACTTCCTGATACAACACTAAGACATGTCGTTACTAATCAGGTAATTAAAATCCACGTTGGCATCTAAACGCGTTTCTCTGTGTAGCCGACTCTCCGATACCCGATAGCTAGTCTGGATCGATAGGAATTTGATCTCCACGCTTCAAGACCGACATAGGACACACGCGGCTACGTTGAGAGTCGGCAAAGCACAGAGAAGATTTCATTGCCGGCCGCTTGCAACGCATGGTCGAGCGGTGGGGCCCCGAGCCGTTCGAGGCTGCGGCCGAAGGCTTGATCGGAGCGATACACAACAACAGTAGGTAGCTAGCCGTTTTCGACGCGCACCTTTATATCTGAGTACGCCGTGTCGATGAGCCTGCTTAGCGCTGCGGCGTTTGTGGCCGTTCCCGGTCTCAGCTTCACATGACGCATGAACTTGCCGGTGCCTTGCAACAGGCCAGCCGGATCCGGCAGTGCTGCGCCGTGAAAGAACCCCACGTTTATGTGCGAGGTGAATACATTCACGTAGCCGAAGGGCGCATCTCCCAAACATACAACCGGACAGCCGTCATGCAAAAGCTCCCGGACTTCGTCCCCGCACTTTCGCATCACCTCAAACCACTGATGCGCGATGGCTCCCAATTCACCTGCATGCTCTTTCATCCACGCATCGATGGCGGGATCCCGCTGGACAGCGCCGTTGAATCGCAGCAAGTCCGTTCTCATCGGCCCTCGCCTTTCTGCTTTCGGGATCAATGGTTACGTTGCACCCTTACCTTCCCTTCGGGCTGAGCACTTGGATTCCTCGAAGTCAGCCCAGAAGGTCGACTACTGCTTCATGCGGAATCTGAGGCTTGTTCTCGCGCCGACTTCCTGCACGTCATGAGAATAACTACTAGTTTTCCTCATATTCTCCGAGCCGTTCAAGATACTGTCTTCCACGCTCGGTGAGTTCGACTATGTCCTTCAAATCAAAGCTGCCCTTGGTTGAGATTTCCCCGATCGTGTGGTCTTTTCGATTGCGAATCAGCCCCAACGTACGAAGCTTGCGCAGTTCGGTACAAACGGCCTGGTTGCCGTGGTACTGCGTGCTGCCTTTCTCTAGATTTCTCAGGTGCTCCAGCTCACTTTGCTGGAGGAGTAGCGTTAGCACAAAACGGACCGCGTCCAGTTCATCCCGCTGTTTTCTCTGGTCCGCCTCTATTTTTTGCAGCCAATCCAGTTCCAGCTCTCCGAATTTTAAATGGCTGATCCGGTCTAGCAGTTCGGGCCGCAACGAAACGCTTACGATTCCTGCGGCCAACCCGAAGACGGCTATGTCTGCCAGGCCCAGTTTCTGTTGTGCCGAGAGTCGACCGCGAACGATGGCGACAATGTACGTGCAGGTCGCCAGAAGGACGACAACAGCGAAAATCCGCCGAACTATATACATACCGGTCGATTGGTTTCCTTGGCTCTGTGTATGCGTATCATGGTTACGTGCAGAATTCTGTTCTGCATGTCTAGTACAACGAGGGGCGGGTTGCGCCGCCCAGCAGCGAAGTGTTCATGTTTGCAATCGTGTGATGGCCTTCGTTACCACCCCAGGAAAACAACAAGTACACCTGCGGAAAGCCACCGGCCCGCAGTGTCAACCCAGTTGAAAAACTGTGAAACCACGGATTGGATCCGAGATCTCCCCGAATGAGCGCTACCTTGCCTTGGTCAGCCATCAGTGTGAAACCTACGGGCCAGTTCCAAATCGAATGCTCAAAGCTCTCTCGAAGCAGCATTACGTTTGGCGCGCGAAACCGGTAATCCTGGTAGCTGCTCAACGATGAATTTCCGTTGATGTCGGCTCCTCCCAGAGTTCCCTGAAAATAAAATGGCACCGCGTTTCCTCCGGGCGTCATGGACAACGCCGTGAAAAATCGCAGCCCGATGCTTCCTTCGAAATTCCGAACAAAGGCTTTCGGACATTCCGGGTGGGTGACCGGATCAAGAGCGCAATCGTCAGGACCATTGCTAACGCGCGAGTCCAATATTCGCGTGGTCTTCCGATACAGCGCGAATTCGTGACCGAGGTCGATTGTCAACCGCTGGAACGAGAAGTTCGCGCTCCCGGGCGCGAGATATTGTTGATATGCCAGGCTGTACTTCAGGCGCACAACGTCGTCGGCCAGAATCGGACGAATCCGTATCCCTTCACCCAACTGCAACGTTCCGGGCTGGGTCGTAAGGCCCGGGGCGGTCGTTTCCGTGTACAGCTGTTCGATCGAAGGGCTGGCTTGACCACTGCTGGCGCGAATGCTCACAAAGCGACCATTGATTTCGCCATACAGGGATGCATTTAAACGCTCGTAAAACGGTTTGACTACATTCCCACCGACAATCGTCTCGGTCATACCGAAAAACGAACGGCCCGCGGGGGTGCTCGCTGGGCCTAATCCGAAGTAAGCAAGTTTGTTCAGAGATATCGCCTGCGCGTACAAGCCAAATACCGTGTGCTCCGGCATCTCGGTCAGGTTCACCTTGACCGGCGGCGGTGTTCCGAAGGCAACGCCAATCGGATTGTCCGGCGTATGCACGAACTTCATGTAGAATCCCGCACGCCACGATCCATTGATCGAGCCGATGGCGTCGGCATTCCAGCTGTTTCGCCAGTTGTCTGTCGTCTTGTGACCCAGGTACGCCAGGCCCGCGCCGAATCCGTTCTGTGGAGCGATGCTCCCAACTGCGATGTGCAGGGGTTTTCCCGTAAACAACTCTTCCGCACAGCCGGGAATCCCCTTCAGGCTAAAGCAACTCTCCTTCAGCTTGTCTATTTCATTCGGAGAATCGATCGTTGGAGGAGTAGACGCGGGAGTCGGCTGTTGCGCATGAAGCGTTTCCGCCGCGAGTAAGCCCAAAATTAAAAAGAGGCGCCGCACGGTTTTGCCTCACCCCTGCCCGGGCTTGGCTGCGTGAGTGTGCAGGATCGCAGTAGCCTTGCGTATGTACGAACTTAGCTCGCCTTCTGTTTTCAGTGCCCGTGGGTCGATCGCAAGCACTGCTGCTAGCTCCTTGAGGTGTTGCAACAGAGCCTCGCGCAAATGCAGTGTCTGTGACTGAAGAAGTTTGCCGGCCGGCCGGTCATGGTTATACGAACCTGGCTCTGGATTCGGTACGTGAACTACATTCGAAGGCGTTGCCATCAATTCCCCCCTAGTTTGAAGAATGGGATCTCTGCGTCCGGCCGCTTCTGATCCGAAAGCAAATCAAGAAAGGTATTGGCTCTCTTTTCGCGCTCGGTGCGCTTTGCGTCGCCGCGCAGGAAGAAATTCGTTACAGTTGCAGGAATCGAGGCGTGCTCGAAGATGCGTCCGCGCACAGTGTCTTCGGTGCCCGGAACGATCGTGCCCTTCGGAATGTAAGGTGAAACCAAAACCGCAGGCACACGTACCCCCAACATGTCGAAATTGAAAGGAACACCAGTTCCTGTGTCTGTTCCTTTCGCTGAATAGCCGTCCGGCGTACAGGCCGGCGGAGGTACGTGGTCGTATATCCCGCCGTGCTCGTCGTAGACGATCAGCAACACCGTATTGTCCCAAATGACCGGATTCGTTCGGATCGCGTTATACACGCTCGCGATGAATCGCTCGCCCTCTTGCACGTTGTGATCCGGATGTTGATCGGAAGCCAGAATTTCTCCGCCGCCAGGGCCCGGATGGTCGTTATAGCAAGGCTCGATGAAACTGTACTCCGGGAGAGTGTTGTTCTTGCAATCGGTAATGAATTGGTTGTAGCCGCCGAAGATCTGAGGCTGATTTTTCAGCAGGTTCACGATCTCCATTGTCGAGCTTTGCTGATCGTAGTAATAAATCTTTGCAGTGCGCCCCGCTTTGACCATCCGTTCGTACGCACTGAGAATCGGATCCAGGATATAGAAAATGTCCATGCCCACCTGGCCGAAAGAAGTGCCATAGTGAGCAAATGCTCGATTGCAGATGGTTGGGCCGGGAATAGAAGAAAACCAGCCGTTGAAGACGGCGAATTGGGTGGCCAGCGTCGTGAGCACCGGCAACTTATCCGGCGTGAAGTAGGACATGATGTTGTGCGAGCGGTTCACATCTTTTGTTTGTGTGAAATAATCCTTCACGAATCCCCGCATGTTGGCTACGCGCCCCGGACCCGGAGGAGCGCCGCCGAATATCTGGAGATCGACCCCGGGAAAGTGGTGATCGGGATCGGGATCAAGCTGGCCCTGGAACTTGGCGTTGGGTTGAACCTTGATGATGTTTCCGTTTGTATCTGGATTCGATTCGTTGCCCGTTAGGCCGTTAATCCCGGGATATTTCTTTTGACCGTTTTCCATGACCAGACTCAACCCGCCCAACATGTGATCAAAGGAACGGTTTTCCATCATCAAAACGACGATATGTTTCAAACCATCGAGTCCAGCTGTCATACTCCGCTCCTGTGCTTAAAGGCCAGCACCAAGTAGTGATACAACAGTCTTAAACGTTTCACGGATCACGTGCGTCCCGATTTCCCGGGACGCGGTGTGCTATCGCAGTGAAAAGAGCGCGCACATTTTTGCTTTGTCGGTGAAGGTTAGCAGGCACATTGCGCATCGAGTGCAAGAACGTTCCCGCCCGCCAACCGCGATAAGAGATGAAGATACGTCTTGAGGAAGTGCTGACACGGGATGTCGGATTTCACAACCACTCTGGGCGGAATGCTCAGTTCGATCGGATTCAACTCGTTCAGTCCCAGAACGTGATCGTAAAGCGAGCCGCTAACGTTGGAGCCTTGTCTTGCGGGTGCGCGGAACAATTTTCCCTTCAATAAAAGCTCTGACACGTCTGGTCCTTGGACCGCTTTATTACCTCTGCCAAGACGTCGAGCTTGCCTACCGTCTCCAGCAGTGCCAATTCAGTCTTTTTTCAGTCTTTTGAAGAACGCTCTCCAGGCAGGAGCGCCGGAGACGCGCACCACGCTTACGAGTTCCCATTCCTGTGCGCCAAGCTGATTGGCTTGATCGACCACTTCCTGTTCGCTGGCAGCGGTGATCATCTTGTATTCCCATTGCTGGGTCTCGGGTGTTTCAGGAGTAGTAGAGGTGTTCAGAGTGATGGTCTGACTATGCGATCGCCCATTTCCTGTCGCCGTCAGCACGATTGGAAACGTACCTGCCGGAACGCTGGATGTTGCCGTAAGAATTAAGTTGGCCTTCGCAGCGCCGCCTGGTGCGATCCGCGACGTAACACCAACGGGCAGACCGGAAACGCTGAAGTTAATATTGCTTAAGGAACCGCCGCCAATCGGAGTGGCCGTTAAAGCCAAAGATGAAGAACCGCCTCCGTGCACGTGCATGACAGTAGAAGACGCCGAGAAACCAAAATCTCCACTAGTAGGGCTGGGATTGAATTGAATATCGAGAACCGGATGCAGTTCGATCACATTGGGGGCAGCCCCATGTTGATTGTGAAAAAAATCAAAGAAGCCCACGCCAGTTACCCGTACCGGTATGTTGGCAGTGTGAAATGAGGAAGTTACGCTGAACTGTGCGTCAAACTGCGCTCGTGCGTTGCTAATCTGAGTCGCAAAACGGCTTCCCGCCCCCACGCAACTGGGAGAAGGAATCTCTGCCACCATCGTACTACCCTGTTCGTCCATCAGCACGAGGTGATAGTCAGAATCACCGGTGGCGCCGGTCTCCAATTTGTAATCCGTTAATGTCGCATTCACGACGAAAACGGTGTTCTCCGTCGGCGCGAAGCGGGTGTCTCTGGGGAGTGGATTCGGTGGTTGAAGAGCTATGAGTTCTGCAATACTCGCAGCCTGTGGATTGGAAATATCGACACGGCTCGAATCGCTATCAACTCCAGTTTTCACCGACCATCGCTCCACCCCGCAACGCTGTGCAAAAGTTGGCGTTGCACAAACCAAGCACAGGGCCAGCAGGCCTTTGTACGCTTTCCGTATCTTCCGCATAGGTTCCTCCACTCGAGACTTTCTGCAGAACCAACTGTCGACTGGACAAAAACGTGCTGAATCCCGCGCACAATTCAAAAACTAAAACCACAGAACTCTGTTGCCTCTTGATGACTCGAGGTTCCCCGAAAGAAAGCGAGCCCTCAGCTACACCGACACAGACACTATAGGTATATCGTGACGTTCGCTCAGGAATCGTTTCACGCAGGAAGAAACGGCATGTGAAAGGACAAGGAAAAAACATGCAAACGTGATCGCGAACTCCACCTGGCGTGCCATTTCGCTCGCTGCCGCAGCCAATCCTCACTCCCTAAAAGCGAATCGCGAAACCCAGCCAATGAATTGAAACGTTTGACCGTTCTGTGTCCCTAACTGATAGGCCGCCCTTGGCGGCAAGGACGCTGTTTGGTTTATCAGCGGCTGGATGGGGAGCAGGAAGCGAAGGGTCGAGTTCGCATGCCAAAGAACATAGTCATCTGCTGTGACGGAACAGGCAACGAGTTTGGCGATCACAATTCCAATGTTGTGAAGCTGTACAGCAGTCTAATCGTCGACGGCAAGCAGCAGGTCGGCTACTACCATCCAGGTGTGGGGACGATGGGAGCACCAACTGCAAGCAACCGCATTAGCAAGTTGTGGTCGATGGCCATGGGATTGGCCTTTGGCGCTGGCCTCCTGGCGAATGTAAGCGACGCCTATCGCTACTTAATGAATGTCTTCGAGGACGGTGACCGAGTCTATCTGTTTGGTTTTAGCAGAGGAGCCTTCACCGCACGGGCGCTTGCCGGTGTACTGCACATGTTCGGTCTGCTCTGCCCCGGAAACGAAGGCCTCATTCCTTACGTGATCCGCATCTTCGCCCGGCGCACGCGGAAGGCAAAAGGAATGACACACACCTTTGCAGTGGCTGAAGGCTTCAAGGCCACATTCTGCCGCCCTTGTCCTGTGCATTTTGTCGGAGTCTGGGACACGGTAAGTTCCGTTGGCTGGGTTTGGGACCCGCTGAAGCTGCCCTACACAGCACAAAACCCGGACATGGCCAATGGGCGACATGCGATATCCATCGACGAGCGCCGTTGCTACTTCCGAAACAACTTATGGGGTCCATCGCTACCTGGTCAGAACATCAAGCAAGTTTGGTTTGCGGGGGTGCATTCCGATGTCGGAGGTTCCTACGCTTATGCGGAATGTGGATTGTCGCAGATCACGCTCGAATGGATGCTCTGTGAAGCGATCTCACTGGGATTACTGGTCGACACGGGAAGAGCAAATAGTGCGCTGGGGAGGGTTCGGCCGCCACCGCCGATCGCACCCGATCCTCGCGGGCAGACGCACAATTCGCTCACCGTTTGGTGGTGGACGCTCGAATTCCTCCCGCATAGTTATTATGATCCTTTGCTCAAGCGGGCCAGATGGCGGATCCCGCTGGGAGCCAGACGCGTGATTCCCGACGGATCTATGGTGCACTCGACGGTTGAGGAAAAGATTCGCGTCGATTCAAAATACAAGCCATCGAATCTGCCACAGAATACCAACAAGGAAATCAGTAATCCATGCCAGTTTCGATAGCCGACGCAAGAAGGCTCCGGCGCGATGTGAACCTTTCTCTGGCTCCAGTCGAGGAAGCCTCTAGTCGCACCGCTGGTGTTTTATAGCTTCGCAAGCGGATTGGACGTACGGGAGCACAGCCAACGTAGGCTTGCGATTCTAGATAATCTACTTTCCAAGCCTTCTCAAAGTGTTGTCGTTGCCTCGATAGTTGATCCAGTGTTGAATTCATCGCAACCGGAACAAGAGCAGTGGCAAACGATGTTACGGTCGTTGGTCCGGATCGACTTGAATTCGAGCCCCGCGCGGCGCGCCGATGAAACCGTTGACGAGTTTGAAAGCCGAATTTCGGCGGGCCTACTACCACTGGCTGTTGGCCGGCCACTTCAAAAGCGCAGAAGCTGGCTCTGGTGCAGTTGGCCCAAGAAGGAGTTATTAACGCGAAGAGTCGCGGCGTTATCCGCGAACTGATGAACCCAGGCTTGGTCGGACAGCGCTGGGGCTTGATAAGCATCAACGATTGCCGCTTCGCGCACTTTTTGACAGGCGCAATTCCACGCAAGAGCAGCAAACACTGGGAGAGGCAGGGAGCGGGGATTCGTGCAAGTATGCTGCACACGTCCTTGGTCGTCGAAGGCGTTGGCATCGGGGTTTTCTCCTTTACACGCAGGCCGCGATTTTCAACAACTGGATCACGTACATGACCGGACTTGCCGCAGCGGTGCCCGCAGTCGTGAAGCTGCTCGATGTATTCTGCGGTAGCAGCGAGGCGCCCGTGCACTAGTTAGAAAACGGGTTCCTTTGACCATCCGCAATTCCTTTTTTAATTCCTTACATGGACGTTTCTCCTACAACAAAAATAAAGAGCGGACCGTCGGGAACAGATCGGTCTCCGCGGTGATCGGCGGAGGCCTGATCCCCGTGCCATACCGTGCAATCTCCGTTTTCTGTTCGTTTTCGTTCCTTCCTTCAGAACGTGATGCTGACGCGGGAATCAGAAGTCCGGGACGGGTGTCACTCTGAGTCCGATTCTCGACCTCCTGTCTTCGAGCGCTAAATGCCACAAATGAAACGTTTTTCATGCTTGTATCACTATCGACTATTGGTTAAAGGCAAAGGCATACACCCGTAGCGTTCGTGAAAATAATTGGACACGCGGATGCCTGATGCCCAGGAGGGTCTACCGTGGCAAAACATTCCTTTGGGTGGGTTCCAGACATTCCGGATCATCGAGATTTCATGTACGCGGCACCAATCGAGTATATGGCTGCGCTCCCGGCAAGCGTTGACCTTCGGCCGAGCTGCCCCAAGGAGGTGTACGATCAGGGTCAGCTGGGGAGCTGTACCGCCAACGCGATTGCCGGAGCCCTGGAGTTCGATCAAATCAAGCAGGCCCTGGCAACTTTCACACCGTCCAGGCTGTTCGTCTATTACAACGAACGGGCCATAGAACACACAGTTGGTAGCGATAGTGGCGCGCAGATTCGGGACGGGATAAAAACAGTTGGCTCCATCGGAGCGTGTCCCGAGGCCACGTGGCCATACGACATCACGAAGTTTACAGAAAAACCGCCGGTGCCGGCGTACGGCAAGGCGGCGCTCGGGAAAGCCCTCCAGTACCAACGAGTCCCGCAGCTGCTCAATCAAATGAAGGGTTGTCTCGCCTCCGGCTATCCGTTCGTTTTTGGATTTACAGTGTATGAGAGCTTTGAAAGCGACGAGGTGGCTAAAACCGGTGTGGCGCCAATGCCCGCGACAAACGAGAAGGTGTTGGGAGGCCACGCGGTTATGGCCGTCGGCTATGACGATAATTCACAGCGTTTTACGGTTCGCAATTCATGGGGACCCGGTTGGGGAATCGGGGGCTATTTTATGCTTCCCTATGCCTACCTCACTGATGCCAATCTGGCCGATGACTTCTGGACCGTCCGAATGGTGGCGAAGACCGCTGCCCAACTCAAGGCCGAGAAATCCGCATCGGCCGTGGCAGGACAGCTTTAAGCAGATCAAGGTCGACTAAAGGCAGACGAAGCGGCTCGAGGATCAGCCCTTTATCCCGACAGCGGACGGTCCACCAGGCATCAGTCTCAAACCTACGTTTGGATCGAAATGAAAAGACACCGCGCAACGATATTTTACTGAACCATGTTGATTTGACACTGGAGATCGCCAGACATAACGCACACCGCGTCGCCTCCATTGGGATCGCGGCGCGCGGCTGGCGAGGTGCGCTTAATAACACAGTTCGACAGCATCCCGTTTTTGACTTAACTTCTGTCGATCTCGAGACCAGAATCCCGCCTTCCTCGCTAATTCTTCCGTGTTCCGTGGCATCGTTGGGCACTATCCCGCCGCGTCTCGGATTGAAAGGGTATCGATGAGTCCTTAAGCTACAGCAACCCGGTCTAGATCTTAGGATCGACGTTGCCGATCTCACCTGGGGTAGTCAACTTAAGAAGCTCCTTCAGGGGGAGGCGAACCCGATTTTCATTATTGGTCCTGATTGAGCGACCTTTTCGAAGGAGCAGAAAGAAATGTTACAGCAGTTGGACATCGCGATTGCCTTCGTAGTTCTAATGCTCATCCTTAGCCTTCTTGTCACTGCCATCGTCCAGGCGATAAGTGCTGTTCTTGACCTTCGCGGAAGGAATTTGGCTAGGGCTCTCGCAGATCTCTTTAAACAGATGGATCCGAGCCTACGTGCAAAGGCGGGAGAAAACTTCAGAAATTGGCTGGCTCACCCGTTCACTCGTGAAACCACGCTCGCAACTCAGCTGGCCGACGCTGTGGCAACACATCCTATTTTGGCGCATACATTCACAAGAGCTAAGGCTGTCAGAAAGGATGAGCTGCTCGATGTATTGAAGGATCTTTGTTCCGATAATCCCAACGGCGCGATAGACACCACGGTACAGGCGAAATTGAAGGCAATGCTGGGTTCGCAACTCTCACCCGGAGCCGGATCCGCAGAGGCCATCCAGGCCCTCGCTAGCAAGATTGTGGCGCAAGTCCCACCGGAGGCTAAGGATGCGGTCAATAAGGCTGTCGTTGACGCACTGGGCAAAGTGTCAAGTCTCGAGGCGGGAGTGGAAAAATGGTTCGATACTGTAATGGATCGGGCCTCCGATATTTTCACACGATGGACGCGGATCATCACGGTCGCCATATCAGTGTTACTGGTTGTTGTGATGCAGATTGATGCCGGCTCGATTCTCAGTCAGATTTCGACGAATTCAGAGGTCAGGGCTGGCCTAATCAAGATTAGCGATGCAGCCCTATCGCGCGCCGAGGATTTAGAAAAAGAAAGTCATCGCGGTTCTACCGCACTGAAAAAGTTCGTCGCGGACCGGAAACTCGCTATCCCGGAAAGCAATCTAAACGAAATGCCGCCCTTCGGAACCTGTGATCAAGCGGCGTCTTGGCTCGACCAGAACCCCTCCAAGGACCCGACAAATACTACCCAGCTGAAAACGGACTTCGTAGAAGTCTGCCGAAAGGCGGCAGCTGAGGCTCTCACCGATTCCAGAAAACAAGTCAGCGGCTTGCAGTCGGAACTAGCTAGCACAAAGCTCAAGATAATTCCGGAAGGTGTCTTTGGATCTGCGGACGACAAAACCCTTTGTCAAAAGGTCGGCGCGTGGTGGCATGCCTACCTTAAGCCGCGGCACTTCCTAGGCACGCTGGCGATGGTCATTCTCCTAAGTCTTGGCGCTCCGTTTTGGTATAATGCTCTAAAGCAGCTCTCGAATCTCAAGCCAGCCATCACTCAAAAAGTGGAAAAAGAGTCATCAGCCTCGACTTGATTGAGGAGCAGGCTCATGACGTGACCCGAGACATCCTCCGCTGATTCCGCCGGTTCAGCAGGAAAGCATTAGCGCAGGACTCCGGGCGAGCCGCAGAATCGAAACCATCCAAAAACAAGGGCGCGATCTTCTTCCACTGCGTATCGGACCTGTCCACGCCATCGGCCCTTCCTCGGCGCTGCCATTCTGCATATCCACCTTTTTGCAAACCACAACCATCCTCTTCTCAAACGCTTGTGTTAGGTTGCGCAACGGCTTCGCCAATTTCGAATTTTCTACTTTCCATTTCTGACGGCTTCCATCCGGGAAGATGGCGAAACCCACAATCTCTCGCAATCCTCTCCGCTTCGCTCGCAACTTTGTCTGCAATATCTGCACCAGCACCCGCAGGCCCGCCCCCACGCCCTAACGCCTCCGCGCGCCAAGCGCTTGCCTCTACAGTTCCCCAACAGGTTGGATCACAACAAGAAGGGATCGATCCGCAACAAGGCGGAATCGAACCACCGCAAAGCCTCAATGCGCTTCCTGCGCACCCGACCTGTCTCGAGCGCAGCCGAAGGATGAGGATGCGCGGCCGGAGAGCGCGACCCTGCCTGACAGGGCGTTCATAGCTGGGCCTCCTGGAAGCGAGATTTCTGCCCCGCCTTAAGCCGTCGCGTTTGACTCCACAGACAACGGACTGCTCCGATTCGTTTGGAAGCTCGTCGTATCCACGCAGCACCGAGCAACCCCGCACCGCATCCGGCAGCTAGGGCGCCCAGCGAGCCGAGCAAGTCGGGTTTTGCCGTCATCAGGAATACGATTCCCAGGCCTAGTCCCGCGCGCAACCCATACGAGATCAAGAGTGCTTTATCCTTCGCCTCAGCCGATATCGCTTCGATTGAAACAACAGTTTCATCACTTGAAAGCACCTTCCGCAGGCGAGCAATCCGTATTCCCGTTACAAATCCTCCGATCAACATGATCAGTAGAGTCGCGCCCATAGCAAACGGAATCCAGTAAGTGCCTCCCCCCCACTTGGATGCTAGGAACATGCCGCCAACCAAAACACCGACAAAAGAGGGAATGGCAACTATGCGAAGGCGTTGAAATGCACGAATGAAGAATCGCACCTCCTCGACGCTCTGCGCAGAGCGAATGCGAAAGAAAATCGCGCCTTCCGCTGCCAGCGCAATGAACAGTCCGATCGCGGAAACTACGTGAATGAAAAGAACGGTGGAATAGATTGTCATAGTCTAAGGCCTCTCTTCTCGTATACGTTGGCGCAAGTCACTTAATTTCATATGATAATCATTTATCTTACAAACGATTATGATGTGTAATCATAGCCCGTCATGGCAAACTCTGCTGGAACTCAACGACCTTCTTCTGCGGCATTCCTGCTCGCTCAGGTAGGCTCGCACGCAGCTCGGAAATTCGCCGAGCGACTTGCTCCTTCGCGTCTCTCGCCGCCCCACGCAGGCATTCTCGGCGTACTCCGCAAATCCGGAGGGCTCAGTCAGCAAGGACTGGCTGAGGCGCTTCATATGCACCCGAGCGGCTTGGTGGCAATCATCGACGAGTTGGAAGAGCGCGGGCTTGTAAAGCGGCAGGATAGCCTAGATGATCGGCGCAGCTATGAGCTCCACCTCACCGACAAAGGGCAGGTGGCACTCCGTGACATCGCTCGCGTCGGACAGGAACACAACGAATCACTCTGCGCAGCGCTGTCTCAGCGCGAACGTGAGCAACTGACCGGATTTCTGCGCCGTATTGCCGATCAGCAAGGCCTCACTCCCGGCGTTCATCCAGGCTTCAGCCGTTTGGGCCGCCGCCAGAAAGGGCCATGTTGACGAGCTGAGAAAAGTATCCGCTGCCCCATCATTGTTATTACGGGCTTGTTCGCTAACCTCAATTGCGGCGGCCTGATTTGAACCAGCGACTCTCGGACAACGGAGGTCTTCTTGGGAAGCAGGCGCTCTTCTGAAAGCCCGCTCGGCTGCGTTTGAAAACGGGGATGACCGCAATTAGCACAGATCTTCCGCGGTTGGTTGTAATACCTCTCGATGAATTCCTCCAGTCCTTGACGCAGGTCTTCGAACTCGCGGTACGCGCTGGCGCGAATCTCTTCCCGTTTGACCGTCTTTATAAGACTCTCGCACGTGGCGTTGTCATAGGGATTCGCTGGTCGGCTCATGCCTGGCAGCATTCCATGAATGTGGAGTTCTTGCATGTAGTGACGCCACGTGTATTGCACACCCTGATCTGAGTGGTGCGCAACTCCCGGCGGCGGCTGTAGATCGATGATTGCTCACTTCAAAGCGCAAAGTGGAAGCCTGGCCTGAAGAGTTCGGCCGAGCGACCAACCAACGACCTTGCAAGAGAAGGCGTCCAAGACAACCGTTCAAATAAACAACCTCTGCTCTGAGGCGAATGTAGGTTATGTCGGCGATCCACAGTTGGTTCGGTCCGGACAGTTTCATTCACGTTGCCAGGTTAAGATAAATCTGAACTGCACGAACAGAGCGTTCCCCAGGCAAGATTTGCGGGTGTCGAACCTTCGGCAGATTGTCGTCGCGCATGATTCGCGCGATTCGCTCATGATTTGCGATCATTCCGCGCGATCGTAGTTCCTCAGTGACTCGCCTGAACCCGTAGCGCCAACGATGTCCAAGACAATATCTTGGACAACGGCGCGTCAAGTCCTGCCATGGTTCTGCCAGCCATTTACGTTGATAGCTCCGCCCCGGCCTGTTCCGCCACCATGTATGAGGCGTACCAGTCGGGCCAATTCTTGT
>Ga0209488_10002373_pt1 | contig 15470 bp, 19 predicted proteins | sample Rivendell_Oct201_8_FD_188349 | JGI IMG/M metagenome (GOLD analysis project Ga0209488, IMG submission 188349) | Vadose zone soil microbial communities from the Eel River Critical Zone Observatory, Northern California, USA -... | ecosystem: Environmental > Terrestrial > Soil > Vadose zone >... | reverse complement strand
GCGGCGCCGCAGGCGATGCCGGGCGCATCGTCAAGGCGCCGCGACGCGGCAGCGCCCCGTCCTCGTGCAACCCGCAGGGACATCGATATTTCCCGCCGGCTCGTCGTCGCTCGTCGCTTGCGATGCGCACGGCATCGCCGCGCTCCTCGCTCCTAGCCCGACAGGAAATATCGATGTCGCAGACCCATCCCATTTACCAGACAGGCTCCTAGACGCTGCCGCCCAGCGTGCCCTTGGTGGAAGGAACGGCATCGGCGCGGCGCGGATCGATCGCGACCGCCTGGCGCAGGCTGCGCGCCAGGCCCTTGTAGCAGGATTCGACGATGTGGTGATTGTTCTCGCCGTAGAGATTCTCGACGTGGAGCGTGACGCCGGCCGATTGCACGAAGGCCTGGAACCACTCCTTGAACAGCTCGGTATCCATCTCGCCGAGCTTGGGCTTGGTGAACTTCACCTTCCAGACGAGATAGGGGCGGTTCGAGGCGTCGAGCGCGACGCGCGTCAGCGTCTCGTCCATCGGCACCAGGGCGTCGCCCCAGCGCGCGATGCCGCGCCGGTCGCCCAGCGCCTTGGACACGGCCTCGCCGACGACGTAGCCGGTATCCTCGGTGGTGTGGTGGAAGTCGATATGGAGGTCGCCCTCCGCCCGCAAGGTCAGATCGACCAGGCTGTGCCGCGACAGCTGCTCGAGCATGTGGTCGAGAAAGCCGATTCCGGTCGAGACGTCATAAACGCCGGTGCCGTCGAGATTGACGGCACCGCGGATCTTGGTCTCCCGCGTCACGCGCTCCACGCTCGCCTGGCGCGCGGGCGGGGCGACGACCGGGGAGCGGGCCTGGGCCACCGTGGCTCTCCTTGCCGGGTTGGGGCCGAGCGTCTTCGGGGCGGGCTCGGGTGCCGTCTTTTAGCAAGGACGGGGCGGCGCCGCCAGGGGTACCGGAGCGGTCGGGCGCCCCGACCCCTCCACCGAGGTGGGGCCGCCCATCGCCTTGACCCGCGTCGCCGCCGACCCACATCTTGGGCCTATCCTCCGCACAAGGCCCCCATGCAGGACGAGAAACGAGAGACCTGGCACGGCACGACGATCCTCTGCGTGCGCAAGGGCGGCCGCGTGGTGATCGCGGGTGACGGCCAGGTGTCGATGGGCCAGACCATCGTCAAGTCCAATGCCAAGAAGCTGCGGCGGCTCGGCGGCGGCGCGGTGATCGCCGGCTTCGCCGGGGCCACCGCCGACGCGCTCACCCTGTTCGAGCGCCTCGAGGCCAAGCTCGAGCAGCATCCGGGCCAGCTGTCGCGCGCTTGCGTCGAGCTCGCCAAGGATTGGCGCACCGACCGCTACCTGCGCCGGCTCGAGGCGATGATGGCGGTGGCCGACGCCAAGGTGTCGCTGATCCTGTCCGGCACCGGCGACGTGCTCGAGCCCGAGGATGGGCTCATCGGCATCGGCTCGGGCGGCGGCTACGCGCTGGCCGCGGCGCGCGCCCTCATCGACCAGCCCGACCTCGACGCCGAGGCGATCGCGCGGAAGGCGATGGCCATCGCCGCCGGCATCTGCGTCTACACCAACGACAAAGTCACCCTCGAAAGCCTATGACCTCGTTCAGCCCGCGTGAGATCGTCTCCGAGCTCGACCGCCACATCGTCGGGCAGAACGACGCCAAGCGCGCCGTCGCGATCGCCTTGCGCAACCGCTGGCGCCGCCAGCAGCTCGCCCCTGAGCTGCGCGAGGAGGTGCTGCCCAAGAACATCCTGATGATCGGCCCGACCGGCATCGGCAAGACCGAGATCGCGCGCCGCCTGGCGCGGCTGGCGCAGGCGCCGTTCCTCAAAGTGGAGGCGACCAAGTTCACCGAGATCGGCTATGTCGGCCGCGACGTCGAGCAGATCGTGCGCGACTTGGTCGAGATCGCCATCGCCATGACGCGCGAGCGCCTGCGCAAGGAGGTGGCGGCGCGTGCCGAGCTGCATGCCGAGGAGCGCGTGCTCGACGCGCTGGTCGGCCAGAATGCCGGCGCCGACACACGGCAGAAATTCCGCAAGATGCTGCGCGAGGGGCAGCTCGACGACAAGGAGATCGAGATCCAGGTGCAGGACACCGGCGGCGGCCTGCCGACCTTCGAGATTCCGGGCCTGCCGGGCGCGCAGATGGGCATGCTCAACCTGGGCGATATTTTCGGCAAGGCGTTCGGCGGCGGCCGCACCAAGCCGCGCCGCCTGACGGTGAAAGAGAGCCACAAGGTGCTGATGGCCGAGGAGAGCGACAAGCTCCTCGACCAGGAGAGGGTGACCAAGGAAGCCATCACCGCGGTGGAGCAGAACGGCATCGTCTTCCTCGACGAGATCGACAAGATCTGCGCGCGCAGCGAGCAGCGCATCGGCGCCGACGTCAGCCGCGAGGGCGTGCAGCGCGATTTGCTGCCGCTGATCGAGGGCACCACGGTCGCGACCAAGTACGGCGCGGTGAAGACCGACCACGTGCTGTTCATCGCCTCGGGCGCCTTCCACCTGGCGAAGCCCTCGGACCTGCTGCCGGAGCTGCAGGGGCGGCTGCCCATCCGCGTCGAGCTCAAGCCGCTCAACCGCGAGGATTTCCGCCGCATCCTGACCGAGCCCGAGGCGAGCCTGATCAAGCAGTACAGGGCGTTGCTGGCGACCGAGGGCGTCACGCTCGATTTCACGCCGGAGGCGATCGACGAGATCGCGAGCCTCGCCGAGGAGATCAACACCGCGGTCGAGAACATCGGCGCGCGGCGGCTCCACACCGTGCTGGAACGGCTGCTCGAGGAAGTGAGCTTCACCGCCTCCGACCGGCCGCCCGGCACCATCGTGACGATCGACCGCGCCTATGTGCGCGACCATGTCGGCGCCCTCGCCAAGAACGCCGATCTCTCGAAATTCATCCTGTAAGCGGGCGGCGGTGCCCCGCAATCATCGCGCCGCCGCTTTCCTCGCGTTGTGCGTGCTCGGCGGCTGCACCGACGCGCCGCTGTGCCGGTATTGGACGGATGCGCCCATCGGGCGAAACAGCCTCGATCCCTCGGCCGTGCCGATGCTGCCGTACAATCCCTATTGGGTCACGAAGGATTCTCCCGCCTCGCCTGGATCGCCCGCGCCGCAAGACGCTTGTGCGGGCGAGCCGGGCCATCCCGCGTCGCTCGACTAAGCGCTCACCGCCCTTCCGGCTGCACCAGCTTCGCCAGCTCCTGGCGCTGCGCCACCATCGTCGACCATCGCTGCCCGGCGACGACACCGCCATCGACCACGAGATCATGGCCGTTGACGAAGCTCGCCGCGTCGCTGGCCAAGTAGAGCGCCGCGCGGGCGATGTCCTCGGGCAGGCCGGCGCGCGGGATGGGCTGCGCCTGGGCGAAGCGGTCCTTCAGGCCCTGCGCCAGGCGGTCGGCTTCCGCATCGGCCATGCCGGCGCCCTTGCCGAAGATGCCCGTGACAATGGCGCCGGGCGTGATGCTGTTGACGCGCACGCCTTTCTCGCCGAGCTCCATGGCGACGCAGCGCGTCACATGGATCACCGCCGCCTTGGCCATCGAATACATGTGCGAGGAGAGGCCGGCGCGCAGGCCGGCGACGCTGCCGGTGTTGATGATGCTGCCGGAGCCTTGGCGCAGCATGGCCGGGGCGGCGTGCTTCATGCCGAGCACGACGCCGCGGACATGCGTGTTCATGATCGCGTCGTAATGCGCCATGTCGACATCGGCGATGCTCGACAGGCGCCCGGAATTGCCGGCGTTGTTGAAGAGGCAGTCGAGCCGGCCGAAGGTCGCCAGCGCGTGCTCGATCATCGCCTTGACCTCGCTCTCCACGGCGACGTCGGTCTTGACGAAGCTCGCGGCGCGCCCGAGCCGCCGCGCCAGCGCTTCGCCTTCCTCGCGGCGCCGTCCGGCGATCACCACCCGGGCGCCTTCGGCGACGAACACCTCCACCGTGCGGGCGCCGATGCCGCTGGTGCCGCCGGTCACGATCGCAACTTTACCGTCGAGCACACCCATGTCTTCCTCCGTGCCACCGCTGGTTCCCCCGTCGGGCTTACGATAGGCGCGGCGCACGGAGCAGGGCAACGCCCGCCGGCCGGGCGCAAGGTTGTGGGTCAGTTTGCGCTTCCGGGCTCGGCTCGCCGCCGCTGGCGTGCGGATAAGCTTTGGGAAACATCTCATGTGATAGAAGTGCTGTGGGAGGGGGAAAGATGACGCCGAGAGATTTACTTGGAGTGTTTGTGAGGCTCGCGGGCTTGGGGCTCATCCTGTTCGCATTATTCGACCTTTATTACGTGGTGGTGAAGACGTTAGGGATTCCAACCATGTCAACTGTTCCGCTAGGAATAGATGTGCGGGGTGCTATAGTCTACTCGATATCGGGCCTTTGCATTGTTTCTGGCGCCAGATTGATAGTGCGGCTGGCATATTGGCGCGACGGTTCAGAAGGCTCTAATCGCTCACATTGAAACTGAGCCGCTACCGGCGCCACGCTGAAGTGACGGCGTGGCGCAACCCGATTACGATGGCGCCTTTGGGCAGCCATTCGCGCCGGGACAACTGCATGGTGTCGATGATCCTCGCCGCGGCATTCTGGGTCGTGCTGCATTTCGTGGTGGCGGGGCCGCTGCGCCCGGGGGTCGCCGCGCGGCTTGGCGAGCAGGGGTTTCGCGGCGTCTTCTCGCTGCTGAGCGCGGCAGGGCTGGCCTGGCTCATCCTTGCCTACCGCGTCGCACCCTACGTTCCGCTTTGGCAAGCGGTGCCCGGCGCCGCTTACCTTGCGCTGGCGCTCATGTTCGTCGCGTTTCTCCTGCTCGCCTTCGGCATCGGCGCCGGCAACCCCACGCTCGCCGGCGCCGACATGCTGCTGAAGGATCAGCTGCCCGTGCGCGGCATCACGCGGATCACCCGCCACCCGGCTTTGTGGGCGTTCGCGCTGTGGGCGCTGGCGCATCTTCTCGCCAATGGCGACCTTGCAGGCGTGCTGCTGTTCGGGGCGATTCTCGTCACCGCGCTCAACGGCATGGTGTCGATCGACCGCAAGCGGCATCGCGCGCTGGGGCCGGGTTGGGAGGCCTTCGCCGCGCAGACCTCCCGCATGCCTTTCGCCGCCATCCTCGCCGGCCGGAACACGCTGCATGTCGAGGAATTGTCGCCGTGGCGCGCGGCTGTCGGCACGGCGCTGTTCGCGCTGGCGCTGTGGCTCCACGGTGTGATCGGCGTCTCGCCGATTCCTTCGTGACGCCATGCCGCGTGCGACGGCGAAGCGTCCCCTCGATCGGCTGCGCGCGATCTGCCTGGCGCTGCCCGAGGCGGCGGAGAAGGAGACGTGGGACCTGCCGACCTTTCGCGTGCGCGACAAGATCTTCGCCATGGCCATCATCGGCGAAACGCCGCTCGCGCTGTGGTGCAAGGCGCCCAGAGGCAGCCAGGCGATCCTGGTCGGCGCCGACGCGAAGCGCTTCTTCGTGCCGCCCTATGTCGGTCACAAGGGCTGGGTCGGCATGCGCCTCGGCAACGGCGTCGACTGGCGCGAGGTCGCCGTCCTGGTGACGCGGTCCTATCGCCTGACCGCGCCGAAGCGCATCGCGGCGCTGCTCGGCGACAGCAGCTTCGCAGGCAAAACCGACAGCGCGCCTAGGGGACGCGGCGGCCGAGGACGAGCGGCGCGAGCCAGCGGTCGAGCGATATCGGGCCCGGGCCGCGCGTCAGGATGAACAGCAGCAGCGAGGCCCAGGTGAGGTGCTCGATCCAGTCCTCGGGATAGACGAAGGCCTCGATGACGAAGGTCATGCCGAGCATCGGCAGCGTCGCCAGCCGCGTCATCAGCCCGAGCACCAGCAGCACCGGGCAGGTGAGCTCGACCGCGGCGGCCAGCGATGCCGCGAGCTCGGGCGGCAGCACCGGCACGCGATACTCGTCGCGGAAGAGCACGATCGTGCTCTGCCAGCTGGCGATCTTGGTGAGGCCGGAATTCCAGAACACCGCGGCGATGCTGACGCGGAACAGCAATTGCAGCACGGACAGCGGAAAGCGCTCGAGGCGCGCGACGATGTCGGCAAGACGGGCGCGCAACGATGCGGGGGCGGGGATGGCGACGCGGTCGGTCATGGCACGGCCTCCGGGGCCAGGGTAAAGGCGACGACGGCGCCGTCGCGGAAGAGATCGGCGACGGCAGCGCCGAGATCGAATCGCGCATCCGCCGCGAACGCCGTCGCGGTCGCCGCGTCGAGCGTCGCGCCGCCGGCGATCGCCTGCCGGAAGGCGAAGGTCGCGGCATCGAGCGCGCGGAACACCACGTCCGGGCCACAGCGGCCCACTTCGATGTGCACGCCGCCCGAAGCGAGATCGACGGTCTCGTCGCCCTGCGCTCCCGGCCGGTTGAGGCGCCAGATGCGGTCGACCGGCCATGGCGATGCGAGAAACCCGTAGGCGGGATCGAGGCGGAAGACCAGCCGCGGCGCATCGGCCGCAGCGACGCCGGCGAGCGACGACGGTGCCAACGCCTCGGCATCGGCCGCATGCGCCGCCCTGTTCATGAGCCATTCGAAGCGCGCGACGTCCGGCAGATAGACCAGCTCGCGACACGGCGGAAATGCCGCGAGGAAATCGGCGAAGCCGGCGCCATACTCGGCAAGGCAGGCGCGCCGCGGCGGGTACCCGGTCAGGAAGGCGTGCGCCGCATACGCGAAAAATCGCTCGTCCACGATCCGGCACACCGCCGGGAAGGTGTCGCGCAGCGCGTCGGTCAGCGATGTCTGCACATTGTTGCGGTAGACCGCCATCCGCTCCGTCGCGGCGATGCCGTCCGCGGCGACCAGCGCGGCGAGCGCATTATCGTCGCCGTCGAGCAGGCCGCGGCGGAATGCCGCCTGGACCTCACGCAGCGCAAGCATCGGCGTCGGCCAGCGCGCGCGCCACGCCCGCGGCGACGCGCGCTTCCTGGAGCAGAATCACGAGCGGCGGCAGCGCCTTGTCCCATTCGACGAGGCTCGGGACCATGCCGAAGCGCCCGAGCGCGCGGCGATAGAGCCGCCAGACCGCGGGCGCGACGGGCGCGCCGTGATCGTCGATGAGCAGCGTCTTGCCGCCGCGCACGACGCGGGCGTGACCGGCGAGATGGATCTCGCCGATGGCGGCCGCCGGCAGGGCGTCGAGGTAATCCGTGGCGTCGCCGCCGAGATTGGCGCAGGTGACATGGATGTTGTTGACGTCGCATAGCAGGCCGCAGCCGGTGCGCTCCACCAGGGCCGCGAGAAACTCGGGCTCGGGAATGGTCGAGTGGCGGAAGCGCAGATAGGACGACGGGTTCTCGACCAGCAGACGTCGGCCCAGCGTCTCCTGCGCCTTCGCGACATTGCCGGCGACGATGTCCAGCGTCTCTTCCGTGTAGGGCAGCGGCAAGAGATCGTTCAGATAGACGCCGCCGCTGACACTCCAGGAGAGGTGCTCGGACACCAGCATCGGCTCGGTGCGTTCGACAAGCGAGCGGAGCCGGCGCAGATGCCCGTCGTCGATGCCCTCGGCCGTGCCGAGCGACAAGCCGACGCCGTGCAGGCTCAGCGGATAGTCGCGGCGGATGGCGCCGAGCTGCGCCAGCGCCGGGCCGCCGCCCATGTAATTCTCGGCATGCACCTCGAACCAGCCGAGGGCGGGGCGGGTGGCAATGATCTCCGCGACATGCGGCGCGCGCAAGCCGACGCCGATCGCCGCCGCGATTGCCGCATCATGGTGGTGCGTGATCATCAAAGCCCGCCCCGCTGCCCGCAGCGTTACGCCTTTTTCGCCGTGAGGCTGGCGCCTTGGATCTTCTGGCAGGTGCCGGTCGGCACGTAGATCCACGACGCCGGATCGCTGGCGCGCTTGGCCTCGCCGGCGCAGGAATGGCTGTTCGAGGCGGCGCAGTCGTTCTTGCCGGCGGCGTTGATGCCGTAGCATTTCTCGGCCTGGAAGCTCGGCGTCGGCGCCGGACCCGCCTTGGCCAGCATCGGCAGCGCAACCGTCGCGCCGATGGCGGACGCGATGAGGAGGGCGACCTTGGTAGAGTGCTTTTGCATGGGTAGAGACTCCCGCTATGATTGGTTGACGGCGGACCCTTCCGGCACATGCCGGCCGCCCGCATCTCTCCGTTCGCAACATGGCGCAGATGGTTACGCCCCGGGCTCGCAGATTCCGTCGAAATGCCGCTCACAGCGAGTAACGAGATCGCGAGCGACGGCGAGTGGTCACGGCTGATGGCGGCGGCGCAAGCGGGCGATCGCGCCGCTTACGAGCGCCTGCTGCGCGACATACTGCCCTTCATCCGCGCCATCGTCGGCCGCCAACACCGCACGCACGATCGTGTCGAGGACGCCGTTCAGGATGTGCTGCTGACGCTGCACCGGGTGCGCCATACCTATGATCCGTCGCGCCCCTTCGCGCATTGGCTGGCGACGCTGGCGCGGCGGCGCTCGATCGACCTGCTGCGGCGGAAATCGCGCATGGCGGCCTTCGAAATTGCCGATGAGGCGGCCTATGAAACCTTTGCCGACCCCGGCGCGAATAGTGAACAGGAGAGACGCGAGTGGGGCGGCGCCCTGAGCGGCGCCATGGCGGCGCTGCCGGCGCGGCAGCGGCAGGCGATCGAGCTGACGAAGCTGCGCGAGATGCCACTGGCCGAGGCGTCGCGGGCGAGCGGCATGTCGATCGGCGCGCTCAAGGTCAATGTCCACCGCGCGATCAAGGCGATGCGCAAGCGCTTGACGGGAGAGTGAGGTTGAGAGAGGCGACGGAGCTGATAATCGAGCGCCTGGTGGCGGACGCCCGGCCGGTGCGCCGGCTGCGCCCGCCGACGCTGCGCGCCGCGCTGTGGCTGCTCGCCATCGCCGCAGTCGCCGCGGTCGCGGTCTTGTTGTTCGCCGATCTCGATGTCGCCGGCCGCCGCCTGCACGACCCGAAGCTGCTGGCGGAGATGATCGCCACGCTGCTGACCGGCGTCGCCGCCGTGGTCGCGGCCTTCCATCTGAGCCTGCCCGACCGCTCGCCGGCCTGGGCGCTGCTGCCGCTGCCGTTTCTCGCCGCGTGGATCGCGAGCAGCGGCTACAGCTGCTATCGCCACTGGATCAGTTTCGGCCCCGATGGCTGGCAGCTTGGCGAGAGCGCGCATTGCCTGCGCTTCATCCTGGCGATCAGCCTGCCGCTCGGCATCAGCCTGCTGCTGCTGTTGCGCCGCGCCGCGCCGCTTGCGCCGGTGCGCGTCGCCGCAATCGCCGGGCTCGGCATCGCCGCGATCGCCGCTTTCGTGCTGCAATTCTTCCACCCCTTCGACGTGACCTTCATGGACCTCGCCGTCCACCTCGGCGCGGTCGCCATCGTCGTCGCCGCCGCATCGCTGGTCGAGCGCGCGGCGCAGCGGCGGCCGGCGGCCGGATAGGGTTCTTACGGCGCGGTCGCCGCGGCGCGGCGTCGTCGGCGCGGCGGCTTGGCGGTGGGCGCGCTCTTGAGCAGGTCGAGCAGGCGCTCGACGCGCTCGGGCGGCAGCTTGCGGATGCGCTCGGCCAGGAGATTGGCGAGCTCGGTCGCGGCGGGCGAGAGGCCGGCGGTGTCGACGGTGATGCGCGGATGCGACAGCCGCGCCAGGCGATGCAATTCGTCGGCGTCGTCCCAGATGATGTTGAGCTGCGCGCAGATGGCGACGACCATGGCATGGGTCGGCCGGCCGCGCCGGCCATGCTCGAGCGCCGAGAGATAGGCCGCGGAAACGCCGAGCGCCTCGGCCATCTGCTTCAGGCTGATGCCGCGCTCGGCGCGGAGCTGGCGCAGGCGCACGCCGAACGGCGTCATCGCCGCCGCCGCAACAGCACATAGAGCGCGCCGGCGCCGCCATCCTTGGGCTGCGCCGCGGTGAAAGCGAGCAGGCGCGCACGGTTGGGCGCCTCGTTGAGCCAGCGTGGCACCGCGGTGCGCAGCACGCCGGCGGCGCTCGTGCCGGGGCGGCCCTTGCCGGTGATCACCAGCACGCAGCGCCACCCCGCCTGCTCGGCGCGGGCGAGGAACGCGTCGAGCGCGCGATGCGCCTCGTCCTGGGTCATGCCGTGCAGATCGAGCCGCGCGTCGATGCGCCGCTCGCCGCGGCGCAGGCGCTCGGCGCTGCGGCGGTCGACACCGGGCGTCACGCCTGGCGCGAGATCCGGCAGCTTGGCGCCGGGCGGGCGCGGCACCGAGCGGCGCGGGGACTTCGCCACCTTGGGCGGCGGCGCATCGCCGGCGGGCGGCTCCGTGCCGGCCGCGCCGATGTGCTTCGCCAGCGGCGCGACGCCGCGCATCGCCGCGCGCCACAGCGCGCGCTCCTCGCTCTTAGGGTGACGTCCCGCCATTATCGATGAGCACGATGTGCAGCCGGCGCGGCCCGTGCGCGCCGAGCTCGATGCGCTGCTCGATATCACCGGTGCGTGACGGGCCGGTGATGAAATTGACGGTGCGCGGCATCGCGAAGGCGCCGTCGGCGGTGTGCTGGCGCGCGCGCAGCTGCGTCCAGCCGTCCTCGTAGGTTCCCACCACCTGATCGCGGTGCATGACCACGATATGAGTGTCCGGGAGAAAGTTATTGCGCGTCGGATTTCTCTGCCCCGAGGTCAGCATCAAGGTGCCGGTCTCGGCGATGGCCGCGAAGCAGCCGGTGATGCCCGCGGCATCTCCGTCCTCCGCGCGGCCGCGACGGATCTCGAGCATGGGCCGCGTGTCCCAGGGGATTTCGTCGAGCTGAGGCTCCGGCGTCATCACTAGCCGCGAGGGCAGATTGCTCTGCGCCAGGTAGTCGGCGACGGCACCCGGCACCTCGGCGATCGAGGACACGCGCGCGACCGTCGTTTGCACCTCCTCGGCCATGGCGACGAAGAGATCGACCTGCGCCGCGTGTTGGAGGCTTGCGGCGCGCGCCGGTATCAGATTGGGCCGGGGGTTCGCGAGGCGCTCCTCGAGCGCACTCTGGCGCTCCTCATCGACCGGGCCGCGCTTCAGCGCGCGGCGGATGGAGCCGAGGATCTGGCTGCGTGCTTCTTCTTTCACGTCGCCTTCTTCCGCTGGCGCTCTGCCCAGAGGCTCTGGAAGCTGCGTCCTTCGGGTGCCGGCATATCGCGCCCCGCCGTCCAGCCGCCGGCGAGCGGCAGCGAGCGGAAGCGCCCGCGCGGCCCGCCGACCGCGCCCAGCAAGCGCGCGCCCCATTCCGCCAGCGTGTGATAGAGCGCCGGCCGTTTGGCGAAGAACGCCCACAAGCCCAGGCCGTAGCGATACGTCGCCGGCGAAAGCTTCTTCTCGTACTCGCGCTCGCGCCAGTGCCGCATCATCTTGGGCAGCGGGATCTTCATCGGGCAGACGCTCTCGCATTTGCCGCAGAAGGTCGACGCGTTCGGCAGGTGGCCCGCCTCCTCGACGCCGACCAAGGTCGGCGTCAGCACCGCGCCCATGGGCCCCGGATAGACCCAGCCATAGGCGTGGCCGCCGACCGTGGCGTAGACCGGGCAGTGGTTCATGCAGGCGCCGCAACGGATGCAGCGCAGCATATCCTGGAACTCGGTGCCGAGCATGGCGCTGCGGCCATTGTCGAGAAAGACCACGTGATACTCTTCGGGTCCGTCCATGTCGCCCGGCCGGCGCGGCCCGGTCGATACCGTCGTGTAGGCCGAAAAATCCTGGCCCGTGGCCGAGCGCGCGAGGAGCCGTAGGATGGTCGAGGCGTCCTCGAGCGTGGGCACCAGTTTCTCGAGGCTCGCCAGCACGATATGCGCCTTGGGCAGCGTCTGCGTCAGGTCGCCATTGCCCTCGTTGGTGACGATGATGGTCGAGCCGGTCTCGGCGACGCAGAAATTGGCGCCGGTGATGCCGACATCGGCGGCGAGGAATTTCTGGCGCAGCACCGTGCGCGCCTCGGCGACCAGGGTCGGCGCCTCCTCGAGCAGGCGCGCCGGATCGAGATTGGTGTGCGTGTCGCGGAAGCTCTGGGCGATCTGCTCCTTCACCAGATGGATCGCCGGGGCGATGATGTGGCTCGGGTATTCGTGGCGGATCTGGATGATGTACTCGCCGAGATCGGTCTCCACCGGCGTGATGCCGTTCTGCTCGAGGTGCTCGTTGAGCGCGATCTCCTCGGCGATCATCGATTTGCCCTTGGTCACCGTCTTCGCGTCGAGGCCGCGGCAGATAGCCAGCACCGTGTCGCGCGCTTCCTGCGGCGTGCGGCTCCAATGCACCTGGCCGCCGCGCGCGACGACGTTGCGCTCGAAGGTCTCGAGATAGAAGTCGAGGTTCTCGAGCACGTGATCCTTGATCGCCTTGCCTTCCTCGCGCAGCGCCTCGAACTCCGGCAGCCGGGCGATGGCCGCGGCGCGGCGCGCGGGAAAGCCGCTGCGCATCAGGTTGAGCGCCTTCTGCAGATTGGCGTTGCCGAGCGCCTGGTGCGCGTTCTCCTTGAAGGAATGGCTGGTGGCCTTCATCAGCGCGGCTCCGCGCGCGCGGGCGCGCCGATCGGCGGCGTCTCGTCGCTCATATCCGCCAGCACTTCGGCGACATGGCGCACGCGCACGGGCTTGGCGAGGCGCGAGAGCTTGCCGGCCATATTGAGGAGGCAACCCAGGTCGCCGGCGAGCAGCGTGTCGGCGCCGGTAGCGGCGATGTCGGCCGCCTTGTCCGCGGCCATGCGCTCGGAGATCTCCGGATATTTGACGCAGAAGGTGCCGCCGAAGCCGCAGCAGGTTTCGGCGCCGGGCAGCTCCTTGAGCGTGAGCCCTGCGACTCCCGCGAGCAGCTTGCGCGGCTGCTGCTTGACGCCGAGCTCGCGCAGTCCCGAGCAGGCATCGTGGTAAGTGGCGACGCCGTCATAATGCGCGCTGACGCGCTCGAGGCCGCGCACATCGGCGAGGAAGGAGACGAGCTCGTAGGTGCGCTTGGCGAGATGTTGGGCGCGCTGGAACAGCGCGGGATCGTCGGCGAAGAGCTCGGGATAGTGCTCCTTGATCATGCCGCCGCACGAGCCGGAGGGCACGACCACGTAATCGAAGCCCTCGAAAGCGTCGATGACCTGGCGCGCGATCGCCTTGGTGTCGGCCTTGTCGCCGGAATTGTAGGCAGGCTGGCCGCAGCAGGTCTGCGCCAGCGGGACCTCGACGGTGCAGCCGGCTTCCTCCAGCAGCTTCACCGCGGCGAAGCCGACGGAGGGACGGAAGAGATCGACGAGGCAGGTGACGAACAGGCCTGCGCGGACGGGCGCATCGGACATCGCGGCAATCGCTCCCGGCAAACAAGCACCCAGAGGATGGGCACCCCGCGCAGGGAAAGCAATTGCAAAGGCTTTGCGCCCGCCGCGGCGCTCGGCGGCGGCGGGCGAAGCGAGCGAAGCCTACTGAACGATCTTCCAGCTGCCGTCGGGCTGGCGGCAGGCGCGGCCGTAGCCCTGCTGCTGCTGGCCGCCGACGACGATGGTCTGCTGGAACTCGCGGCAATACTGGCCCGCGGTCTGATAGACCGGCCCGGGCGTCACCGTGCCGTAATTGCCGGAGTTGGGATTGCGCCACGGCAGCGCCTGGTTGGGCGGCGCGCTCTCGAGCGCGCTCACCGTGGTGCTGTGCAGCGCCATCTGATCGGCGCGGTCGAGCGAGGCGCCGACCTGCGAGCCGAGCAGCCCGCCGGCGATCACGCCGAGCACCGTGGCGACGCCCTTGCCTTCGCCGTGGCCGAATTGCGAGCCGATGAGGCCGCCGGCGCCGGCGCCGACCAGCGCGCCGCCGGTTGTCTTGTTCATGCCGATGGCACCAGCCTCGCCATAGCCCGGCTGTCCCGGCTGGGCGCAGGCGGCGAGGGCAGCGCACAGCGCCACGGTCGAAATGAGCTTACGCATGGGGGACCTCTCTGTAGCAGGCTTGCGATACGGGCCACGACCCGAGGAGACCGCTATCCCTTGTGTCTCATGGCCGACGCTGAATAGATCGGAGTTACAACGGGCGATTTAAAGAATCAATTCCACAATTCGCCCCTGGCTGTAACAATCGAGCGGCCTTCGCCCACTCCCGCACGCGTGCAAAAGAAACGCGCCACGCCGGCGCTTCGGCGTGGCGCGCGTCAATCTAGCGGCGATGCCGCCTTACTGGACGACCTTCCAGCTGCCGTCCGGCTGACGGCAGGCTCTGCCGAAACCGTGCTCCTGCTGGCCGCCGACGACGATGGTCTGCTGGAACTCGCGGCAATACTGGCCGTCCGCCGTCTGGTAGGCGGCTTGCGGCACGACATTGCCGTAATTGCCCGAATCCGGGTTGCGCCACGGCATGGCTTGGCCGGCCGGAACGGTCTCGAGCGCGTTCACGGTCGTGCTGTGCAGCGCCATCTGGTCGGCGCGGTCGAGCGAGGCGCCGATCTGGGAGCCGAGCAGGCCGCCGGCGAGCACGCCCAGGACAGTGGCCGCGCCTTTGCCCGAGCCATGACCGAATTTGGAGCCGATGAGACCGCCGACGCCGGCGCCGACCAGCGCCCCGCCCGTGGTCTTGTTCGCGCCAATGGTGCCCGGCGGGGCATAGTCCGGCATCACCGGCGCCGGCGCACCGTAGCCCTGCTGCATCGGCGGGGCGGCATAGGCGCCCGGCGGCGCCTGAACGCGCGTTTCGTACCTCGTGACGCAGGCGGGAAGCACCGCGCACAACACCAAACCAAGAATGATCTTACGCATGGGAACCTCTCCAGGGCGGCTGTGCCGCGCCAGCAATGACAACGGGGCGGGGGACGTGACCTTCCCCGTTTGTGTCCCATCTCCACTTAAATTTGAGTTACAGCCGCCATATTTACATTCAATTCGATCGATCTGCGGCACTGAATACTTGATATCAGGAAGAGGGAGCGATCGTCACCGTCTTCGGCAGCAGCAGGTAATATTCGCCGGCCGCCTTCATCGTGCCGGCGCGCGCCTCGGCCGCAGGCCCGAAGCCCCAGAACACGTCGCCGCGCACCGGGCCGCGGATGGCGCCCCCGGTATCTTGCGCGACCAGCAGCCGCTGCAGCTTCTCCGCGCCATCGCCGGCATCGAGCCAGACCGGCACGCCCAGCGGCACGAAATCGCGGTCGACGGCGAGGCTGCGCTCGGCGGTGAGCGCGACGCCCTGCGCGCCGATCGGCCCGTCGCCGACGCTCTCGCGGAAGAAAACATAGGACGGGTTCTCCGCCATCAGCGCCGCGCCGGCCTCGGGATTGGCCTTGATCCAGGCGCGGATCGCCTGCATCGACACCGCGTCGCGATCGAGCGCGCCGCGCTCGATCAGCAGACGGCCGATCGGCACATAGGGCTGCCCGTTCTGGCCGTCATAGCCGACCCGCACCATAGCGCCGTCGGGCAGCCGCACGCGGCCGGAGCCCTGGATCTGCAGGAAGAAGGCGTCGACCGGGTCGTCGACCCAGAGGAAGGCCAGGTGCTGGCGATCGAGTACGCCGCGCTCGATCTCGGCGCGGCTCTCGAATGGCTGG
>Ga0209488_10002372_pt1 | contig 15470 bp, 17 predicted proteins | sample Rivendell_Oct201_8_FD_188349 | JGI IMG/M metagenome (GOLD analysis project Ga0209488, IMG submission 188349) | Vadose zone soil microbial communities from the Eel River Critical Zone Observatory, Northern California, USA -... | ecosystem: Environmental > Terrestrial > Soil > Vadose zone >... | reverse complement strand
ATTTGTAATCGAGCAGTGGTTTCGCGCGAGATTTGTAACTTCTCCTCCAGACTGGCAACTTTGCTTTTGAGAACACCAATAAGCCCATCGCCGCCATCCACGACCTCACCCTCTAATGTTTCCTTCTCGAGTTGGAGACGACGAAGGTCTGCACGCATTTTAGCAGCATCAGCCTCCAAAATGCGAAACTGCTCGGCATCATTAAACTGAGAGATGATGCCCTCAACCGACTTCCCAAGTCGCTGTTCCGCGCCAGCAAGCTTATGGTCCATAACAACATCGGTGACCAGAGAGTCTAGTAGTTGATAGTACTGGACCAGTCCAGGACCATCCTCCCGCACGAGCAGGAGGTGCTGTAGAATGGAGAGGAGATAGTCATAGGCCTTCGTGTTTTGCGTCCGAGATTTGAGTGTGGCATAGACGTCCTCAATGTTAGTCATGTCTCTAAGAATCTCCTGATCTAGACGCTCGCGCAAGTCCTTCTCATCATTTTCGATCATTTCTTGCAGTCCGTCTAGCTGCGTGTTGAGGGGCTCAAAGTTGAAGCTGTGACATAGCTCTATTACTCGACGCAAGCCAGCGGTAGCCATTTGGCTATGATGATGAATCCGAAGGTCTAGGTCTTCCGTGTTCACGAGAATGCCATTGATGAGGAGGAGATTGCTTAGCTACAATTTAAGTTTATGAGGGGAAGAAGGGCGCTACTTAACTCGAAGGACACGTACTGCATATTCGTTGATATTACTTTCAGTGGTGGCATTCTTTCGGACCTCATCGCTCGCGCCGACCATGCTACCCATTTTTCCTCGTCCAGAGATAGACCTTTCGAAACTCGCGAACCAATATGAATAAGGAGTGTTGCCAGCATTGTTTGTAATGCTGACAGCTTCCAGAGCCCCGGTGACGAGATTCAAAGATTCAGGTATACGATAAGCCAAGAAAGTCAAGACTTCGACCACAAGTTTTCTGATAGCCAAGCGAGGTGAGTTCAACGAAGACGCGATTTGCGTAATGAGGAGGTTGTGTGTGAGAGCGTCCTGTGCAGCGGGCTGGAGCAACGTCAACTAATGCTCTAAGACATGCTCTAAGACATACCCCAGAATTGAGTATCTGCTTTATACAACGAAGGGTCTCATATTCTAGCTGGTGATCGGCTTCCGTCCTTGAGGACAGCTGAGCATGCAAAATGGGGACTGACAAGCAGGACAGACCTTTGCCTGCCCTTGCGGCTGATGTGCGTGAGATATTGCGTAAGAACTCGAGTTCCCTGCATCGCAATGAATTGTTGGAACCATCTATCATCAACGAAGGGAACTCAGTTTGGCCAAAGAGGACGACGAATAGTGTGAAACGCACCCGACCTCGTGGCCCCTCAACGAAACAAGGAGACCGGAAGCATCCTTTGGAGTCACGGACCTATCCATGAACTTCATTAGATACCACTCGGGGGACCTTTCCTCAATCATCCCCGGGCGGCTCTGCTCTGGGACCTTCTTGGCCTGTTCTTCCCTCGCCTTCTCGTCCTTCCATCGCAATCGTTCGTCACTCTCCACCATGTTCCATTTTTGTTCGATGGTGAGAGGGGGCAAGTTGACCAAGTTGCGCGTCCTTACGATATGTTCGAACAAGGCCTCGATCTCCGCATCATCGTCTGGCCTGGGAAAGTTGAAATCCTCCATGGTTCCATGTCTGTGGAAATGTGAAAAATGGCGGTGGCTGTAGGAGGAATGCCCCTCGGTTTGGATTGTATATCGAGAAGACCGGTTGTCTGAACGAGTAGTCGAAGAGGACATGGGTCGCATGGATGCGGAAGTGGATGAGGGGGGCGGGGATGACAGGGTAGCTGGGATGGGAGGGAGGGCACGAAAGACGTCTTGACTAGAAGGGCTTTGTCGTCCGGAGGAGCTTCTGCTGTGACGAAGCTTGCGGGCAGAGGAGGATAGATGTGGATTGGAAACAGAGTCTGCGGACTCGCTGTACAGCGTGGGCGAGTCGTCCGTCACCAAAGAGGCATGGGGAGAGCTCGAACGCGGGGTAGACGCGCCAGGCGTAGCGTATGCACGCTCTCTGTCCTCTCTGGAGCGCCGCGTAGTATGAACGTTGAGGTCGGTCCCATTGGTGGTAAGAGTGGGGTTCGTAATCGGCGCAGAGATGTGGGCAGTTCCAGCTTGTCGGCTGACGGGAATCGGGGGGCCTGGAGGGACCCTGTCGTAGGGAACAGACTGACCGGAGAGGGAGGACTGTCGCGGACGGGCCTTCTTCCTGCCAAACAAAGTATCCATCGAAGGGCGGTGCTCGTCGCTTGGTCGTGGTGGTCGTAAGTGGGGTAGCCGACGCCGTTATAAAGAAATGATAGGGTAGGAGGTAGTGAAATCCCGGAGTAAGATGAACGAAATCAGTTGCTGTGCGATTGGCCGGCCCGGCTGCCGTGACTTGATACAGTGGCTGGCCGTGGGTGACCCGTGTCCGTGTCGTGTCGCTCAATGGCATGGACACCACCACACTCGACGACATCGACCGTCAGCTATGTCTCTCAGTCGACCCTCGTCGCATTCAATCCTTAAAGTCTTATCGTAATTCACTTGCTCCCGTCTCTCATCTTCCACACATCCTACTCACCGACATCTTCATCCTTATTCATCACTCCGAGAGCACCAACGACAGGTTTTCCCAATGCCCGCCAACTTGCCTTCAGATCAGCCACGTATGTAGGACCTGGCGCGATTCGGCCCTTCAATGCCCCCTGTTGTGGACAAACATCCTCTTTCATCCACCCGAATGGACTGCCATCATGCTCGAGCGATCCCGAGCCGCGCCTTTGACCGTACGAGTTCCAATACAACATCAGAACCTTGCCGATAATGCCTTTTCAAGTTCTGTGCAACTTGCCCTCTCTCACATGTGGCACATTCGACACCTTTCCATCGTCCTCTCCGATCGGTTCCGTGACCTTGGCGACCTACTTTCCCCATTTCTAAAAGGATCCCCAGATATCTTGGAAGAGCTCATTTTGGTTAGCCCCTCCGTATTCCCCGATTATATCTACCCTTCTATGGAGAATGCCCCACATCTGCGCATCTTGGAGCTCGCTTCCTGTCATATCAATTGGCAGCTATTTTCATCCGTTGGAAATCTAACTTCACTGGTTCTCAAGGACATCCCTATGGCCTCTAGGCCATCCATAGAAAATATTCTTGCTCTTTTACAGATAATGAGAAAGTTGGAAAACCTCGTACTCATTCACGCAATTTCCGAGCTCCCTGCTAGTATCAGAACACTCCCTCCCCACGACATCGCCCCACCAATCAAACTCGATCACTTGTTTTACCTCACCCTCACGGGATTCGTCCTGGATTGTGCGAACGTTATGCGCCACTTTGTCATGCCACGTTGCAGGCGGGTCACTCTAAATACAGTAACGCGTTGGCATACCCCCGAAGTCACATTGGCTATCCCCCCTCTAACACATATCATATCCTCTAGTTTTTGTCAGCTCGATCGGCAAGAATCGCTTTACAACGCATCTATACTGTCGTTCGACGACCACATGAGAATGACTGCTCGTCCTCTGGAAAATGCCGAGGAACTCTGTCTTGACCTATACCTGAGATGGCAACGACCTCGTCAGCCGGATAACACGGAGATTTCCCCAGGTTTCGGAAACCTTCTTTCCAGCCTACCATTGGGCCGAATCATTCAGTTCAGTGCCACGTTGTTCTGCCGTGAGCGTGACACAGCGAGTGTAGAGTGGCTCGAGGTCCTCCCTCGTCTAACTCACGTCGAGACGGTCTTGCTATCAGGCGCTTATGCGTATGGTTTCGCGAAGGCATTCCACGATGCCCACATTATAAATATCTCATCGCCCCGTGGGACCGACGCGATCGTCTTACCCGAGCTGATATCTCTGACGATTGCGCACGCTCACTTCTCGTTTCCGCTCGGGGATCGCCAACTCTTCTCCACTTTAAAGCGTGCTCTTACACGACGCTTAGAAGTAGAATGGACCATGCCAGATATCACGCTCGTCGGTTGTCACATAACACCGCAGCAACTGGCGGACTTGAATACTGTAGCGCTGGAGCCCGTTTACTGCATTGGCAGGCCTGATACGGGGTGTTGGCGAGGAGGATCAAGGATCGAGTGATGAAGGTAGTGCCTCGGACGATAACTAGTTTACGCGCTTCGTAGTAGGCGGGCCATGTCCGGTTTGTTTAGGCGCCGTTCGCGGTCAAGTGGCACGTACCGATACTGTATCCAGTAGACACTTAGCGGAAGAGCCCAAACGAGTAAAAGCGAGCGGAAGATTAATGTGTGAAGAAGGACTATAAATACTTCCTTACGGCAACAGTTATTTGTGGGTGATTGCCGAGGAGGAACGCAAAACTGTAATTATGAGCAAAGAGCCACCTTTGCACTGGTACGCGTCTCAGCTTAGACTGGGGTAGTTCGCGGTTGATTAACTCTGACGTATGTAGTAAATATACACACCTGACCATGGAAGTAACCAGCGAGGCAACAGCCCGACTCGGATTCGAAAGTGATCTAGTAGTATCACGGATAATGTTTTAACATTCGCACCCGAACTGCTCAGCAGCCTTGTGGTTGGTTGGACTCTCCTCTTTGACGGTCTCCTGAGCTCGAGTCACTCGAGTGTATATCACCAGTACTGAGCTACCCCATGGAGACTCAGATGGTTGCCCGAGTTTATCACGAACCCACGACACCTAAATTAGACACCGTTCAGCCAAGCTTTTAGGTTAAAGCCAGCGCTGGCACATCGACGTAACTCCCTCATGTACGTATTTACCGTACTGCTATATAAATATCCATCTTATCTAATCCAAACGCGTTACGCATGAGAACTATCCATCCACATACGGCTTCAAGGTTGTTGGAGGTGGACAAATTTGAATTCATTATCACACCACCGTAACACATATCCTCCGCTCCTTTGTTACACACTGTCGCTACAGAATGGATTATACAACTAGTAACATATCTCCTTGTGAGTCTCCACGCCCACTACTACCACGGCTTGCTCGGGGACGCTCGGGTGCTGACTTGAAGGCTTGTGACTTGTGACTGACCGCATGAACCCGCTATCTGCACGCCGCCGCCCTTCATTCCTTTCGTTCACAGCGCTCGCACTCGTGGGCATTCTCTCAGGGATCTTCCTACTCTCTCTCGGCATCACCCTAATCCACATCCTGCTCCTACGACGCCGAGCCCACTGGCAGACCAAGTCACGGCACCGCCCGCGCGGCGCTGGGCGCGACATGCGGCAGCAGCTGCAGTCGGAGGAGGCGGAGGCGGAGGCGGAGGCGGACTCGGAGGAGGACCACGATCTCGATCTTACTTCCGACTCGGATAAGGGGAATCTGGCAGCAGCGGCGTCTCCGAGTCGCAATGCGCGGGCGCGGGCGTCGCTCAATCTAGAGCCGAACCGGCCTATCTTTGTCAACCTCGACCTCGAATCGAACGGTGACGGTGACGGCAGCAGCCTGAGCGGCGGCTGTCCGAGTCCGAGTCCGAGTCCGCCCGCGGGGTTGCAGTTCATCTTGACGCCGCCCACGCCAGCAAAGGCAAGGGCAACGTCAAAGTAGTAGTTTCCGAGTTTGGGACGCAACGCGGCGAATCGGACACGCTCGTGAGGCCTTCTGGTTGAGTCGGAATCTGATGGCCATTTTGATGCCTCGTGCATCCCTTCTGTTTATGATGTGACGTGGGTAATGGACGTATTCAACTGCCCATAATATTTGTTGCATCAGTCTCTATTATTTCGCTCAGCACTCAGCAGTGTGATGTGACCCACTTTGAACACGAGTCCAATTGCGAGATACCGGACAGCTGATGTAAGCTATTTTCTGGGTCCGGGAAGGATTGTAAATGGCCAACGCCGTTCATTTTATGACGATCGTATCACCGCGATCTCCACTTCACGGGTTACAGTAAATAGAATGCCGCCTTTATGTGCTGGCCGGCAAAAACGTGGGAGCACCAAATTTTTTAGTTCCCCTGTCAGAACGGTGGTTTGCTCCCGCGATTGCGTGACGACGAAACCCCTCAAATCCAATAAGCGAGACGGTATTTTTAACACCGCGGGCCCTGGAGTGTCTTTACGAAGTGTTGGGAAAAAAGAGGGCAATTGGCGGCCTGACCACTGCATGTTAGTGATAGCGGTGTGTGCACGGTGGTTGTTAGAGTGGTGGCGGTAGCCTGTCTCACTGGCAAGGCACCCATAGCCTGTGCCCGTGCCTTTCAGGCCCCACGGATGCTCGGGGGATTTGAATCCAAAAAAAAAACGCCTCATTGTCTCCTCAGCCACGGCGACACATCACCGCTGCAGTTCTCTCTTCCATTCAGCACGATGCACAGCTGTAACGCCGGCTTGCATTTATTTGCGCCGACATAATGAGGGGAGGGCACATGCGGCTTCACAGTGAGTGTGACATCTCCGATGATCCTCGAGCGAGTCGTTCGAGCTGCTGGTACGCACCAGTGCATGGAAGACGTGAATCCCCAACTGTTGTAGGGGGTGTGGAAAAGCATTTGGGATAGACACAGGTCATCATCTCGAGGCAGGTTGTCGCTTAGCAGGCGTGCGCTGGCAGCAGCTTCAGATGCAGAGCTTGTTAGACCCGCGATATGAGACCGGTTGTTTGCACCCATTTGTGTAGGAAAGCTCAGAGTTGGAGGTGGGAAAAGGTACTTGGGGGCAGTCCCAAGATATAACTCTCAAGAAGACTACCTCTGTTCGATGCACGAAGTCCAAGAAGTCAAGCAACGTCGTCATACACCACTTTGGCCTGGCCTCCGCCTGGTTGCGTGATCTCTGGCATACTCACCAAGGCAAGCACACCTCTTTCACCCGGCTATCCGTTCGCCACGAAGCCATGCAGAGTAAGCAACGTTCTACAACGCTGTAACGCCCCTATCCTCAATCCCTCTTCCTGAAACGGAGCAGAGGAGATGAAATGAGGTGGCCCATGGCGAGCAAATGACCTGGGGCTGCACACGCACATGTGACTTGTTGCGCAACCGCATCATTGGTGCTCAATACCTAACCCACTCGACTTTTTCATACGTGATTCCGCATCGATCCCGCACCGTCTTCCTCGTCGCTCATCGCCACACCCGCCCCAGTAGATGCGAGTGGTCAAGGAATTTCTGTAGGGAGGGAGAGCCGTTCAGGCACCAGAGTCCCGAGGGAGTACATAACGGGAATCTCAAGAAATGAGAAGACACTTTCTAGAAATGGTCATAGCAAGTGAAGGGAGGTCAACAACACCTTATGGATCCGGAACGAGCCGAAGATTGATTTTTTTGACCGCAGGGGAGAGCCAAGAGAAACGGGCAAGGGGAGCAACGAATTTGGAGTTATTTGGTTATGTTTTATTCTCACACCTCACAACCCACATACGTAAATTGAGCGAACTGAGCTTTGGAGTGTGTGGGTAAGGGCGAGCTCGAGCTGAATGGAGGTATCTTGTCATTGCCTGATCAAACAAAGCCAGAGTGGTACTGTAGTTAGTACAATGGATGTGTGTAGTGGAGTCGTAGTGAAATTTCAAATTTTTTCCGAAGGGCGGGTAATTGGAAATGTTGGCCGAACGGCTTGCTTAAATGGACCGCGCGCCACCTCGCCTCACTCTCAGCCTCGGTTCCTCACCACCACTCAACTCACCCCATCCCCATCCCCCCCTGCTCCCGCCGCTCTATTTTCTTTTATTAAAGAAATCTGCGGCCTTTCGCCCTCTTTTACCCTCTCCCGTCCTTTATTCGCAATGCGCTCCTTTGCAACCATTCTCGTTACCTTCTCACTCCCTTTATGTGCCTTTGCCAGTCACCTTGGCAGTCATCCCCGTCGCCATTCAGACCTGGCGCTTCGTTCTCTGGAGAGACGTGATCGATTCACATATTATGATATCTCTGTCGGCGAGTACGTCCGTACTGTCTAACTACATCTTCTCTACCTGATCATTTCTGCAGGGTGGCTTGTGGTGGCAATTACAGCCCAAGTGACTTTGTGAGTGACCACTACAGTATATGTCGGCCATTATTTATCCACTCGCTGTCTTTCTCAGGTCGTCGCGCTGGATGGCGCTGTTAGTATCTCAGTTCTTCCTCCCGCTTTTACGGGATTTTGACTATCTATCCCTTCGTAGGAATTCGGTAACTCGTACCCAAGTCCTCAGTGTTTCAAGACGATTGCCATCACCTGTAACGGCAAGACCGCTACAGCCCAAATTGTCGATAAGGTTAATCCAGTCCAACCTGTTCTATCAGTTCCTCACGTCGCCCTTCACAGTGCCCTGGCTGTCCCTATAACGGACTTGATCTTACCCAGGGCCTCTTCGAATATTTTGCCCCCATCAGTGTGGGTGTGCTCGATTGCTCATGGAATTATGCTGGCTCCAAGCCGGCTGTGGTCACAACAAGTAAAACCCCGGAATACACACCTGCCGAAGTGCCTACCTCCCACTACAATCCCCCTTCCACCACCACCCACCACACCACGACCACACCCCCACCTCCTTCCAGTTCCAGTTCCAGTTCCAGTTCTAGCTCTAGCACGAGCACTTCTACTTCCACTTCGAAGACACACAGCTCGAGCTCGACCACAACCCCGACCCCGTCTCAACCACTCTCGACCCCAGCTGCTACGCCTTCAACGCCTTCTGAGCCCAACTACAATAATGGTCCAGCCAGTGATATTGCCCAGTCAATTGGGACCATTGACCCCGATGGGCAGGGGAGCTTCGGCACTCTCTTCTCCTTATACGAAGCGATTATCGATTTCGGGGCGATCTCGGACGTTTGCAAATCTTAGTTGGCCTTTGGACCTGTGAACTCGGATGATTCATATACCCAACGTCATTATCCCATTACCACTTTATTTTACTGGTTACATGCTGTCATCTACAGCTTTTAGCCGTGTTAGGACTGGCTCCCTCGTCGGCTCGGACACGTTAAAGGAGATCACCCACTTCATTGACTCGAAGTACAGTACATACGAATCTTCGTACGGCAATCACCCCTTGTTACCCATTCAGGAATGGAAGTGAGTCTTGCACAACAGGGCAGCTTGAAGGGTGATATGATACGTATTACAAAGTAATTTGTAAATACACAATTTATTGACTACTTGCAACCGTGAAAAGCGATCAAAAGTGATAACCAAGATAGCATATGTTGAGTACACTCGGGGGGATATAGAAACAGATTCAAGGATAAATGAGCGCATAGCAACTGCATTGGCAAGGCGAGTTGTCATTAGAGACGCGTATTCACCAACAGGACTTTGAGGCCAGCCTTCTTGACCTCCTGCACGGGAAGGCGCTTCCCCTTGCGAACTTCCCGCACGAGGCTCTTCCGAGTGGGGTGCATCACGCGGCGGATTGCTGCCTGTCCTTGCTCGCGCACGGCGAGATAGTCGCGCACGTTGATGAACGCGTGACTCTTGAGGAGCAACTTGGCCTGCCGGAGCGAGCTCGGGAGCTCGGGGATGGAGAACTTCTTGCTTGCTGCTGTGCTGGCGGACAGGCAGCCGAGCTCGAGGATGAGCGCTTGGAGCATTAGGAGCGCTGAGCTGTTGTTGTCTGGTGGTGGTGGATGCGCGAGGTACCTGCATGAATGATAAAAAGTCCGAGGGGGGGGGGAAAAAAAGGGAAGGGGAAGGGAGTAGAGGTAGAGGAACACCCACACCATGATAAAAAAACAAAAAACAAAAAAGGGGATCAGACAAAAGAGAGCGAGATCGGAAATCACACACGTGGTAGGGGATTGCGATTGATGATGCGATGCGTATGATGGATCATAAAAAAAACGGGTTGGGTTAGTGTCATGCATCACATCAAAACGGGAGACAATAAGCGGGAACACGCACGAAGTCATGAATTTGTGCGCCTCGTCGTACCCGGCGGTCGTAGTCGGCGACGCTCCGTTGCCGTCGTCCCCGCTCGCTTCAGACAGCGAGTCGTCCACGACGGCGCGCAAGCCGAGCCCCACCGGCTGCGCCTTCAAGTTCGTCGCACCATCGGCAGTCGCGGCGGCGGCGGTAGGAGCGAGGGCGGGGGGCACAACGACCCGGATCGATGGACGGCGACGGACGATGGAAGTGGTACCCTTTGTCGGCTCCTTCTTTGGTTTTGATTTCCGTGCGGGCACCGCGGAGGAGGAACAACCATTATCAGGCCGCTTCTTCTTCGTAACTTTGGGAGATGGCGGTGCGGCTGGTGGTGGTGACCGCGAAGGCGGAGGCGGAGGCGACGGTAATGACGATTGGGCTGCTCTGGCAGCAGCCACGGACTGTTCATCCAAAGGAGAAGAAGGCGAAGGTGAGGGAGAAGGGGAGGGACGTGTCTTGGGCTTCTTTGGCCTTCTGCCCTTGTTCCTCAGCTCCGAACCCGCGGGCGGATCCATCATCGGTCCTGGTTGGGACTTTGACGGCGAGGTTGCCGCTCCTGCCGCTCCTGCTGCGGGGGCCGTGGTGACGCCAGTACCAGTGCCAGCCTTTCCGCCAGCATGACGAGCCTTCTTCTTCTTCTTCGTCTTCTCTGGCGCTGACCCAGATACGGTACGCACTACTACCGATATGTCATCAGTGGTGGTGGAGATGGTAGTGGTGGTGCGGCGTGGCTTGGACGCCGCTGTACCGCTCAGCGAGAGTGCGGCCATCGCTGTTGCGATAGCATCTGCGTCGGCCGTCGGCGGTGACACTGCTGTCGATGCCGTTCGAGTCGAGTCTATACGAGGGACGAGCACATAGTCGGCCGTTTCAGATAGGGGAGAGTTGAGTGGGGGCGAAGAGGACAGTACTGCGGAAGAGGATAAGGACCAGACGATCTCGTCGTCGTCTGAGAGCGAATCGCTCGCCCATCTCGTGCTAGATGTGAGCGAGAGAGAGAGTATGTCGAGCGACGACGACAAGGAGGTAGTCATGGTTGTGGCGACAGGTCGTTTTACACACACAATGACGATTTATTTAACGAGTAGGGGGAGGGCGTAACTGGCTATAAGCGGTAAAGGGGGTCAGTCCAGAGGAGTCGCGTGCCCATCAATCATCGATTAAGCGATCCTCCAATACACCAGACTAGTGCCGTACCCTCCGATCGCAACTTGCTCAACCTCAACGCCTCGCTTCCACACTCGCCCGAGCGGATCTCGCACGACCTTGGCCAGACGCTTCCCCAACAAGATTCGGTCTCCGCCCGCCGTTTCCAGCGCAGCCGGCACAGCACTGCTTGCTCGTTTCCCGTTGCCAACTTGATAGTCGTAATTCGTCCCCCATGCGAGTAGGTCCCTCCCGCCCCCGCCAGGGCCAGCACGTGCATGCGTCTCGAGCGCGAGCAGCACATGCCCATCAGGCGATACGGAGAGCGCATGCGGCACAATGGGTTGTAGGTTGTTCGTCTCTTCCGAGACTGCCACGTTCATCACATGTCATCAGTTGGCACGATCTGATTTTTAGGGTTGCGCAAAAAAAACGCACATTCCAACAGCCCACTGACAGCTTTAGTGCGCACGGGTACGCCTTGAGCGTTGCTGAACAACGCGTTGCCCAGTCCGCCGAACTGTCCATTGCCGCAGGACAGGATTTCGACCTGCCTGGTCGCCGTCTCGTCGATTCGTTCAACGGTAAAGAACGCCAGGTCGCCGCCGGCGTTCAGGTCGATGCACTGAGTGCGCGTGATACTGGGTGTGCCCCTCCATAGTACCACTTCGGTAGGAACCGTAATTGTATCAACTGTCACATTTCCGCCCAGACCGATTTGCCTTCAGGAGCCTTGACGTAAAAAAAAGGGGACGAGTCGTGTTAGGGGGCGCTTACCCAAAATCATTAGCACCCCAGCCAAGCACCCTTCCTGTGTCAGTCCTCACGAAACTGCTTCGGGCACAAGCCGCAATCTGGACAACGTGGACCCCTCTCAGCGCAGGGACCTCGAAGAGTCTGTCTGAGAACTTGAGGTTCGTATCATCCACGTTGACGAGGTTCTCAGATACAGGAACCAAACCGGTGGCAGATGCAGATGCAGATGATGAGGGGGATTCACGTGTATAACGAGTGCTTCGGGCGTAAGGATCGACAACCGCTCTCGGGGTGAGCTCAACGTGAAGCCGCCCAGCCGAGCTTATCGAAGAGGGGTCAGGGATGTCGAACTTGCGGAGCCCAAGCTGGCCATGGGAATTGGCGTTCTTTGTGATAGGATGAACGAAAGTGCGACCGGAAGACGTCAGTGCGAGCAGATGGTCTCGGCCAGCGGCGATAGAGGTGATTCTGGACGGACGATCGAATTTCGAATTGTGATGAATACGATCAAAGTGACGCTCACCTTTCGCCCCATGCGAGCTTTTGTGCGGGCACGATCTCGGAATACTGTATCCCTGGCTGATCGGCCCACAGCCAGTTCGTGCCCCACCGCGATGTACTCGGGGGTGTCGATGATCCCTCTGGAGTGAGGTTCTGTCGGGCAGCGTCTGCCGGAATCACATATACCTTCCCGGAGGCTGAAAGCGCAAACACGCGGGCGTCCGTAACCAGCACCCTTACGATGTTCTATAATAATTACACATCGCGTCACGATCACACATTTAAAAAAAAGATTTCCAAAAAGAGGTCGGTGGGCAACTACACGCTGCAGCGAACGTGGACGGACGCACCTTGCCCCGTAACGTCAACAGAGGCTTCCGATCTCCAGACGCAAACTGTCCGCCAAAGAACCCATCGCCCCACTGATACACATCCCCTCGTCCGTCGACGCAGGCAGCATGTGTAGCGTCCACGGCCAAGTCACGCAGTGCCACGTCCCGGAGGAAGGAAGCAACCGCCGGCGTACGGATCTGCACCGCGTCCGATGCCTCAGGGGAGATGATTCGCGCCCTTAATGAAGTGAACGTGAAGAATTCCGTGAGTGAGCGAGCGACGCGGCAGGACGACGAGGAAGCACGAGAGGGTGAGATACAATGAATAAAAGTAGAAAGTAGAATAGACGACGGACCTGTTCGAACCCCACACCAAAAGCCTGAGCTCGTCATCGTCTCCGCCACCACCTACGCGCACCTTCGCACCCGTCCCAGGATCATTGATCTTGCTTGGACCCGCCTCCGGTACGCTAGGAGGCGTATCGTTGTGGATGGGTCCTTCGATGAACTTCTGGCTCGCGAATGTCACTGCCGCCGCGGCCACAACCGCGACGGACGTAGCCACGGCCGCGCTTCTAGTGATCGCATACGATGATTTACGTGGGCTGGAACGGTGTGAAAACCATCGATGACTGTGGAGTGCCCAGTTTGTCTGTCTTCTGAGCATGTTTCGTTATTGACCCGCACGCGATGACCCTGTTGGGTTTGCAGCGCGTCGCGGCCCGCTCAAGCCCTGAGGTTGTGGCCAACTCAATGCATATATTACAGGCAAACTACGTATCGACCACTACCTATCCTGGTGGATGGACACCTCTGGTGGCTCCCTCCACTCGACCTGCGAATGATGATCCAAGTCAACCCCAACTTGACAGAAAAAGAAAGAAGAAAACTCACTTCCGTAACCACAACATCCGCACCACTCTCACCATCCCTAACATACATCACCTCCCCACCCCCACGCACACTCGGCACATTCACAGACCGCACAAGCCTCTCAACCCGCTCAACGTCCATCCCATACTTCTCCGCAATCGCAATCGCCATCGCATTCCGACTCTGGCACTCCTCAAGAAGCCCAACGAGCGACCCAACGTGCAACCGATTCCTCGGCGTGCGCGCCGCAGCCGCCTCGTCCTCCGCCCTCGCCCGCGATTCAAAAAGTTCCCTAACGTGATTCCCCTTCCTTTGTGTTACCCCACCACATCAATTGAACAAAGGTAGAGCTAACCGGACCAGACTCACCGTTCCCGTTGGCAGCATATGATGATATACGCGTACCGGTTCCATTCGGCTCAAATTAGCCATTAGTTGTGGATCCTTCGCATCTCTTTGAATCTCTAGTGATTTTTGGTTTTTGCTCAGGAACGAAGACATGGGCAAGATACACGTGGAGCGCAATGCTTACCTTCGTCCTTAAACTCGCTTGCCCAGGGCTGGCGTGCTCTCGACGTTGGCGGCGTTTTAGGGTCGTAAGCTGGGATCCTTGCACCGGACCATGATGGTTTTTTCGCAGATTTCGCAGCTGATGCACGTGCTGCCTTTGATGAGGCAGAACCCATGATGATGGTTCAACGGGAATTGGAACGGATAAACCGGTCCGACGAAGCGAGATAAAAATGGGATTGTATTCATCTGACACTGGAGAGTTGCAATCAATCACCTTTCTGATGTATGTACAATTTACATGTTCGGAGGCCAGACAGGAACTGAAGTGAAAGTAGAGAGTAGGGAAGCAGAGTAAGGCTAAAAGCTTACAGAAAACTCGTCCATATTTACTCCTCAACAACACAATGAATGTGGAGAAATGCAAGCAAGTGATGATTTCAGGGTATATAAAGGAGAGCAGACATTGCAATAGCAAGCCAAACAAACCCACGCACAGCTGAGAGTTGCCGTTGTAAATAATCAGGGAAATTTGATCACAAGAACGAGTTGGGGAAGAGATAGAAGGGAGTGACGTGAGGGATATCATTGCAGCATGCAGGCTGATTTAGGCGTGGAATGTCCCCATGTTTGGAGTGTTTTGTTGATACATCTGATACATGTACTGCTGATAGACCTGCGGAGGAACGGATTGTGGTCCAATGTTACTGTATGAGGGTTGTCCCATGCCGAGAATGGTTCCCGCCGAGCTAAGAACTGGCGATTGAGTGCCGTAAGAAATGTTGGGCATAGGGATCGTGGATGGCGCAGCGGCGGCAGGTGTGGGGCCAATGTTGCGGCGCTGGGGAATGCGCGGGCTATTGTTTTCTGGCGTTCTGATGGCGAATGGGTTGAAGTGATCAGTCGCTGGTGAGAATGTAGACACTGCATTGGACGAGCGGCTGCGCTGTGGAGCGGGAGCACTTTGACCGCTATACCCAGGGTCTATGGAGAGTTGAGGCGGTTGAGGCGGGCCAGATTGAGGGTTTTGACCACCCATCTGTAAAGCAGCCATCATAGACGCAAGATTCTGGTCATGCGCCGAATATCCAGATGACAGGCCGGGGACGCCATAGGGACTTGAAGAGCCGCTGAACTTGCCCTTGGCGCCAGGAGTAGTCGAGCCATTCGGGAAGTTTGGTTGGAAATTAGGGATGGGAAGGCCAACCTCCTCAATGAGACGACGATATGCTTGGGTAGCGATTACTTTCAACTCGATGAGAACGCGCTTCGTAGCCTCAATATATGCCGGCCTCTTGGCTGGGTCAACAAAGGGACTGGTGAGCACCTTATGAACCACATTGACGCCGTTGACTTGATCTCCAAGGACGTCCGTCAAGACGTGGTCGTTCGGAGACGAGAATAGGGCCTCAACGACCTGACTCGACGCCTCGAGCTCCACCTTC
>Ga0209488_10002371_pt1 | contig 15471 bp, 20 predicted proteins | sample Rivendell_Oct201_8_FD_188349 | JGI IMG/M metagenome (GOLD analysis project Ga0209488, IMG submission 188349) | Vadose zone soil microbial communities from the Eel River Critical Zone Observatory, Northern California, USA -... | ecosystem: Environmental > Terrestrial > Soil > Vadose zone >... | reverse complement strand
GCCTCAAAAGACCTCCCCATCTAAAATATCCTCAACAAGGTCTTGCTCACCCTATGGATTCAGCAATTCCCGAAGACCCACCATGGGGTTGTTGATATCTACAGACTGGGGTTAATTTAGGAGTGTAAAAATGGGGACTGAAGGAGCCAGAAGGTCTAAGGGACTTAGAAGCAACTCAGGAAGGGGCTGGCTTTGTGCCAGCCCAGCAATTGCAAATGGTCTTGGCTCAGAGGTTGCCAAATTTAGTACTAATTATGGATGGGTTATGGGGTATTGATGTTTTATGCGTTTTTACGGATTATGGGTTAGGACAGAGGTGACTGTACCACTCCTCCTCTCCTCCTCTTGCCTTGTCAGCCCGTCCTTTTGTTTCCCTTGCCGTCTGCCCCAGTTCTCATCTCACCTCCTTCACCCACCTCTATATCGCCATATATGCTCAAGTCGTAAATCCTTCATCATTAGTTCTTGCGCTTCTCCCTTTCCTATGCCTTGTCTTTATCTTCTCCCTGCGTTTGACGTTCAATACACTTGCCGCTGGCGCAGTACGTGCAGCATGCAAATTACCTAGCGTCCCAATAAGACGAATGTGCACCGCGCGCAAACAGGATTCCGAAGTTTGGCGAAGAACGAACGTGGCACTAATTCGGTCAGTGTTATGGACAGCGGTCCATGCAAGGCCTGGCGTCCTTCAACACCCGATTGCAGACGCTAGGAACAGCAATCGGGGTTGTCGTTTAGTCCACCACGAACCTTTGGGTAGTGCACGACTGCTCGATGGACCTTGCACCTATTGAACTCAAGCGGCTCTCCTTTCAATCTCTAGCAGACCCCAATTCACGACCGAACCGAAGTAAAAATCGAAGTGGGCTCCCACTACTAATGGCGTTCTTCGGGCCTCGTCACTGTTCGTTATCCGAATGGTTGTCGAACCTGAAGCAACCCTCTTGGGGCCGAACTCGCAAGGGGTATTTAACCCACGACCCTTCAGGTATTCCTTGTCGCTATCCTCCAGCTCTCTTAACCGTCTAAATGACCATTTATTCTCTGGATCTGGCTCTTCGTCAGCCATTAACCCTCACAGCCATCTCTCCCCTCATTTTGGGCTACTATGCTCAGGCAGTGCTCGCTATCCTCCCAAATACGTTCATTATCCGGTCTTTACTGCTCCCCTTTATTTTATGGCAGGCTTGGAGGTGCACCGTGAGATTTGATTTTGCAGCGCTTTTGGCACAGTCCCTCGGATATCAAAACACCGATAGGCTCGCTTTCTGGAATCTATTCTTTACGGTGCGATCTTTTTCAAAGACGATGGCAACTTATACACGCATTTGCTGAAACTTAATTACAGTCCGCAATGCTCTGCATAGCCATGAGGTCACTTGCATGGACATTCGTCAAGAAACCGTTACGAAGGTACGAAGTACCGCAGCGCCATCAAGACTCTCCCATCGAACGATCTTTGTCACCCTCGAATGTCTTTCTCGACGCATTCGATCTCTTGCAAAACCAACGTGGAGTCGGATGGTCATGGTCTCCCAACCCATTTCCCCGCGAGAGCACTCCATCAACTTCGATCTCCTTGATTGCGGTCAAGACACTTTTGACATTGACAGCATTTGACGCTTCACAATATCTCATCCAATATGCCTGCCCGTCCGTCAACAAACCAGGAGGCGGCAGCATTTTCGACCCGAGGCTCAGCTTCATTCCTCGCACCGCTTTGGCCGCATTCTCAGCCATTTGCGGTGGTGTGTGGTCTTACGCGTTACTCGATTCAGGGTATCATGTGGCCTTATTGGTCGCACGAGCCGTTTTCCGTGAGCCAGCATCACTGTGGCCGCGTGCCTTTGATCGACCGTGGATGTCCACCTCGATTCACGAGTTCTGGAGTTTCCGCTGGCATCAGTTTTTCCGCCACCTTTACGTCACCTTTGGAGCTCGCCCTGGTGGCATGTTCTTCGGGAAGCCCGGCGCGTTCATAGGTGCCTTCGCCGTATCCGCTATCCAGCACCATATCTGCGTATGGGGTATTGGGAGTGGGTCGGAATTAATGACCACTGGGGGGTTCTTTCTCTTGATGGGCGTTGGGGCCGTCGTAGAGGTCGTTTTCAAGAAGGTTACGGGAATGCAGGTGCGAGGATGGGCCGGCTGGACGTGGACGATGTTGTGGACGACTTTGTGGGGTGCGTTCATGATCGATGGGTGGGCTCGTCATGGAATATTTGCTAGTGTGTTCTTTCCAGATCGGCTTCGACCCGGGAAAATGATCGTCGATACGATTATTGGTCTGTCAATAATTAATGCAGTTGACTTTGAAGGTGGGCAAATCTCCCACGGCTGAGAGGTCGTTCGGTACGTTATCCAATGAATGGATAACAACATGTTGATACGAACCTGGAACCTTGAGGCGCACAACACCCACAAGGTCTATTTAACGGTCCTTCCTTCTGGCATTATTTCGTAGCTGGGGCGTTCAGTACGTTATCCAATGGATGTGATACAATACCCGGCGCCAGGTGTATTTAACTGCAGCATTCTTTCGTGACTGTCCCCGCCTCCTAAATGTCCATTTATTCCCCAGATCTGACTCTCCGTCAGCCTTTAACTCTCACAGCCATCTTCCCCCTCTTTCTGAGCAACTATGCACTGGCAGTGCTCGCCATCCTCCCAAATACATTCTTCCTCAAGCTCTTGCTGCTCCCATTCATTCAATGGCAGACTTGGATGTGTATCATAAGATATGATTTTGGAGCGCTTTTGGCACAAAGGTTCGGATATGAAAGCTCAGACAAGTTCGCTTTCTGGAACCTAATGTATACTGTGCGGGATTTCTTGACCCTGATCCTGATGCGCATTCGCTGAAACTTAAATATAGTGCGCATTGTTTTGCGTATCAATGAGGTCATTGGAATGGACGTTTATCAAAAAGCCATTAAGGAGGTGCGAGCCACCGAAGCACCATCAGGATGTTCCCGTTGAACGACCCGGATCACTGTCACTGTCAAATGTCCTTACCGACGCAGCCGATCTCTTACACACCTCGCGTGGCCTCGGGTGGTCATGGTCCTCAAACCCGTTCCCCCACGAAAGCATTCCACCAACTTCGACCACCTCTCTCGTGGCCAAGACACTCCTAAAATTCATAGTGTTCGACGCCTCACAATATATCATTCAATGTGCCTGCCCATCTGTCAACAACCCAGGAGGCGGAAGTATTTTCGATCCAGACCTTAGCTTCCTCCCTCGCGCCGCTTTGGCCGCATTCTCAGGCATTTGTGGTGGCGTTTGGATATACGCGTGGACAGATTCGATGTATCATATTTCCTCGTTGGTCGGGCGAATCATTCTCCGCCACCCGGCCTCACTGTGGCCACGGGCCTTTCATCGACCATGGATGTCCACGTCAATCCACGAGTTTTGGAGTTTCCGCTGGCATCAGTTTCTCCGACACTTTTTCATCACCTTTGGAGCTCGTCCTGGTGGCATACTCTTTGGGAAGCCCGGCGTGTTCATGGGCGCGTTCGCTGTATCTGCTATTGTCCACCATATAGCCGTATGGGGTATTGGGAGTGGGTCAGAATTCACGACCGGAGGATTCTTCCTTCTAATGGGTGTCGGCGCCGTCATGGAGGTCGTATTCAAAAGGGTGACAGGGATGCGGGTGCAAGGATGGACTGGCTGGATGTGGACGATGTCATGGACGACTTTGTGGGGGACGTTGATGATAGATGGGTGGGCAAAACATGGGGTGTTCGGCACGATACATTTTCCAGATCGACTTCGAGCTGGAAAAATAGTTGTCGACATGGTTATAGCTGCCGCGGCCAGTGTGTAGGTAATGATGACATAACCCGTACGGTGTAGCAAACCAGATCACCTTAGCAACTAGTTTGTGGTATAGCGCGTCAAGGTGTGCTTGAGAATTGGATGGCCTGCCCCACCGCTGGGATAAGGGGCTGGGGCTGGGGCTCAGGGCGGAACCTTGGGATACTTCGTGTCCTGGGTCTCCAGCCTTAGTGGCCCTGCAACGCAAAATAACTGCGACGATTCAATGTGAAAAACGGAGATAATAACGTGCACGAGACATGAGAGAGAAGTGGAGGCTTCAGGGATCTACTCACACTTACTACCGTAACTCCAATAGTAATAGGTTTGGGTGCTCACTCGCCAGGCCATCACGGAATTCGCTCAAGTCTGCGGTCTGAAACCAGTGGTTATTTAGTAGTTGTACAGCAGCTTTAAAAGGTCGAAAAGTGCGCATTTTGGCTGGCTTGGAGGTTCGCGGTGGGCGGAAAGCCTGGAAAGGAAACGTAAGGTCAATAACAAGCCACCATTTAAGACTTGAAGCTTGAAGCTCGAAGGAGCAACCCCATTTATATTGACCGCCCGCTGAATGTCTGCAGTGCAGCATAGAGTGTAGACAGTGACTTAGTCCATCACGAACGGAGCGCCGACTGCCATCACTCTCATTGGATTAGGCGATACGCTATCCCTTGAATGGGTGACAACATGTTGATGAAGCGCACAATACCCGTCAGGTGTATTTAACCCTCCTTCCCCTGTGGCATTCTTTCGTAGCTGTTCCCGCCTCTTGAATGTCCATCTATTCCCCAGATCTGGCTCTTCGTCAGCCTTTAACTCTCACAGCCGCCCTCCCCCTCTTTCTGAGCTACTATGCACAGGCAGTGCTCACTATCCTCCCAAATACCTTCTTCCTCAAGCTCTTGCTGCTCCCATTCATTCAATGGCAAGCTTGGATGTGTACCATGAGGTATGATTCTGGAGCGCTTTTGGCTCAATGGTTCGGATATGAGAGCTCAGACAAGTTCGCTTTCTGGAACCTAATGTATACTGTGCGGTATTTCTTGAGCCTAATCCTGATGTGCATTCGCTGAAACTTAAATATAGTGCTCAATGTTCTGCATAGCGTTGAGGGCATTGGAATGGACATTTATCAAGAAGCCGTTGAGGAGGTGCGAGCCACCGAAGAGCCACCAGGATGTTCCCGTTGAACGACCCGGACCTTTGTCACTGTCAAATGTCCTTCTCGACGCAGTCGATCTCCTACACACCCCGCGCGGCCTCGGATGGTCATGGTCCTCAAACCCGTTTCCCCACGAAAGCACTCCACCAACTTCGATCGCCCTTCTCGTGGCCAAGACACTCTTAAAATTGACAGTCCTCGACACCTCACAATACATCGTCCAGTGTCTCTGCCCATCTATCAACAACCCAGGAGGCGGAAGTATTTTCGACCCAAATCTTAGCTTCCTCCCTCGCACCGCTTTGGCCGCATTCTCAGGCATTTGTGGCGGCACCTGGGCGTACACGTGGGTCGACTCGGTATATCATGTCCTCTCATTGGGCGGGCGAATCGTCCTCCGCCACCCAGCCTCATCGTGGCCACGGGCCTTTCATCGACCATGGATGTCCACGTCAATCCACGAGTTTTGGAGTTTCCGTTGGCATCAGTTTCTCCGACACTTTTTTGTCACCTTTGGAGCTCGTCCGGGTGGTATGCTCTTCGGGAAGCCTGGCGCATTCATGGGCGCATTCGCCGTTTCCGCTTTAATCCACCATATCGGTATATGGGGCATTGGGAGTGGGACGGAATTTATTACCACTGGGGGGTTCTTCCTTCTGATGGGTGTCGGAGCGATCATGGAGGTCGTTTTCGAAAAGATGACAGGGATGCGGGTGCGAGGATGGGCGGGCTGGGCGTGGACGATGTCGTGGACGATTCTGTGGGGTACGTTCATGGTCGATGGGTGGGCGAAACATGGGGTTCTTTCCACTGTAACGATTCCGTTTCGACTTCGACCCGGAAAAATGGTCGTCGACACGATTATTGCTCTGTCCAGCAGGTAACGACGACATAGGATAATACTAAACAGCCTCAGAGATGGGGCCTGTAGTTCCAGCTCTCATGCCAACTCGAAGCATCGAAGTATCCTCATTGTCGTATTTACCCCAGTTTAGAATTACCTGCCACTAGGACGCTTTCTTTTGGGTTATGGATGGACATATGATCAAACTAGAGGTCCTATGTATCATCTACCTCCCCTCCTCTGGCAGCAATTGCCATCATACGAGGTCGTGTCCATCCGTCTTCACCAGTTATCCGAGATCGCCTGATGGTTCAAAGAGCGTACGACATATACATTCCATTTTCAGCCTTCAAGTCTTACTTTACAACCCGTCGCCTACATTTTGCTTTGTAGAAGGTGTCGTACAAACCAGCGGCATCCATAGAAGGACCTTTAAAGGCGCGCGCCGGGCACATCCTGGTCATCACTAGACAAGTCGGGGGATCCATCACGGTCCCAGGTACTAAGGCCCTTGCCCGACTCGTGCGCCCAACCAAGCCGATCAAGCGTCAAGCCCACAGCGCGTACAAACAGCGTGCCGTCAAGCACCTCCCGGCCTTCCAGCCCTCCCTCTCCTCCTCCGGCGCCCGCGTAATAGCCCGCCGGACGGTTACCCCAGCGCACCGCAAACGTTGCGAGCGAGCGCACAACCTTGGGCAAGTGTTCGTTCGGATGTGCGACCGCGTTGGCGATGATGCGGCCCCATGGGCCGCCAGGAGCACTGAGGGGCTTGATCGGGGCAGAGGGTGGTGCCGGCACTGCTGGAGGCGCGGTGAGTCGATCCGAAGTGGCAGAGTAGAATTCCTTGATGGGGAACGCCGTGTTGCCCCTCGCGATGTACCATGCTGCGGACGTCGCAAGGTATGCCTTGAGAAGCGTGAGGCGACTCGCAAGAGGCACGAGAGGATAAGGTGAGTTGTCGGAGGGAATGATGAGGACCAGCAAGAAGATTGCGGATGTCACAAGATGAGCGCTTTCGAAAATCAGTACAGAATGGTCAAAAGGAATCATTGCGCTTACACAAAGAAGTCTGCGTTGAATGGACGACCACTTTCGCCACCCAGGTGCCAACCACCAACACCAAACCAGATAACGTTGCCCCATATTACTTCCTCTACCATCCCTTTCAACCTTTTCTCGATATCGGCATCGCTACGCGCATCTGCCAGCCATTCGTCCGCCCATTCGCTCACCAGAGCAGTGAGAGTATCCCCCAAGTTTGTCACAATAGCATCGTAGCTTCTCTCAGATAAAGAATGGCCGAGGGAACTCGGGGAGAATTTGGGGTGATCACGGATGCGACGAAGAAACGCAAATGTCGGCCGTTTCTCCTCCAGAGCTGCCGTAGTGAGCTTCGAAATTGAGAGCCCAGATGTCAGACCGGTGAGAATACCGGGTCCTGGAACTTGGGCGAAGAACGAAGGCGGCACTAGCTCGGCCTGTCTATTGCCATGGACGGCGGTCCATGCAAGGCCTGGCATCCCTTCAATATTGGATCGCAGATTCTAGGAAGGGTAATCAACGAACCTTCGGCTACTTGGCCTGGGAGGCCAAATTCAAAGCCATGACAAAGTTGAATAAATGGATGTACGAGGCCCGATAGGAACCTGTTAAGCATCTCTGGGTGCCTCTTGCCTTCCTTGCTGGCGGCCTTTATGTCTTTTACGTCATTGGCTGGAAGGTCGCTGACGAAATTGAACCCAGATGACAAGACAAAATGTTGCAATGCCTCGGTCGGGGTGTGGTCGCGAAGATATTCAGAGAAGAAGGAGAGGTACGCGTGATAGTACCTGAATCCCGAGAGTGATCAGCCTGAGAACAGATCTCGTTAAAAACGCACACTTACTGGGAATCGCCAAGGTGCTCAATAAAATTCGTGTTCGTGATGGGCTCAGGACTTTTAAAGAGAGGCTTGAGATGGCCATGAGTTTTGTAAGCTTCCTCTATGATCTCCGGTGACGCGCCGAGGCTGTAGATGGCTAAGATATGGTGTGCGGCATGACTTGACATTCGAAGTATATCAGGGACATATACCAAAGGGGAGCAGATGACGAAACCCATACTTGTGATAACCATGTTCATTAAAAAAGACATGATGGTTCTGATAGTTGTGCCGGAGTACGGTCAGAAGTGCGCTCGAACTTGCTGAGGTAGGGCCAGGCAGCGCTGCAACTCCTGTCGACAGGGGGACTGGGTAGAGTCTATCGAGTAATTCAGAGTGATCACCGTTTCGAGAGGCCATTGAATGATGTGCTATCGAAAAGACAAAGCCATCAATTTTTATAGTTGTTTTCGTTGCTCATTCATCAGATCACAGTGTCTCCAGTTGTGAATCAGCCGTGGCGGAGAGGCTTTTCAAAAAAGTCGGCTTTGACATCGGCAGTGCAGAGGCTAAGCGTGTGATAGCCATATTAGGCTTGATGACACACCACTTTGTCAGCGAAAACCCCTGTCTTGACGTAAAGGAGGACTCCCTTCCACGCGGTCGTATTGCACGCGGTGGTCGTGTCTCCACCTACCGTTCTTATCAAGACTATTCCAAATTCACCTTCTACCCTGGAGGAAAAAATAACGCCTCTGCAGATATGGGATATTGAACGGCGTTCTTCGGAGCTTGTGACGTGGTTCCCTATCACGGCGACAAGTATTCTGCACCTTGCGTTTCTCGCGTTAGTCCATTGAATGGACGTTCGCTGTACGCACGGTTGACTGCCTTTCGAGCTCAACGCTCGGAGCGCGAAGCGATGCAGACTGGGCCGAACTCGCCTGGTGTATTTAACCACACACCTTTGGGTATTCTCCCAACACCTCCCAACACCCTCTGAATGTCCATATATTCTATAGATCTGGCTCTACGTCAGCCATTAACTCTCGGGGCATTCCTCCCCCTCTTTCTGGGATACTATGCACAGGCAGTACTCGCTATCCTCCCGAATACGTCCATTTTCAAGCTTTTGCTGCTCCCGTTTATTCTGTTGTACGTTTGGAGGTGTGCCACAGGTCTTGATTTTGCGGCGACGTTGGCACAGTGGCTCGGACATCAAAGCAGTGAGAGGCTCGCTTTCTATAATCTAGCCTTTACGGTGAGAGTTTCTCACAGGTGATCCCTATGTGCATTCGCTAAATTCAGGAATACTCTAGTCACAACTGTGCATCATAGCAATGAGGTCATTTGAATGGACTTTCATCAAGCAACCGTTAAGGAGGTATAAACTACCAAAGCGTCACCAAGATGCCCTAATCGAGCGATCTTTGTCACCGTCAAATGTCCTTCTCGACGCGCTTGACCTCTTGAGCAACCACCGCGGAGTTGGATGGTCGTGGTCTCCCAACCCATTTCCCAACGAGAACACTCCGCCAACTTCGATTATTTTGCTTAAAACACTCGCGAAATTGACAGTGTTTGACGCTTCACATTATATCCTTCAATATGTCTGCCCGTCCGTCAACAATCCTGGAGGAGGCAGTATTTTCGATCAGAGGCTTAGCTTCGTTCCTCGCACTGTTTTGGCTGCATTCCTAGGCGTTTGTGGCGGTGTGTGGACGTACGCATGCTTCGACTCGGTATACCATATCCTCTTATTGGTCGGGCGAACCATTTTCTGTGATCCGCCCTCGCTATGGCCACGTGCCTTTCACCGCCCATGGATGTCCACATCGATCCGCGAGTTCTGGGGTTCCCGTTGGCACCAGACCTTCCGACATCTTTACATCACTTTCGGAGCTCGTCCCGGTGGCATGCTCTTTGGGAAGCCCGGCGCATTCATGGGTGCATTCGCCGTATCTGCTATCACCCACAATATCGGCGTATGGGGTATTGGGAGTGGGACCGAATTCATCACGACTGGGGGATTCTTCCTTCTGATGGGAGTCGGCGCCGTCATGGAGGTCGTATTCAAAAGGGTGACAGGGATGCGAGTGCAAGGATGGGCCGGCTGGGCGTGGACGATGTCGTGGACGACTCTGTGGGGTACGTTCATGATAGATGGGTGGGCAAAACATGGGGTGTTTGCCACTTTAACTCTTCCGAGTCGACTTCGACTCGGAAAGACAATCATCGACACAATTTTCGCACTGCCAAGCCAGTGATAATGACATGGTATTTAGCAGCCTCGTGGAAACAGGACCAGGATTTGCATTGAAGCACAACTTTCCTTTTTGCCATAGATTAGACAACTTACTGTAAGCCAGTTTCCGAGCATCATCACCTCCTTGTGCACAGTACAGAGTCAAACAATGTTTTGAGGCTATTTGCCTTCTTTCAGAAAGGTGTACATGTGGAGCAGAGGGTCGCTTTTGTAAGGTAAGCGTCATCACTACACTCGGAACAACTGAGGGGTAGTATTGGGGTTTATTCACCGTGACCGTGATATTAACGACTTGGACTCCGTGCCACGGGGAGAACGGAATAGAGCAGCAGAACGTGTATGGGTTCTTCTGGTCTGCCTTTGGCCCGTCGTCTCACAAGTACTCGATTCCATTCAGCTCAACGCAATTCAACCCAATCGTCTACTAGTATCTGGCTGTTCGCGCCATGCGCTTTTCCTTCGAACGATCGCTCCCACTCTAGGCTTGGTTCTGATCTCTCTCTTTTTACTTGTCTACTCCTCCTGAAAATGAATTTGGGAGTCAACTTTTTTCTGGATCCTAGGTTCCTTGTCGACTTTTTGATCCTTTAACCCATACAGGCTCATACGAGTCCAAAAAAGTAAGTGGCAGGTTTCCTGATGCAATTTGCACAGCTGAGCCTACATAAATGGAACTAGTGGACAAGGGGACTTTGGCTTTGACTGGGTGGATGATAAGCACTGGCATGTTCAAGTTGTGGCATTACTAGTTGAGGATAAACTAAGCTCTCTGGATCAGGGTTCCTGATATGTCAATGTCACAACTCTGGACCCTCATCTATTACACTGGCTATCTGACAATGGCAGTGAATTGTATATACAAACAATTCACCACCATTGTCAGATGGCCAGCATAGTAGATGAGGGTCCAGAGTTGTGACATTGACATATCAGGAACCCTGATCCATCTGCTATCATGTCAAATCATATTCATTCAGAAGCTGCAATATTATCCTATGCACACTTGGTAGGACATGATTTTATCAACGGTCATGCTCATAGTCCGCCCTTCGAGGAGGGCAATGATGTCCTCACGAAAATCGTCCTCATTACGAGTCCTTGATATGATGGTCCTGTCATAACCTGTCCGGGAGTTGTGAACTCAGCGAGACATAATGCGCGTGACTGACCTGAAGCAACCCAATGTGGACCAAGCTTCTTATCAACAAGTGCGGTACCGATGGACCAAGGGTTGAAGAGCATTGTGTGTTGTGGCTTGATGTTTGGCCGTTCGGGCTCTTGCTCTCACGCTTGTGGTTGATACGCCATGCGCTTTTCCTTCGAACGATTGCTCCCGTTCTAGGCTTCGTTCTAATCTCTTTCTCTTCGCCAAGTTGCACAGCCAAGCCTTTATGTGTGTTCGTGTTTAGCACTGAGGAGCTCGGACTATCTCCTTGGTTTGTCGCTTGCCTGCAAGCAGCTGCACTAGTACTTCTGTTACCCATCTCCCCAAACTCTGCTGCGACTCTGCCGGCCGCATTCATTCTTCATTCTTCACTTGCTTGGCACTCCACTTTAGGCTTTGTACTGGTCTCTTCTCTTGATGCCAAACTCTGCCGATCCGTCGTGTGGCGAAGCCAAGGAGCTCCAGTCATTTCCTGAGACACTTTGTTTTTTTGGCTGCACCTTTCATTTCTCATCTCCCTTCTCATCTCCCTGAACTCACTGGCATGTCATGAAGTTGCTCCGCTTTCAATTTATAGCAGACCCCAGTGTACAATACTGAGCCGCGAATACAGAGCATTGCGTGGTGTTCAGCCGCCGTCTATGTTCCACGTCACAGGTGACACAACATCAATTTGTTCAATACATTATCGTTTATCTAATGGACCGACCTCAGCTAATGTCCGTTGTGCGCATGCGCACGAGTAGTCACTTAAAGCTTGAAGCGACGCGGATGGAACTGAGCCCGGTGGTTGTACTTAATCTCACTTACAGGCGATTGTTCCTTGAAGCTATCCCCCCAGTTCCCCCAAATCCCTCTCGATTCTCCGGATCTGGCTGTTCGGCGGACGTTAAATTTTGATGCTTTCTTTCCTTTCCTTTTTTGCTGAAGAATGAATGGTTAGTGTAGCCGCTTCTTGTGCGACGAACCTCCGCCGCTTTGCATCTGAGCATACGTGCCTTCGATCAGACCGAACCTCAGTGCCGGCCGGAAGCGAGCGAGCGAAAAGGCCAGGCGGAGGGCATCGGAGACCGCCTGACGGGTGATGTCGAAACGTAAGTTAACTGCGTCTCGACTTCGTCGGGTGGCGCCCGCGGACGGGAATACTGTAGTTTGGGCATGTGCTGGCGTGGCCATCCACGAACGCAAACGCAATGGAAGTTAAGAAAGCGAGGAGTCGGAAGCAGTTGCTCGTTTGGATTTGTTCTGGGTCTCCGTAGCGCCGCCACCCTGCATCCACATCCACGAAGTCCTCCGAGTCGTCCACCCATTCTCCATCTGCCATTGTCGACATCTCTCGGAAACCACTGACACCCTTGATAAAAGATCTAGTCTTGGGTGGCTTGGGTGGTACGTCCCAGGGAAGCTGTAGCCCCGTCGTGGCTTCATGTTTGAAATCTGCATGTTGAAAGTTCTCCATTCATGGTCACACAGAAACGTTTCAGCTTAAGTTATCAGCTTACAGCTTACACAATTAGAAGAGCGCAATAAATCCGGGAAATCAATGATTTCTTAAAATTATGTAATCTTTTGCCGTGGTAATTTATGGCAGATCAGCTTGATACCAACATACAAATGAATGACTCAAGGGTGCAGTCCAACATCATCAAAATAAAAATAAATCTACGTTCTCAGGCTCACCTCACGACCATAGTTGAAAGTTTATTTTTTCTCATCCACGCTTGACTGCGCTGCGCAGTATTCCCCGAGTCCACCAACTCGGACCTCGCGTATTTTCGGCATGTCGCTACTTGATCGCGTCCGTCCGCTCATTTTCTCTCTCCGACTCCGAGGACACGACGAACATATTGGTACAGTAATGGCATCACACCATCTATATTTACATCCATGTCTGCAACCGACTCGGAATAGCCATGTGTGATGCGTGTGTGTGTGCGTATGTGTCAAAGTGTTACCACCGTCACTAGCGTGGTGGCACGGGTAGCTTTGTGACGTTATCAGTGACTTACTAATGTATAGGTACAGAGTCTTCTTCCATGCGGGAATGAATACAGAGGTCCAGGATACGCGGGTTCTGGAAGTGGCGCCGCCTGGCGACGAGGATATTCCAGGTGGTCGGCACGACCTTGAATCGTGAGGCGTCATTAATATTGGCACTGTGCAAAGCGAGAGGCGAACGGAAAGCCTGCCGAGACTATATTGATTACGCTCTGTCGCTATAGTAGTTGTACACGAGCCAATGGGCATCGTCAAGTCATCAAGTCCATTTTACTGTTATGACCGTGATAGCGAACGCATGCACTGCACGCGGGTATAGTACGTAGATCTCAGGAAAATGCATTCGTTATGTGCTGACAAGGGGGGCTCAACAAAAGTAGTTACTGTACGCCGTTCGCGCGATGAGCACGATCAAAGGTCAATAGTACTCATTGACAACCTGTCGTGACGCCTAGTCAGCCGCGGAGCGACACAATACCAGCCGAAGAACCGGGAAGCTTTACCTTCAAGATGCGAGGGTGATTAAAGTCCTGGCCACTCGGCGAATTGGCAACTCCCGAATTCCCACCGCCGCGCCGAAGCGTATCTGGAATATTGAGTGCAGCTGGTGAAGGTGCCTGCACGTATTCGTTCCGACTCGGGCCCGACCCCCACATCCCACCGGCAACGCCAGGGGGAGGCGACGTTCTAGCGGGCCTCGCAAATGGGATCTGGGATTGCATGGCAACCTGATGGTGCGCGGGCACGAGCGCCGAAGGATGGCGAATGGCGTCGGACTGGATGTCTTGCTGTTGAAGCCACTCTGCTTGCTGTTGTCGCCAGTGTGGTTGCCGTTGTGGTGGTGGTGGTAATAGTTGCTGCTGCGGTTGCTGCTGCCACTGCGGCCGCCCCGTATCATAGTACGGGTACGACGAGTTCTCATACGAAATCCCTGAGCCGGCAAAACCAGTCCCGGGGCCTTGCTGCTGCGCCTCCCTGCGTGATGGAACTGGTACAGGAGGAGGAACGAGCGATGGCGAGAGGGGGCCGTGCGCACGGCGGGACGTGCTGCCACTCATGCTCCCCAGAGAAGAGCCAGCGCCCTTCTCGTCGTCGTTATCGCTGCGGCCACCATCGTCATAGGTGTCGACGAGGTGCGCCGCAGTGGGCGAGAAGTCTATCGCCTCTTTGATTAAGAGGGAGCGCCTCCTCCGTCGCACGACGGCTGTGGCGAGCAAAATGACGACGACGAGCGCGACGACGCCAGCGACGGAAAAGACAGCGATCATCGCGGGTTTGTTTTGGAAGAAGGATGTGCGCGAGGATCGGAGTGGAGTTTGGCTTGAGGACGGGGAAGATTGCGCTGTGATAGATGAGGTAAGCGTGATGGTTTGTTCACTTGGAGGGATCGCGAGGATAGGCGAAGAACTCGGCTCAGTTGGGGCTGATGTGGGGGAAGGAATGGAAGAACTCGTCTCAGGCGAGCTAGTTGGAGGTGGAGAAGGGCTACTAGTAGTGCTGGCAGCCCTGTTAAGAGTTGGTGTTGAACGCAATGGGCTGGAAGGAAAGGAAAAACTCACGGTCTGACCGGGGACGGTGAGGTCTGCAGGGACGTCGAGCTCGAGCTAGGAGATGAACTGGGTGTGGATGAAACAGACCGAGTTGACGACAGCGGGGGTCCACTACTGGGCCCTGCCCTTGCGCTTCAAGAGCCATTGAGATGTAAAGTCGTTTAGAGGAATCAGAAGTACACACCGTGGAGGTTCTGGTTCTGTCATGAGTAGGGTAGGATCAGGTGCGTCTAGCTAACAAATAAAAGTCGCACTCACGACCATCCTTGCGTCTGATGAAATAAGTGGGTGAAGACATGGCCTAAAGGAAAGGAAGGCAGGGAGAATAAGCGAGAGAACTGGGCAAGCCACAATTCAGGCAAACATGAATGGAGTGAGAGAGAGGTGAAACCGCATCGCATTCTGATCGTGTGTACAATAAACTCGTTCATCCGTGGAGGTGAGACAAGCGAGGCCGTTGACATCGCAACCAGCTCTATCATTATCACGTGACTTTTTGACAAAATACATCAAAACAACTTCTCAATGTCCAAATCCTGCTCCTCCAGTACCAAAATTCCCATATGTCCCCGCATTGCGTTCCATAATCTCACGCAGTGGTCCCAACAGTCTAGTAAACGCTTGGGCATCCAATCCTGCCACCTTGAGCCCAGGGAGATCTGAACCAGGCGGCCGGCGTATGGCACTTACCGTAGCCGCTCGTGGTGCCAACCTCAAAAGCGAGAGCTCTATGAGGCTGTGAGCCGAGGTGTGGCTTGAGAGATTGGCAAACAAAAACGTACCACCAAAATAATCACCGCGCG
>Ga0209488_10002370_pt1 | contig 15475 bp, 7 predicted proteins | sample Rivendell_Oct201_8_FD_188349 | JGI IMG/M metagenome (GOLD analysis project Ga0209488, IMG submission 188349) | Vadose zone soil microbial communities from the Eel River Critical Zone Observatory, Northern California, USA -... | ecosystem: Environmental > Terrestrial > Soil > Vadose zone >... | reverse complement strand
CACGTCGACATGTGGACCGGAATCAGCACCGGTTCGCTGCTGCTGACCCACTCGGTCCTAATCGGTCCAGAGATCAGATTCCGGGCGGCCGATCTGCAGGCCGAGAAGGACCGCTATCGCCGCGAGCTGGAGGAGGCCTACACGACCTACTCCGAATCGGACATCATGAGCAAGCGATCTCTCATCAAGATGCTCACCAGCAGCGCAATGGCCTCCGTGGAGGGGCTGCGTGCCGTGGTCGCCAAGTACGTGACCAACGAGGCGATCGATCGCGTGGCGGAGAGTTCGTCGGAGACGGACGTGCTTGTGGTGGGCACGACGGACATGGACACCGGCAGGTTCGTCGCCTGGGACATGAAGCGTCTGGCCCTGGACAAGCGCTACGACCTCTACCGCAAGATCGTGTTCACGTCCTGCCTCGAGCCGGGGGCGATGGACCCCGAGTACCTGAACGGTCACATGCATGGAGATGGCGGCGTACGGTACCAGATCTTCGCGCCGCTCATGCAGACGGAGATTGCCCGATACCTAGACACCCAGGGAGTGCGAGCCAGGGCCTTGCGGGCGGAGCCCCCTCCCGCAGCGACCCCGCCATCGCAACCGCTCCTGCTCAGCATCTATCTGCTCGTGAACGGGAGGCTAGAGGAACAGGCGGTTCTGACCGGTACTTGCCTCATCGACATTGGCCTCCGGGCGGTGGACCTGCTGTCGTTGGAGAGCAAACTGGGCAACCTCCTGCGGATCCAGACTTTGGTCGAGGACCTCGCATTCCAGGTCACCAATGACCCACGCTCGAAACAGTTCCAGGTGGTGTTGGCATCGATCGACCCGGTCTTCCAGGACCTGCCGACTTCGCACTTCGATCCGGTCTACATGCGCCGTCTGTTCGACCATGGCGAGGCGCGCGCGTTGGCCAAGACAGCGTGGCGGCCGTTTCGCGTGAGCGGACGGGGACTGGTAATCACCAATTGAGCAGGCGGCTCGGAAACCGAAATTACGGCGCTTGAAGCCATGATCTACATCCGCATTGCACTCGTCACAGCCGCTTGCACTGTCCTAGCGTCCTGCAATCTGTTCCTGCGTGGCCGGTTGGACTCGGAAGCAGTGGAAGGGGAGAAGGTGGTTATCACCCTGTCACGAGTGCGGCCGCAGCAGACCCAGGTCAGGTCTGTGGGGCTTCCGGCGATCGGTTCCGTGGCCGGGGTGGTGGTGGGGCTGGCCGTGGACTTCGTCCAGAAGCAACTGGAGGAGGAAGCCAGCGCCTACGAAGCGCAGTTCTCCGGCTCGACCTCTTCGACTGGCAACGGCATCCCTGGCAGGCTACGGGTGCAGCGGTACGTGAAGGGATCGGAAACCGCCTGTTTCGAGTTCCAAGCTGATCTCGTGTCGCTACCCCTGGCGAAAGCAGCCGACGCCGATCCGAGTACACCGACCATTTTCATGATGCGTCTCGTTCCCAGGTCGCTGCGCATCGACAAGACCAAGGCGAAGATCCTGTCCGATGACGCCGTTTGGTGGCTCCTGCCGACCGCATGGTACGGAAAACTGTTCAAGACATCCGGCCATCACGTCGGTGTGGAAGTGAGCGTAACGATCGAAGCGGTGTGGTGGGATGCGAAGCGTCAGCAACTGGTCCGTCAGGCGATGCCGTACCTCGTGCCGCCGGTATCGGTGGACCTCGATGTTCGCGGGGCGTCGCCCACTACCCGGACAGCAAGCTTCGAGTATCCGGCCGAACAAGGCACTGAGTGGCAGGGCGTGTTCCCGGACGCGGCAGTCTTCAATGCACGGGTAACGGTGACGGAGCGAGATCCATCGAACGCCCGCAAGTATCTCCTGGCCGCGGCGAAGGTGGTCGGTGAAGAGCGCAAGCGGATCGTCGAGGAAGTCACCCGCGTCGTGGGGGGGCAGGGGCACTGATTGGGTGACGGCCGGCTTAGCGTTCGCTCCCGAGTTCCTTTGCGAGGAGGGCGCCCAACGAGGCGATGAAGGGACCGACCCTCAGCCGGTTGCTGATCGTCGGCGTCCCTCTTGGGTAGTGCATGGTCGATGCTGTACCGGGCGGATAGCTTCGGTCTCCATGCCACCGACCCGCCTCGGCCTCGCACTGTCGTTCGTACTCGCCCTGCCGTTGGCCGCGCAGTGGCAGGCGCCGCCGGCGAAGGAACTGCAGCAGCTGCTCGACGATCGGTTGGCGCACGAGGCCAGCGCCGGCATCGTGCTCGGCGTGCTGGACCACGGCGTAACGCGGTTCTGCGCCGCCGGCCGCCGCGGCGGTGAAGGTTCGCCGCCGCTCGACGCCGACACGGTGTTCGAGATCGGCTCGATCAGCAAGGTGTTCACCACCACGCTGCTGGCGGAGATGGTGGCGCGCGGTGAAGTCGCGCTGACCGATCCGGTGCAGCAGCTGCTGCCGAAGGACGTACACGTGCCGGCGCGCGGCGAGCGGCAGATCACGTTGCTCGATCTCGCGACCGCGTCGTCGGGATTGCCGCGGCTGCCCGAGCTGACGCCGGCCGACCCGCGCGATCCGTATGCGGACTACAGCGCCGCGAAGTTGTACGCCTGGCTCGGCAAGTACGAGCTGCCGCGCGATCCGGGTGCGCAGTACGAGTACTCGAATCTCGGCATGGGGCTGCTCGGCCACGCGCTGTCATTGCGGCTCGGCAAGCCGTACGAGCAATGCGTACGCGAGCGGGTGTTGACCCCGCTCGGCCTACGCGACACGACGATCACGCTGTCGGCGGAGCAGCAGAAACGGCTGGCGCCGCCGCACGGTGGCGACCTCGAGCCCTCGACCAACTGGACCTTCGATGCGCTGGCGGGCGCCGGTGCCTGGCGGTCGACCGCGCGCGACATGCTGCGGTGGCTGGCCGCCTGCCTGCAGCCGCCGGCCGGCAAGCTCGGCGAGGCGATGCGGGCCACGTTCGCCGTGCAGCACGACACCGGCACTGCGGGCCTGTCGATTGCGCTCGGCTGGCACGTGCTGCAGCGCGGCACGCAAGCGATCGTCTGGCACAACGGCGCGACCGGCGGCTACCACAGCTTCTGCGGCTTCGTGCCGGCCACCGGCGCCTGTGTCGTCGTGCTCAGCGACAGCGCCACCGACATCGACGACATCGGCCGGCACGTGCTCGATGCGGAATTGCCGCTGCGAGATCTGCCGGTGCCGCGGAAGACCGTGGCCGTCGGCAAGGACGTGCTCAGCCGCTATGCCGGTCGCTACGAGATCACGCCACAGTTCGTACTCGACGTCACCGTCGACGGCGATCGGCTGTTCGTGCAGGCGACCGGCCAGGCCCGTCTGCGGGTGTACGCCAGCTCACCGACGCGGTTCTTCTACCAGGCGGTCGCCGCCGAGATCGAGTTCACGGCCGCCGAGACCGGCCCGGCACCGAAGCTGGTGCTGTTCCAGGATGGCCGCGAAATGCCGGGCCGCCGCCTGCCCTGACTTGGCTGCGGCGACCGTCGTCGATTAGCCTCTGCACTCCGTCCCGTCCCTTCGCTGCGAGGCTGCTCCCATGATCAAAGGTCCCGGCATCTTCTTCGCGCAGTTCATGAGCGACCAGGCGCCGCTCAACCGCTTCGACACCGCCTGCAAGTGGGCCGCCGGCCTCGGCTACACCGGCGTGCAGGTGCCGTCCTGGGATGGGCGCTGCATCGACCTGAAGAAGGCGGCTGACAGCAAGGGCTATTGCGACGAGCTCAAGGGTACTGCCAAGGCCGCGGGCCTCGAGATCAGCGAACTGAGCACGCACCTGCAGGGCCAGCTGGTCGCCGTGCACCCGGCCTACGCGTCGATGTTCCAGGTGTTCGCGCCGGCTGGCGTGAGCACGGCCGAGGCGATGCACAAGTACGGCAGCGAACAGGTCAAGCTGGGCCTGCGCGCCAGCAAGCACCTCGGTCTGTCGGCAATGCCGACGTTCTCCGGCGCGCTGATGTGGCACACCGTGTATCCGTGGCCGCAGCGACCGGCGGGATTGGTCGAGGAAGGGTTCAAGGAACTGGCGCGCCGCTGGCGGCCGCTGCTCGACTACGCCGACGAGATGGGCGTCGACTGCGCGTTCGAAGTGCATCCGGGCGAGGACCTGCACGACGGCGCCAGCTACGAGGCGTTCCTCGACCACGTCGACGAGCACCCGCGTGCCTGCCTGCTGTTCGACCCGAGCCACTTCGTGCTGCAGTGCCTCGACTACCTCGAGTACATCGAGCTCTACCACGAGCGCATCAAATGCTTCCACGTCAAGGACGCCGAGTTTCGGCCGAGCGGACGCGTCGGTGTGTACGGCGGCTACCAGGGCTGGCAGAACCGCGCCGGCCGCTTCCGTTCGCTCGGCGACGGGCAGGTGGACTTCAACGGCATCTTCACGCTGCTGACCAAGTACGGTTACCAGGGTTGGGCGACCCTGGAATGGGAATGCTGCTTCAAGGACAGCCAGCAGGGCGCCGAGGAAGGGGCGCCGTTCATTGCCCGGCACATGATCCGACCGCCGGCCCGGGCGTTCGACGATTTTGCCGGTGGCAACGTCGACAAGAAGGCGATCCGCAGCGCGCTCGGTCTCGAATAGGTCCGATTCGCACGCCGGGGCATGTCCGCGCCGGTGCGGTCTGGTAGCCTTCGCCGGCCGATCGCAGGAGTGCGTGCGTAGGCAGAGCCGCCCCGCCACCAACCCATGCGTTCAGTTCCGATCCTGCTCGCCGGCGCGCTGTTCGCCGCCGGTCTGTGCGCGCAGCAGACGCGCGTCTACCTCGCGCCGGACGACCACACCGATCTGTGGTGGACGGCCGACGAGGCGACCTACCAACAGGCGTTCCTCGCCACGATCGACTACTACCTCGGCGAGATGGACGCCACCGCCGGCGCGCCGTCCGACTTCCAGGCGCGGTGGAACTGTGACGGCAGTCTGTGGATGTGGACCTACGAACACAACCGGACGGCGGCCGACTTCCAGCGCTTCCTGTCGCGCGTTGCCGACGGTCACATGAGCGTGCCGCTCAATCCGCTGTGCGTGTGCCTCGGCGGCGCGCCGGCCGAGGCGGTGTTGCGCAGCATGTACTATCCGGGCCGCGTCGGCCGCCGCAGCGGACTCGCTTTCCCGCTGGCCTACACGATGGAGAACTCGACGCAGCCGCTCGGGCTGTGGTCGCTGTTCGCCGGCAGCGGTGCGCGCTGGAGCTGGAAGGGCATCTGCGGCTGCAACGGCTTCAATCCCAACGCCTGGGACCGCGACCACGAGATCTACTGGGGCACCGGGCTCGACGGCCAGCAGATCCTGGTGAAATGGCACTCGATGCCGGGCACCAACACCGCGATCGGCGGCTACGCCGAGGCGCGCGATCCGTTCACGATCGTCGACTACGTGACCAACGATGCCGGGTTCCAGGCGCGCTACCCGTTCCCGGTCATCGGCTGCTTCGGCAAGGGCTGGGACGATCTGCAGACCATGACCGGTGAGTTCCCGATCGTCGCCCAGCAGCAGACCAACGCCAATCGGCGCGTGCGCGTGTCCAACGAGCAGGACTTCTTCACCGACTTCGAACTCAACCACGGCGCGCAGCTGCCGAGCGAGTCGCGGACCTACGGCAACGAATGGGACCTGCATTGCGCGGCGCTGGCCGAGGTGTCGGCGCACATCCGCCGCGCGGTCGAGAAGCTGCGCAGCGCCGAAGCGATGGCCGTGGTCGCCGGCCGGCAGCGGGCGACGCTGCTCGACGGCCGTGATGCGGCACGCGACCTCGCGTTCCTCGATCTCGGTCTGTACTTCGAACACAACTTCGGCATGGACGGCATCAGCCTGCAATCGCCGCTGATCGCCGGCCGCATCGCCTGGCAGCGGCGGTTGGCCGGTGAAGTCGACGCCTACGTCGACTCGCTGCACGCCGACACCGCCCAGGCGATCGGCGATCTGATCCCGACCGGCGCCGTGCAGCGATGCTTCGTGTTCAACCCGCTGGGCTTGCTGCGCACCGATGTCGCTGATCTGGCCTGGGGCAGCACCGCGGCGGTGCACGTCGTCGACCTGGCGACCGGCAACGAGGCGCCCTCGCAGCTGGTGACCCGCAACGGCAACGGCTACCTGCGCTTCCTGGCGCGCGATCTGCCGCCGGTCGGCTACCGCGTCTACGAGCTGCGGCCCGGCGCCGGCGCCCAGTTCCCGCCGGCAGCGACGGTCAGCGGCGTCACCGACATCACCTTGGATGCGATCCATTGGGCGGTCACGGTCACGCCGCGGGGCGCGATCACCAGCCTGATCGACCACACGCAGGCCGATCGCGAGTACGTGCGCGTGGTCGGTGGCAGGGCGATGAACGATCTCGGCGCGGGGGCGGGAACGCTGGCGGTCGAGAACGTCGGTCCGGTGTCGGTATCGGTCCGCGCCGTGGCCACCGGCCCGTTGCCGCACACGTCGGTGATCACGATCTACCGCGACGTCGATCGCATCGACGTCGACGACTCGATCGACGCCGGTTTCCAGGCGACGACCACCTGGGCGTTCGGCGTCAACAGCGACGCCCCCGACGTGCACCACGAGGAAGTGGGGGCGATCCTGCACGCCGACATCGCCCCGCAGGGCCACTACTCGCCGCGGGTGGCGCGTTACGACTGGATGACGCTCAATCACTTCGCCGACCTCAGCGATCAGGCCGGCTTCGGCCTCACGCTGTCGAATCGCGACTGCTACTTCTTCAAACTCGGCAACAGCAACCAGACGACGCTCGACACCGCCACGCCGCAGCTGTCGGTGCTCGCCGGCGGCACCGGTCTCGGCAGCCCGTACGGCCTGCAGCAGCAGGGCGGTGACTCCAGTTTCATCCAGCGCTTCGCCCTGCAGACGCACGGCGCCTACGACCCGGCGGCGGCAATGCGCATCGCCCTGCAGCACCAGAACCCGGTGGTCACCGGTCTGGTCACCGGCGCTTTCCCTGGCCTGCCGGCGGCGCCGTATGGCCTGATCACCGTCGGTGACCCGAACGTGCTGCTGTGGGCGTTCAAGCCGCACGACGACGGGCTCGGCAGTGGCATCGTCGCCCGTGCCTGGAATCTGAGCAACCAACCGCTGACCTGCAGCCTGGGGTTGACCCAGGACACCCTGCGTGCGGCGTTCGCCTGCACGCACCTGGAGAACGACGTGATCGCGCTGCCGGTCGCCGGCAACGCCGTGACGCTGCCTTTCCAGCCGCAGCAGTTGCGCACCGTGCGGTTGGTGCACACCACGGCCGCGACGGTCCGTACCTTCGGCAGCGGCTGCGCGTCGCCGGCCGGCACGCCGCTGTTGCAGCCGGAGAACGGCTCGGTGCCGATCATCGGCCAGCCGGTGCATCTGCAGCTCAGTGGCTACCCGTCGGGCTCGCTGCTGTTCGCGCTCGGCGGCTTCTCGTCGGTGCAATGGGGACCGAACCCGCTGCCGATGGCGCTGCAACCGTTCGGCTTCCCTGCCGGCTGCCTGCTGCTGGTCAGTCCCGATGCGACGGTCGTGGTCCCCGACCAGGCCGGGGTCGCGCATTGGTCGCTGCCGATCCCGTCGAACTACCAGCTGATGGGCCTGTCGCTGTTCACGCAGGGAGCGGCGCTCACGTTCGGCCCGACGTTCGGTTCGGTTTCGAACGGCTGCGAACTGGTCGTCGGCTATCGCTGAGAGCCGAGCCGATCGCGCTCAGCGCACGATCGCCCGCGCCGGCCGCAGACCGATGACCGGCGAACGCGTGGTCGGCTGCATGCCGAGCCGCGCGCCGCAGCGGGCCGCGGCCGGCGCGTCGAGGCAGCTGCCGCCGCGGACGACGCGGCCCTTGCCTGCCGGACCTTCGCGCAGGCCGTCGCCCGGCCGCGCGTGGCATTTGTCGTAGTCGAGCAGTTCGTCGCGGCACCACTCGGCGACGTTGCCGTGCACGTCGAACAGGCCGAAGGCATTGGCCGGCAACCTGCCGACCGGCCGCGGCTCCGGCCCGAACCAGCCACAGGTCGGCCCCGGCTTCTGGTCGACGCAGCACCACTGCGTGTGCGTGCCGGCGCGCGCGGCATACTCCCACTGCGCCTCGCTCGGCAGCGCGAGACCCCACCGCAGCAGCAGCTCGTCGGCGTGCGACCACGACACCTGCGCCACCGGCAGCATCGGCCGGTCGGGGTCGGGTCGCTCGGCCAGGCCATCGCCCTCGCCGCCGAGCCGCCGCCACTGCTCGCGCGTCAGCTCGGTGCGCGCCATGAAGAACGCGTCGAGCATGACGATGTGCATCGGCATCTCCTTGTCGTCGGCCAGCGGGTCGTTCTGCTCGAGTCCAGGGTCGTCGCGGTGCGCGCCCATCCAGAACTCGCCCGCCGGCAGCAGCACCAGCACGATGCCGGTCTCCGGACCTGTGCGCAGCATGCCGGTCGCCGGATCGCGCGGCGGCGGCGGCGCCTCGCTCTGGTGCGAGGCGAGGTCGAGGAACTCCCACAGCAGGGTCGCCGGATTGCAGCCGAGCGGCAGCAGTCCGGGCTGCGGCGGCAATTGCAGGCCGCCATAGGCAGTGCTCGCGGCGCTGCCGTCCGTGGCCTTGTCGTTGCTGGCCTTGAGCGCCTCGAACGCGCGGCGCCAATCCTCGGCGTGCTCGCGTTGGTTCCTGGCACTGGCCTCGGCGAACTGCAGCCGCGCGCGCACCGACGCCAGCGGTCCGCCGGCGGCGGCGAACTGGCGCACCTTCGGCACCAGGTATTCGAGCGCGTGCAGCAGGTGTTCGGCGGCGGCGGCATCCTCGGGGTCGTCGGTCGGCGCCTGCTGCTGCAGGGCCGCGAGCTTCTGTTCCATGGCCGGCAGTTGTTTGACCAGCGGTTCGGCCAGGCGGCTGAGCCAGTCGCGCATCGCCGGCAGCTGGTCGGGCCACGGCGGACCGAGTTCGCGTTCGCGCTGCTCCGCTGCCTGCAGCCGGTCGATGTTGGCCAGCAGCTTGAAGCCGGCGTCGGCGCGGGCGTCGGAGCGCTGCCGCGCCTGTTCGGCGTCGATGCGCGCCTGCCCGGCCTCGTGCAGGAAGTGCAGGCTGACGCCGAGCGCCGCCAGCAGACCGGCCGCCAGCAGCAGCGCCGCCGCGAACGGCAGGCGGTTGCGGCGGGCGAACTTGCGCAGCACGTACCAGCGACCCGGCCTGGCGGCGTGCACCGGTTGGTGCGCCAGGTAGCGCCTCAGGTCGGCCGCCAGTTCGGCGGCGGTCGCGTAGCGCTCGTTGCGATCCTTGGCCAGCGCCCGCAGCACGATCAGGTCGAGATCGCCGCGCAGGGCCGCGCGGTGCGGCGCCGGCGCAATGCAGCTCGGCACCGCCGGCACGAACGTGCTGACGACGCGCGCCATGCCGGCCACGCCTTCGGCGCGCAGCACGGTGCTCGGGATCGGCAGCTGGTCGGTCAGCAGCTCGTACAGCTGCACGCCGAGGGCGTAGACGTCGGCGCGGGTGTCGATGTCGCCGAGCCCCTTGGCCTGCTCGGGACTCATGAACTCCGGCGTGCCCATCAAGGTACCGTGGAACGTCAGGCCGCCGCTTTCCTGCAGCGGCACGGCCAGTGACTTGGCGACGCCGAAATCGATGATCTTCGGCTGCCAGCGGCCGTCGATCTCGGTCACCAGCACGTTGTTGCTGCTGAGATCGCGGTGGATCACCGCCTTCATGTGGGCGTGCTGCACGGCGTCGAGCACGCAGAGGAACAGCTGCAGGCGCTGCGTCACGTCGATGCTCGCGGAGCGGCAGTGGGTTCGCAGCATCACCCCGGGCACGTACTCCATGACGAAGTACGGCTGGCCGTCGGACGTGGCGCCGGCGTCGATCAGCCGGGCGATGCCCGGGTGGTCCATGCGGTTGAGCGCTTCGCGTTCACCATGGAAGCGCGCCAGCACTTCGCGCGAGTCCATGCCGGGGTTGACCACCTTGATCGCCACCTGCCGTCGGATCGGCTGGTCCTGCTCGGCCAGCCAGACGGTGCCGAAGCCGCCGCGGCCGAGCACGTGCAGCAGGCGGTACGGGCCGATGGCCGACGGTGGCGGTGCGTCGGCCGGGGGCACGCGGGCCGGCGGCTGGCTCGGCGGTGCATCGTCGGCCATCGCCGCGGCAACCCAGGCGCGCAGCAGTCCGGCATGCTGCGGGTTGCTGGCGGCGATGTCCGTGAGTGCCGCGTCCCGTTTATCGGCCTCGAGTTCGAGCGCCGCCAGCACTTCCTGTTCGAGCGCGTCGGGCAGTTCGGCGAGCGCGCGCAGGTTGTCGGGGTCGGCGGGCCCGTCGGCCATGCGCCGCATCATCGGCCACGGCAGCCGGCGCGGCAATCGCGTTGCGGCCTGCTCGTCGGCCGTGACCGCGACGCCGGGCCGGAAACGACCTTGCGGGGCGGGCCAGCGCCCGCCCCGCAGACCCCGCGGTCAGTTCTGCTTGACGCCGCCGACGAACAACGGCGGCGTGGTGACCGTCGGTCGCGTGCCGATCGCCGGGTCGGCATAGCCGGAGGCATCCGGCTGGGTGATCGACGTCGTCAGGTCGAAGCCCTGCGCGGCGATCGTGCCGGCCGGATCGCCGACCGCCACCATCACCTGCTCGCCTTCGAGCTGCTTCACCAGATAGTCGTGGCCGCCGGTGGTCAGCACCGTGCCGCTCGGGATGTTGAACAGCGGGTACCAGCGGTTGTCCGTGGTGCTCTGCAGCGACGGCACGCCGCCGAGATTGCTGCCGTCCCATTCGAACTGGAAGCTGCGGCCGTCATAGGGGCTGCCGGTCTCGTGGTGCGTGTAGGTGAACGACAACGGTTGGTCGAACTGCACGAAGGCGCCGCCGCTGTTCTTGACGGTGCGCAACTGGTTCCAGTCGTTGGCGCCGGTGGTCCACTGGTAGGTGGTCGTCTGGCTGGCGGCGTCGCCGAGCGTGGCCAGCGGGCTGGCGAACAGCGGGCCGCAGTCGAAGCCGAACATGCCGGGGCCCTGGCCCACCGACACGCCGTCGGCGAGCCGGACTGGCTGGCCGCCGAGCGTCAGCATCAGCGTGCTCGGGTCGAACGAGTAGTCCTGGTTGCCGGTGCTCGGGTCGCTGGCGTCGGGCCAGTAGGCGGATTCGCCGCTCGAATAGTTGGCCTGGTTGCTGGTGATCAGGGCACGCAGCTGGTGGAAATAGCCGTGGAGGGTCAGGCTGCCGCCGGCGACCTCGGGTGAATTGGCATTGATCGTCTCCTGCGACCAGCCGAACGCCGGCGTGCTGGCCGTCAGCGTGGCCGGCCAGATCAGTTCGACGCTGCCGCGGGCCTGGCTGTAGAAGTGCAGCCACATGCCGGTGGTGTAGTTGCCGGTGATGTCGACCGGCGAACCGAGGCGGTTCCAGTCCATGCCGCTGCGGACCGCGACCTTCAGCAGCGTCGTGCCGCTGAACACCGCCAGGATCTCCTGGCCGGCGGTCGGATCGAAGGTGTCGAGTTCCTCGCCGTCGATGTCGCCGACCGTGAACGAGTGGCGCGTGCGCTTCTCCAGCCGGCCGGGGACCACCACGGCGGTGTAGTTGGTCGCCGGCGTGCCCGGCGTGTAGCTGTGCCGCACCAGCGTCTGGCCGTCGGCGATCGTCGTGCTCGGGCCGAACCACAGGCCGTGGAAGCCGACCCAGCCGCGGTCACCGGCCACCGTCTCGAGCGGGAAGCCCGACTGCAGGGCGACCTTCGCCTCGCTGCTGCGGTCGAACAGGCCGTAGTTGAACACGTAGGTGTCGAAGTCGTTGCGGTCGAGCACCTGGTAGGTGTCGGCCACCAGGTCGTGCATGGCGAGATAGCTGGAGTTGAACTGCAGGTTGAACTCGCCCTGCTCGGTGTCGATGACGCCGCCGTCGTTGCGGACCTTCTTGTACTCGGCATAGGCACGGCCCGAGTCGGTCGTCGGATCGCCGATCACGTGCACGCGCTGCCGATTGGCCAGCGTGTCCGCGGCGACGACGCCATCCGGATCGCCATGCGACATGTAGAACAGCACCTCCGACTGGCCGTCGGTGCGCGCCACCGACTGCAGGTAGCCTTCGAACTGCGTGTCGATCGAGCCCGCCGGCGCGTCCTCGAGCAGTTCCTTGAAGTGCAGCGTGAACACGCCGAGCGTATTGCCGGTGCTCGGCTCCTGGTCGACCTGCAGGTGGCCGTAGATGATCGCCGGCGGGCGGTCGGCGTCGCCGACGCCTTCGGCGGTCTCGCTGAGCCAGAACTTGACGATCTGCGGCGCCGAAGCGCTGGCGCGGCTCGAGTCGATGACCCACTCGACGAACGTCGGGCCGGTGTTGCCGCGACCGTCGCCGCCTTCGCCACGCTGCTCGTCCTTGACCAGGGCGCGGTACGGGCCCTGGTTGACGACGGCGTCATCCCAGTAGTTGGTCTCGTGCAGGAAGCCGAGGATCATGTTGACCGTGTCGAGCGTCTCCATCGACCGGTCGCGCACCCAGAAGCGGGTCGTCGTCGCCTGGTAGTCGGTCAGCGACGACCGCCGGCTGCCGCGGTCGAGCATCGCCGCCGAACCCTGGTTGGCCGTGACGATGGTCACCTGCTCGGCGCCCTGCAGGCCGGGGATCGCACCGCTGCCACCGCCACTGCCGCCGCAGGCGGCGAACAACACCGACGCTGCTGCGACGGCGAGAACATGGGACTGCTGCATCGACCGATCACTCCTCTGGCGCTGCGCCTTGGGAACCCGGGTCTGCCGCGACAGCTCGCCGCGCGGACCGAGATCAGGGATCGGCGTGCGGTCGCGCAAAGGTTGAGCGGCGGCGGCGATATGCCGCCCTTGCCGTTGGCAAGGTCGCGTGCCGCGCCGTGGGCCGCCGCGGCAGCGGCCGGCAGGATGACGCGGGCGCAGCTGCGGCCGCGGCTCGGTCCCGAAGGGTCGTCCGCCGCTATGGACGGCTGAAGAAGTCCTGCCTGGTGCCGCCCGCCGACAGCGCGGCGCCGAGCCGGTCCAATGCCAGACCGTAGGCGGCCATGCGCATCGACAGGTTGCCCGGCTCCATGCGGGCGCGCACTTCGTGGAACTGCTTCTGCATGACCTTCCGCAGCTTGTCGTGCACTTCGGCCTCGGTCCAGTAGCTGCCGGCGCGGTTCTGCAGCCATTCGAACCAGCTGACCGTGACGCCGCCGGCATTGGCCAGCACGTCGGGCACCAGCAGCACGCCGCGTTCGTGCAGGATCCGGTCGGCTTCGCCGGTGGTCGGCCCATTGGCCAGTTCGAGCACCACCTTGGCCTTCACCTCGCCGGCGTTGTCGCCGGTGATCTGGTCTTCGAGCGCCGACGGCAGCAGCACGTCGACGTCGAGCGTCAGCAGTTGCGCGTTGGTGATGCGCTGGTAGTCGGCGGACTCCGGCAGCTTGCCGTGGTCGGCCTTGTGGCGGATGGCGACCGGAATGTCGATCCCGGCCGGGCAATGGATGCCGCCGTGCGAATCGCTGATGGCGACCACCTTGTAGCCGTCGGAATGCAGCAGCCGGGCCGCGTGCTGGCCGGCATTGCCGAAGCCCTGCACCGCGACCCTGATCTGCGCCGGCTGCCACTTGCGCAGCGTCTCGATCTCCTTCAGGCAGTAGTAACCGCCGCGGCCGGTCGCGTCGTCGCGGCCGCGGCTGCCGCCGAGCGCCACCGGTTTGCCGGTGATCACCCCCGGCTGCAGCTTGCGCGTGATCAGCGCGTACTCGTCGGCCATCCACGCCATCGTGCGCGCATTGGTGTAGACGTCGGGTGCCGGCACGTCGCGGTCGGGGCCGATCACATCGGCGATCGCGCGGATGAAGCCGCGGCTCAGGCGCTCGAGTTCGCGCGGCGACAGCCGCTTGGGATCCACTTCGACGCCACCTTTGGCGCCGCCGAACGGAATGTCGACCACCGCGCACTTGATCGCCATCCACAGCGCCAGCGCCTTGACCTCGGCGAGGTCGACCTGCGGGTGGTAGCGGATGCCGCCCTTGAACGGCCCGCGCGAGTCGTCGTGCTGCACGCGGTAGCCGCGGAAGATGCGCAGCGAGCCGTCGTCCATGCGCACCGGCACCGACACCTGCAATATGGTGCGCGGCGCCCGCAATCGATCGAGCGCCTCGGGGTCGATCTTCGAATGCTTGGCGGCGGCGAGCATCCGGTCCAGGGCGCGTTGGAAGAGATCGGTAGCCGGGATCGGGTCGAAGGTCGTGGTCATTCCAGGTCCTGTGAGTCGGGTGCGGCCGGGGTCCGGTCTGGGGTGCCGCATTGTGGCAAGCCGGCGGCACCGGCGCCATGGCCGGGCCTTCGGGCGGGGTCCGGCACACGCTGCTGGTGGTGCGATGGCCTTCGCGCGGCGCCGGTGCGTCGCGCATCGCAGTGACACCGCATGGATCACCGGTTGCCCTTGGCGGCAGCACGGCCATGGCATGGCGGGCGTGCGCAATGCGCAGCCGCCGCGGCCCGCTAGCATGCGCGCCTGATCCACGACGCGTTGATCCTCGGCGCCGGCATCCACGGTCTGTGCGCCGCATTCCATCTGCGCCGCCACGGGTTGCCGCGCGTCGCCGTGCTCGAACGGTTCGCGCTGCAGCACGACCGCGGCAGCTCGCACGGCAGCTCGCGCATCACGCGGTCGTCGTACCATGATCGCCGCTACGTCGAACTGGCGGCGGCGGCGCATCGCGACGGCTGGCCGTTGCTGGAACGGGAACTCGGCACGGCCCTCGTGCACCGCACGCCAGGGGTGTTCTTCGGGCCCGAGGACGGTGCCTTCGGCCAGTTCCTGGCGGCGACACTCGGTGCCGGCGCCGCCGTCGAGCGCATCGACGTCGCCGCGGCGCGCGCCCTGTTTCCGTTGCTCCGGTTCGGCGACGAAGATGCGGTGCTGCTCGACCACACGGCCGGGGTGCTCGCGGCGGCCGACACGATACGCGGGCTCGTGCGGTGGTGCCGCGACCACGACGTCGAACTGCGCGAGCACACGCGCGTGCGCGCGCTGCGGTCGGGGCCGGGTGCCGTGCGCGTCATCACCGACACCGGCGAACTGCGCGCCGCCCGCGTCGTGGTCGCGACCGGCGCGTGGATCGGCGAGTTGGCGCCGGCGCTGCGGCCGAGCCTCACGGTGCTGCGCCAGCACATCGGCTATTTCGAACTCGACGCGCCCGCGGCGACTCTGCAGCTCGGCACGTTCCCGGTGTGGGCGCGCATCGGCAGCGAGCCGGACGACTTCGTCTACGGGCTGCCGGCGTTCGGCCGTCCCGGCTGCAAGCTCGCACAGCACGTGACGCATGCCCCCGGCATCGACGCCGATGCGCCGGCGCCGGCGACCGATGCGCGGGCCCTGCTCGGGCTGGCGCACACGCACTTCACCTGCGGCGCGCGCATGCTCTCTAGCGAGACCTGCCTCTACTCGGTGCTGCCCGGAGAGGACTTCGTCGTCGCGGCCGATCCCGGCGACGCGCGCATCGCGGTGGTGTCCGCCTGCAGCGGCCACGGCTTCAAGTTCGGCCCGGTGATCGGCAGGCAGGCAGCAGAACTGGTGC
>Ga0209488_10002368_pt1 | contig 15482 bp, 10 predicted proteins | sample Rivendell_Oct201_8_FD_188349 | JGI IMG/M metagenome (GOLD analysis project Ga0209488, IMG submission 188349) | Vadose zone soil microbial communities from the Eel River Critical Zone Observatory, Northern California, USA -... | ecosystem: Environmental > Terrestrial > Soil > Vadose zone >... | reverse complement strand
ACTTTGATACTGGTAGACCAACGCAGCGCCTTCCGGGTCGTCCACTTGAATCACTGCCGCGCAACTGCGTGACATGGACGTGGGCGTGGTGAGGTACACGATGATTTGCGTCCAACTCTGGAAGATGTCCATCATCAGATCGTGCCGCTTCGCATGGCCGTCAAAAGAGGTGATGAGATAACCGCGCCAGCGTCCCGTGAGGTTCCGGATTCGAACTAGCCCGAATTTACGCACAAAGCTGTTCCGCCAGAGATACCTGTCGAAAAGGGCGTATAGCGCGCCGTAGAAAGCCATGCTGGAAGGAGCATCCACCCACCAAGTGACCGAGACGTGGGCGGCAGCGAGAAGTTTCGACGTACCCCATGCCAAAGCAATCGCCACCAGCGCGAGCAGAAGAGGAACGATCCTCCTTTCATTTGAGTCTGTGCTGTAGCCGTGCATACTTCACCTGCTCGGCTCTGCAAAGCCGAACAAGCCTCTTGGCCTGTTTGAATGCGCCTTCCACCCCCAGTTACTGCTGGGAAGTGCCGGGTAAAGGAAATGGCCCTAGCGGTAGAGTGGCTTCCTGAAGAGTGGCCCGATGGTATTCCGAGTCTGAAGCAACTTCTGGTGGTAGCGCCCCTTACAACTTCCATACTACTCCTCTTTGGAACTGAAATTACAACCTTCGCCGGCTGCGGCCAAATGCCGGTCGTGCGCGTGGACTTCCTTACCTTGCGCGCCGCTTTTGGCGCGGGCGGATCTCGGGCCACCGGGCGAAGATGGAGGTGGTGAGGCCGCCGCGGGGAGTAAATTCGCCGCGGACGACACACCATTCGGGCTTAACGGCGGCGACGATGTCGCGCAGGATTTTGTTGACGGCGTTTTCGTAGAAGATGCCCAGGCTGCGGTAGGCGAGGAGATACATCTTCAGGGCCTTCAGCTCGATGCAGTCTTTCTTGGGCATGTATTGGATGGTGATGGTGCCGAAGTCGGGGAGCCCGGTCTTGGGGCAGACGGAGGAGTATTCGGGAAAGCGCGTGGTAATGACGTAGCCGGGAAATTGATTGGGCCAGGTTTCGAGCGCGGGCAATTCTGCGTTGATGCCGGCGCGGGCGTGCTCTTCGGTGTAGTCGGGCATGGCGGCTCCTGAAAGCATTGTATCTTGGCGGGGCTCGTTGCTGAAGGAAGGACCGCTTCTTCCCGAGGTGGCTTGCTGTGCGCTATCGTTTGAGGAATACGGCGAATTGCCGAGTCAATTACAATCTCTTGCCGATGGCGGCGCATTTCGCCTATGCTTTGCGGGGAGAGAAGAGATCGGAACCAGCCCGATAAGCTGCCCGCTTTGTCACAGTTCGAACAGCCGGCGTTCCAAACGCCGGTCGGTGCGGGACTATCTCTTCAGCGTTACGGGCGTCCTGCCGTGGCGCTGCGAATCCTGCGAGACGCGCTTTCACGCGCGTGCCTTGCCGTTGCGCACGTTTTTCTATGCGCATTGCGGGATTTGCGGCAACCTCGAATTGCAACGCATCGCTGCCGCGCGTGTGCCGGGCGTGACCGCGATTCTCGGGCGCATCCTCGGTCTCCCGGCGCTGCGTTGCGAACCCTGCCGGCATAAATTTTTTTCCGTGCGACCGCTGCGGCGGGAAGAGCGCTCGGCGGCGACCGCGTCGAGCGACTAGCGCGCAGTACCAAGTCCGTACCTCGCGAGTCCCCGCAGCACCGGTACAATACTTCGATTTTGTAGTACTCCACTTACCGTACCCTTTCCAGCCTGTTCTCCTTTCCGGTTTCCCTCTAATCTCCTTTATTTCCGGAGGAGCGCATGGACACGAGCATCCGGGTATTGGTGGCCAACCGTCCGCGGCTCCTGCGCGAATTGGTGATGTCCACGCTTTCAGAGCAAGAGTGGATCAGCGTGGTCGGAGAAACGGATGACGAGCGGGACGTGCCCTTGATGGTGGCGGAAACGAAGCCGGATTTTCTGCTGATTGCGCTGGACGAGCCGCAACGGCGTCCGCCGTTATGCGATTTACTGCTTCGGGATTTTCCCGCGCTGCGGATCATTGCAGTGGCTCCGAACACGAATGTCGGAATTCATTACTGGGCGTCGTTTGAAATCCACTCGACGACGATGGAAGCGAGCGAAAAAGCGCTGCTCGAAGTGTTGCGGAAAAGCGCGGTACGGGCGAAGGGGGGTGTGGCGTGAAGCGCGTGGGAATGTTGCTCTGCTTCGCGATGTTTCTGAGTTTGGGAGCCGCTCGCGGGCAGCAATCGCCCAGCCAGCAGGGTAGCGGCGAAGGCGAGCAGACGCCCGGCGCAGCGGCGGGGCAAAAGTCCACAACACGGGAGCCGCGGCGCGGCGAAGGAATTGTCGCGGACAACTTGGACCGCGTAGCTGCGACGGCGGAGCAAATTCTCGATGTGCTGAATCGCGACGCGGGACTGATGGTGGAGCTGAAACGCGCCATCGCGCAAGACGCCGGGGAAAGCGGGCAGATTCTCGAAGAATCCGACCTGAGCGACGGTGCCGTCACGGAGCGCTTGCGCGAGGATTTGCGAACGCGGGTCCTGGCTACGCGGCTCTTACAACGTTACGGGTATCTGCTCCCAAAAGTGAATCCGGATTCGGAACTCGCCGCCGAGCACAATCTGAGGATGCGCGCGCGCGCGCAGCAGCTTGAACGAGCCTCGGAGCCATACGATTCGAATCATGCCGCGCCGCAAACGGTGATTGCCGTTGGAGCACAGCCGTCCGCCGAACGTCCCGCGAATCAGGGACGCGCTGCACGCAGTCCGCTTGTTGAAGTTGACGGCGCGCTCGACAATTCACGCCCGGAAATGCTGGCAGCCCCTCCGGATGTTCACCTGGACCTGGTAAAGGCTGGGGGGCGGCCATCGATGCAGACCGAGCCAGCGGAGCACGCAGGCTATGCGGTGCCTGTCGAAACGCTTATTCCGGCAACGGGCATTCCGTCCGCGCCGGCATCGCGGCCGCCGCGCGGGGTCGGAACGTCGGCTGCGGAATTTGTTCCGGTGCGCATGGATCGGCGGCCGAATCCATACGCGGATGTACCTTCGCTCTACGATCTGTACGTACAGGCCAATGCACCGAGTCAAAAGACGGAACGGTTTGGCATGGAGGTCTTCCGCAACGGCACGGCAGACCCCGACATTTTGCCGATGGATCTGCCCGTTGGGCCCGACTACATCGTGGGGCCGGGCGACAGCTTGGCAATCAATCTCTGGGGCGGTGTTTCTCAGCGACTCTTGCGCGCGGTGGACCGGGAAGGGCGTCTGGCCTTGCCTGAGGCCGGACCGCTGCTGGTTTCCGGCAAGTCCCTCGGCGAAGTGCAGGACGCGGTGCAGCGAGTGCTGCGAACGCAATTCCGGGACGTTTCGGCGGATGTTTCGCTGCTGAAGCTGCGCACCGTGCGCGTGTACGTGGTTGGTGAAGTGGGGGCTCCGGGAGCGTACGACGTCAGCTCGCTCTCGACGCCGCTGAATGCGCTTTTTGCGGCGGGAGGAATTACTTCGCGCGGATCGCTACGGCGGCTGGAACATTACCGCGGGAAACAGCTCCTCGAAGAAGTGGACGCTTACGACCTTCTGCTGCACGGGATTCGCGGGGACATGAAGCGGCTGGAGAACGGCGACTCGCTGCGTGTTCCGCCACTGGAAACTTCCGTCACAATCGACGGCATGGTGCGCCGCCCGGCGCTGTACGAATTGCGCGGCGAGAAAAACCTGAATGAAGTGCTGGAGCTGGCGGGAGGCATCTTGCCGGCGGCGGCGCTGCGCCACATCGAAGTGCAGCGGCTCACAGCGCACGAGAAACGCAGCATGCTGAGCCTGGAAATCGGCGAGGGCAGCGACAAGGAGGCCTTGCGCGCGGCATTCGAGAAATTCGAGGTGCAGGACGGCGACGAAATCCACATTTACCCGATCGCGCCGTACAACACCGGAGCGGTTTATCTCGAAGGACACGTTCTGCGTCCCGGCCGCTACTCCTACCAGGAAGGAATGAAGCTCACCGACCTGATCCCCTCTTACAAGGATCTGCTCCCCGAACCCTCGGAGCGTTACGCGGAAATCATTCGAATCCAGGGGCCCGACAACCGCCCGGTGGTCAAGAGTTTCAATCTGGCGGGGGCGATCGCGAATCCGGAAAGCGCGCCGCGGCTGCAGCCGCTGGACACCATCCGCATTTTCGGGCGGTACGATTTGGAAGCCGCGCCGGAATACAGCGTGTTTGGAGAAGTGCGGAATCCCGGAAGTTACCGCAGCTCCGGGCAAGCCCATTTGCGCGACGCCATCTATCAGGCGGGAGGAACGACGCCGGAAGCCTGGGAAGAGTCCGCGCAACTGTTCCGCGCACTCCCCGATGGTTCGACGAAAGTGTTCAGCATTTCCCTGCGCGAAGCGCTGGCAGGCGATCCCTTGAACAACATGGCGATCGAACCGCGCGACCGCATTCTGGTGCACCGCCAGCCGGAGCGCGTCAATCCGCCCAGTGTGTATGTGCGGGGAGAAGTAGCGCGGCCGGGGCGCTATCCGCTGGTGGCCAATATGCGGGTTTCGGACCTGGTGCGCTCCGCCGGGGGAGTGCTGCGCAGCGCAAATCCCACGAGCGCGGACTTGACGCACTACGCGGCGACGAGCGGCGCGGCAGCCGCGACCCAGCCGCGGGAGTCCCATGCCGTGAATCTGGGCGCGGCATTGGCGAAGGAAGAGGCCGAGGATCTTCCATTGCGCGACGGCGACGTGCTGACCGTGCCGCAGCAAACCGGGTGGAAGAACATCGGCGCTTCGGTGACCATCCGCGGAGAAGTAGCCAGGCCGGGAATGTACGGCATCCAGCCCGGCGAGCGGCTCAGTTCTCTGCTGCGCCGCGCGGGAGGCTTGCAGCCAACCGCGTATCCCCAAGCGGCGGTATTTGAACGCGTCGAAGTGCGCGAAATGCAGCAACGCAGCAGGCAGGAACTGATCCAGCGGCTGGAGCAGGAATCGACGGTAGTGAAAACGTCGATAACGACAACGGGATCGGAGGAAGCCGCGCTGCAGCAGACCGCGACGCAGCAGCGGCAGCGGATTCTCGAAGCGCTGCGCCGAGCGCCGGTTTCCGGACGGCTGGTGGTCCATATCCGGCAAGGCCAGAAGGATTTCGCGGGCTCGCCGGACGACATCGAGCTTCGCGCGGGCGACTCGCTGGATATTCCCAAGCAGCCGGGCTTCGTGGTGATTGTCGGGCAAGTGTACAACTCGAACGCCATCGCCTATGCGCCGGGAAAAAACGCCGGCTGGTACCTCTCCCGCGCCGGCGGCGCAACGGGGCTGGCCAACAAGAAAGCCATCTTCATCATTCGCGCGAACGGTTCGGTCAGCAGCGGCGGCAGCGGGTTGTGGTCGGGAGGAGTTCTCTCTTCCACGCTCGGACCGGGGGACATCATCGTGGTTCCCGAAAAGACCACCGTCGGCGGCTCGACCTGGAAAAACGTGGTATCCATCGCGCAAATAGCGCAAGCCGCCGCGCTGGCTGCGGCCGTGGCGATTCCCTAAAGCATGATGGCCAGAGCACGCACAATTCGAACTCGACGGGCCATCGCGCTCCTCTGCCTGCTGGGAAGCTTGCCGGGAAGCAAGAATTGCGCGGCGCAAGCGCTCGCGACTAGCGAAGAATCTTCTCCCAGAAAGGCTTCGGCGGAAAGCGCAAGAGCGGATTCCGGAGAAGCCGCCATGATCTTGCAAAAAGAAAAAAGAAAGGAGCGAATGAATCTCGTCACGCGATTCGCGGAAGACCAGCGCCGTTTGTGGACCAGCCCGGAACGCGTTCGCTTTTCCGACGCCGAATGGCTGATCCCCGCCGGAGGATTTGCCGCGGTGCTGTTCGTCACCGACCGCGACGCCAGCCTGCATCTTTCGCGTAATCCGAAAACGATCCACCGTTACAACACGATTTCGAATGCCGGCGCCGGAGCATTGATTGGCAGCGCAAGCGGGCTGTGGCTCCTGGGCCACGTCCGCCATGACAGCCATTGGAGCGAGAGCGGGTTCCTTGCGGGAGAAGCGGCGTTGAACAGCCTCGTGATGGTCGAGGGCTTGAAATACTCGCTGGGGCGCCAGCGCCCGTTCCAGGGCAACGGCAGCGGCGCGTTTTTTCAAGGCGGAACGTCGTTCCCTTCCGAACACGCGGCGGCGGCCTGGGCGGTGGCGGGAGTACTCGCGCATGAATATCCGGGTCCGCTGACGAAGGTACTGGCGTATGGCTTGGCTGGCGCGGTCAGTTATTCCCGCGTGCGCGGCCGGCAGCATTTTCCTTCGGACGTTTTTGTCGGCGGAATGATGGGCAATCTGGTCGCACAAGAAATTTATGCGCGTCATCACGACACGGAATTGGGCGGCGCCGCATGGAGATCGCTCGGCGAGATCGTGCGCGGGGACGGCGGGAACTCGCCATCCCGTTCCGGGTCACCCTACGTGCCACTGGATAGCTGGGTGTATCCCACACTGGACCGGCTCGCGGCACTGGGTGTCATCCATAACGAGTTTCTGGGAATGCGCCCGTGGACACGCCTCGAGTGCGCGCGACTCGTGGAGGAAGCGGAAGACGGCCTTGCGGAGGGCACACTCGATGTGGCCGTGGGAAGCAGCTCGCTCGGCATGCTGGCAACGGAATTTGCGAAGGAGAAGGAAGTCCTGGCGGGAGGCTCGAATCGCGAGATGAAGCTGGAATCCGTGTACACGCGCGGAATGCAGATCAGCGGGCCGCCGCTCGCGGACAGCGCGCACTTCGGCCAAACGGTAATCAATGATTTCGGACGCCCCTATCAGCAAGGGTTCAACAATGCGACTGGCTTTTCCGGATATGCAGACGCGGGCAAGTACACGGTTTACGTTCGCGGAGAGTTTCAACATGCGCCCGCAGGTCCGGCGTACTCGCTTCCCGTACGCCAGACCATTGCTTTCGTGGATGCCAATCTGGTTCAGTCGGCGCAACCCACGGCCGCGGTCGAGCAGTACCGGCTGGAGGAAGCCTACGTTGGCGCGAACGTCGAGAACTGGCAGCTCACTTTCGGGAAGCAAAGCCTTTGCTGGGGGCCAGGGGAAGGCGGGCCGCTGCTTTTCAGCAACAACGCGGAACCCATTTACATGTTTCGCGCCAGCCGCATCGTGCCGTTGCGGCTTCCGTGGGTGCTCCAGTTTCTTGGCCCGGCGAAGTTCGACGTCTTCTTCGGCCAACTGGCGGGAAACGAATTTCCTCCGCGCCCGCTGATTCACGGCGAGAAAATCAGCTTCAAACCAACACCAAACCTGGAACTCGGCTTCAGCCGCACGGTGGAGATGGGCGGAGTCGGCCGGCCACTCACGCTAAGAGCGCTCTGGAACAGTTACACCAGCGTGACCAGCAGCACCAAGGAGACACCGGCATCGGACCCGGGAAAACGGACCGGCGGATTTGATTTTTCGTATCGCGTCCCGTTCGTTCGCAATTGGGTGACGGTGTACGCCGACTCGCTGGCAGATGATGACCCTTCTCCGCTGGCCGCGCCGCAGCGGGCCGGGATCAATTCAGGCATCTATTTTCCGCGGATACCGGGAGCGCCGAAGCTGGAACTGCGGGTTGAGGCAGTCTATACCGATGCGCCCACGCCGGTAAGCTTCCGCGGACAGTACATCTATTTCGACACGTTCTACCACGACCTGTACACCAACAAGAAAAACATCATCGGAAGCTGGATCGGCAGAGAAGGGCAGGGGTTGCAGGCCTGGAGCAAATACTCGTTCAACGCGCGGAACAGTTTGCAGTTCGGGTACCGCCACGCCAAGGTGAGCTCCGATTTCATTCCCGGAGGCGGAACGCTGAATGACGCGAGCGTGCAGGCAGATTTTCTGGCGGGCCGTGAGCTTGGACTGTCGAGCCGCGTGCAGTACGAACATTGGAATTATCCGATCCTTGCTCCCCAGCCTCAGACAAACATTTCCGTTTCCGTTCAGATGACGTACTGGCCGCACTTGCATGTGAAATGAGACGGGAGCACGGAAGGAATAGCAGGTTCCACAAAGGCGGATTGACGAGTGACACAGACAGGCTCAAAAACGCAAATGGATGTACCGCCGCCCTCCGCGAGGGATGAGGGGAGTGAGGAGAACTTCGTCGCGGGTGAGGTGCATTCACCGGCTTTGGGCATCCTTCGGAATCTCTGGGTAGAGCGGCGCTACCTGGGAAAAGCGATCTTCGCCGGGCTTTCCGCAGGCATGCTCGTGGCGTTACTGATCCCGTCGCGTTACCAGTCCACGGCGCGGCTCATGCCGCCGGACTCGCAGGCAAACGCCAGTCTCGGGATGCTGGCAGCTCTGTCGGCAAAGAGCGGAAGTGGCATGGGCTCGGTTGCCAGCGACCTTCTGGGAATTCGAGGTTCAGGAGCCTTGTTCACGGGCATTCTGCGCAGCCGGACGGTCGAGGACCGGCTGATCGGCCGCTTTCATTTGCACCAGGTGTACGCGATTCGGCTGGAGGAAGATGCCTGCGCCAAGCTCGCGGAAAACACCGAGATTTCGGAGGACCGCAAGAGCGGAATCATTTCCATCTCGGTGACGGACCACGACGCGAAACGCGCCGCGGCCATCGCGCAAGCGTATGTCGAAGAACTCAACCAACTGGTGGCGGAGCTTTCCACTTCGGCGGCGCACCGCGAGCGCGTTTTTCTCGAGGAACGGCTGCGCAGCGTGAAGCAGGACCTCGACGACGCTTCCCAGAAATTCAGCCAATTCGAAAGCGCGAACAAAACGATCGACATCAAGGAGCAGGCGCGCGCGATGGTGCAAGGGGCGGCGGCGATCGAAGGCGAGCTGATCGCCACGGAGTCGGAATTGAAGGGGCTGGAAGAAATCTACACGGTAAACAACGTGCGTGTTCGCGCAGTGCAAGCGCGCATTGGGGAGCTCCGCCGTCAACTCGACAAGCTGGGTGGAGGAACGGCGCCGGAGACGCGGCTATTGAAGGAAACAACGGATGCGGCTTATCCCACGATCCGCAGGCTTCCGCTTCTCGGGGTGACATACGCGGACCTTTACCGGCGCATGCAGATTCAGGAAGCGGTGTACGAAACGCTGACGCAGCAATTCGAACTGGCCAAGGTGCAGGAAGCCAAGGAGACGCCCAGCGTAAAAGTTTTGGATGCGGCCAGTCTGCCGGAGCGGAAATCGTTTCCGCCGCGAACGCTTCTGGCGCTGCTGGGCGGGTTGCTGGCGTGCGGCGCGGCTGCGGTGGTGATCGTCGCGCGCGCGACCTGGGAGCAGAAGGATTCGAACGATCCGGGAAAAGTTTTTGCCGAGGAAGTGCTGCAAACGGTGCAGGCGCGGATGCCTTGGGCGGAGCCTAACGGTTCGCGAGTGCAAGCGGCGACGCACAAGGTTTGGGTGCGGCTGGTTCGGCGGAGAGAAGCGGAGAAGTCTTCGCAATTCCCCGCGAATTAGCGGCAAGCAGTTGAAAGCAACACGGTTAATCGTGAGTTGGTCTTGTGACTGACGGGGCGAAGCTGTCCCCGGCGGTTTGTTGGAGGCTTTTGTGAATGCGATGGGCAGTGTTTCGCAAAATTACGGTGGAGAATTGACGCGGCTGCCGGTGGAGTACAGCGAGCCGCGCTGGTACGCGGCCTACACTTGCGCGCAACACGAAAAGCGCGTCGCCGAGCAATTCACGCAACGAGCACTGGAAAATTTTCTGCCGCGATACGCGTCGGTGCGGCGGTGGAAAGACCGCAGAGTGCGGCTGGAGTTGCCGTTGTTCCCGGGGTACGTGTTCGTGCGGCTGGCGTTGCGCGAGCGTTTGCGCGTGCTGGAAACGCCCAGCGTGGTGCGGCTGGTGGGATTCAACGGACGGCCCGCGGCGCTTCCGGACAAAGAGATTGAGGCGTTGCAGGCTTGCGCGGCGGCGCAAATCAACGCCGAACCGCATGCGTATCTGACGGCGGGGCGGCGCGTAAGGATCAAGCGCGGCCCGCTGGCGGAACTGGAAGGGGTGCTGATGCGCCGGAAGAACGGGCTGCGCGTGGTGGTGTCGCTGGACTTGATCGCGCGCTCGGCGGCAGTGGAAGTGGACGCCGCGGACATCGAGCGCATTTTCTAGGGCAATGCTGGCGGCGGGCGGGCGGGACGGCTAGGAATTTTTGGCAGGTTTTCCGCGGGAACTACGAATCGCGAAGATGAAGCAAGCAAAGCCATCGGCAGTGGCGTTTCCGTCCGGGTCGTTTTGGTGGGCGCGCATGCGGCAAATCGGCTACAGCGTCGCCGATCAGGGTTTTTCCGTGGGGGGGATGTTTCTGGTGAACATTGCGCTGGCGCGCACGCGGACGAAGGAAGAGTACGGGATTTTCGCGTTGTCCTATACGGTGTACGCCTTTCTTGCGGGATTGCACAACGCGGCGATTCTGGAGGCTTATACGATTTACGGTTCGGGGCGGTATCACCAGCGTTTTCCGGCGTACGCGTGGCTGCTGTGGCGCAGCAATCTGCTGCTGGCGCTGGGAGCCGCGGCTACGCTGACGGTTCTGTGGGGCGCGCTGGCTTGGGCAGCGCCGGCGATGGCTTCGCGCACGGTTCTGGGCCTGGCGCTGAGCTGCGGAGTTCTGCTGACGGCTTCATTTGTGCGGCGAACGTTTTATATGCGGCGCCGGCCGGACCTGGCGGCGCTATTTTCCGCGGCGTACTTCGGGCTTTGCGCGGGGTTGCTGTGGATGTCGCTGCGGCTGGGGATTCTGAATGGGTTTTGCGCGTTTGCGATCATCGCGGTGGCGTGGAGCGTGGCGGCGCTGTTCGTCGCGCGGGAATTGCCGGAACGAGCGGCGGGGGCGGAATTCCTGGAACACGAGCCGGGGTATTGGGGGGAACACTGGAAATATTCGCGCTGGGTGCTGGTCACCGCGTTTGTTTTCCAAATGACGACGCAAGCGTACTACTGGCTGGCGGCGGGGTACCTTTCGGTGAAGGAAGTGGCGGACCTGCGCGCGATGTACAACCTGGTGACGCCGGTGGAGCAGCTTTTTGGCGCGGTGACGCTGCTGATTTTGCCGGTATTGTCGCTGCGGTATGCGACGCGGCAGATGGCGGGCGTGGTTCCCCTGTGGAAAGGGTATTGCGTCGGATGGCTCGCCGTCACGGGCGCCTTCGCGGGATTCGTAAATATTTCTGCGCGGCCATTGATGCATGCGCTGTACGGCGGAAAATTCGATGACCTGGCATCGCTTGTGGGCACTCTGGCGCTGCTTCCGGTGGTGATGGGCGTCGGCAACACCATGAACGCGGCGCTCAAGTCGATCGAAAAGCCGCAAGCGGTCTTCTACGCCTACGTTACCAGCGGCGCGGCCACGTTTCTCAGCGGCGTCCCGCTGGTGATTCATCTCGGATTGCGCGGCGCGGTCTACGGGATGCTGGTGTCGGGGGGCGCTTATACCGTCGCGCTAGGGATTGCGTTCCTTGCCGCCATTCACGCGGAAGGCTACGCGGCGCCGCTGGAAGCGGCAGCGAAAGGGAGTCCGCTTCCGTAGGGGGGCGAAAAGGCTGGCATGCGAGTCGTTCTGCTATCGGAAACGTTCACGAAGGGCATGGGTTACCTGGAAAACCTGCTGCCGAAGTACTTTGCGCGGCTGGGCGTGGAAACACACGTGGTGGCGAGCGATCTTCCCTGTTATTACCGGCAGCAAGCCGACAGCAAGGTTTACAACGGGTTCATCGAACCGCTGCAGCCGGGAAGCGTGGAAGTCGGCGACGGCTTCACGCTGCACATCCTGGGGCACAAGAAAACATTCGGGCACATGCGCATGACCGGCTTGCGGGAAAAGCTGGGCTGGATTCGCCCCGACATAGTGCAGACCAGCACGCCCATCGGGTGGATCGCGCTGGACGCGGCGCGGTTCAAAGCTTCTTTCGGGTACAAGCTGTTCACGGGAAGCCATCACCACGCGTCGGTGTTTTCCCTGGCGACCAATCCAGCTCCGCTCTGGAGCGCCGAGCGGCTGAAATGCCTGGCATTGAGGACCATCCCCGGCCGGATGGTAAGCCAGGTGACGGAGAAGTGCCACGCCATCACCGAGGATTGCGCCGACGTGGCCGCGCGGTTCTTCGGCGTGCCGCGGAGCAAACTCGAGATTTGCCCGCTCGGGGTGGACACGGAACTCTTTCACCCGGCGGCCAACCCCGGGGACGCAGCAGACAAACGCTTGCTGCGCGCGAGACTGGGATTCCGGGAAAACGAGATTGCGTGCATCTACACGGGCCGGTTCAGCGCGGAGAAAAACCCGCTCCTGCTGGCGCGGGCAGTAGCCGAGTTGCGGCGGCAAGGGGAACCCTACGCGGGGCTGTTTGTGGGCAACGGGGAGCAGGCGGAGGAGATCCACAAGTGCGAGGGATGCGTAACCCACCCGTTCGTGAAGGTCGAGGAACTCGGCGCGCTGTACCGCTCCGCGGACATCGGGGCCTGGCCGGCGCAGGAGTCGCTATCGATGCTGGACGCCGCCGCTTGCGGCTTGCCGGTGGTGGCCAACGACACGATGACCGCGAAAGAGCGGCTGGACGGGAATGGCGTGAGGTACCGCTTGAACCACCAGGGAGATTTGGTAAGGGCGCTGCTGGCTCTGCGCAGCGCGGAAACGCGGAGAGCGATGGGCGAGCGCGGCGCGCGGAGAATGGCGGAACAATTTAGCTGGGATTCGATCGCGCGGCGGCGCATCGGGGATTATGAGGCTTCCTTGGGTTGCAAGAAACTGACCGCAGAAAAACAAGCTGAGGAAAAAATGATCGGAAAAACCGGCCAGGCGCGTCTGCCTGCGGCAGGGGTGGAAGGCGGATGAAACTGGATAGAGCCATCCGGCGCGTCATACCTTCCGCTTCGCGACTCACTTATAACCCCATCTTCAAAGCGGTCGTCGACTCCTTCGATTTGCTTCCCAAACTGGTGTACGAGGAACTTTCACGAATTCCGCCGAATCATATGCGGATTCGAGTCGGCGTGGGAAACCGGATCTTCGCCAACCAGGTGATTTTCGTAACCGGGCCGAAAGACTTCTGGATGCACGCCTTCCATTCGGGACTGTGCCGGCTGGACTCGACCATCGTGGATATCGGTTGCGGCTGCGGCCGGTACGCGCATCCGTTGCGTGACTATCGGTTCAAGTCCGAAAGATTCACGGGGAAGTACGTCGGCATCGACATCGACGAAGAGATGTTGGAGTGGTGCAGGGGAAATTTCGATGCCGGGCGCTTTTCCTTCCACCGCTCGAATCATGCGAGCAAGGCGTATCGCGGCGTGGAGAACGGCAACTCCCATTACCATGTTCCGGTGGCGGACGGGTCCGCGGATTTTGTGTTCTCGACATCGTTGTTCACGCACCTGCTCGAGGAACAACTCGGCAACTACTGCCAGGAAGGTTATCGAGTGCTCCGATCCGGCGGCCACATGGCCATGGCTTGCTTCAGCATGGATCACCCGCCGCCGACCTATGGGACGCGTCACACCTTCCGGCATCGCCTCGGCAACGCATGCGTGGAATCCCTGGAAGTTCCCGAGGCCGCCGTGGCCTACGAGGAAAAATTCCTCTTTGCGGTAGCGCAAGCGGCGGGCTTTCGCACCGCGGAGATCCTTGAAGCTCCGGGAGACTGGCAGCCGATGCTGCTGTGCCGCAAGTGAGCCGAGGATCCTTCACCGGCAGAAACGCGTTGTCGCGAACAGTCCAATCGCGCAGCAGATAAATTCGACACTCTCGATGTATGAATGCCAAATCAATTGAAGTGCTCGCGAGCAGGCGGGAGCCGTTTCATCAGCGCATGCTGCTGGTCTTTGGCGTCATTGGTTACGTCGCGCTGTTTCAGTGGATGTACGAAAATTATTTGTATCCGAACTGGGACTACGCAGGGTTTCATTACTACCCGCCGCCGGCAATCTACTTGGCGTTGGGATGGCTCCTGAGCGCAACGCCCAGCTTGTGGATGCCGATGAGGCTCACGCGCCCTTCGCAGTTGGCGTACTGGGTGCTGTACCTCACTGTGTTCATCCCTTCGATGTTTGTACCGTTCTATGTGGGACTCGACGCTCCCGACGAAATCAGCCGCTTGGTGCTGGTGCTGCTTGCAGGGTTTGCGATCACCGGCGCAAGTTATCTCCTGCCGCTGGCGTGTTTGCGCCCGATCAGAATTCCCCCGCGTATATTCTGGAAACTTCTTGGCTGCATCGCGGGAGGCCTGGCAATGTGGATGCTGGTTGTGTTCCGGCATCATCTTCAAGTTGTTTCCTTCTTGGATGTATATGATTTGCGGGATGCGGCTAACGATGTAGCGGAAGGCAGCCAGGTCAACTACGCTTTCATGCTGCTGACCGGGGCGATTAACCCGCTTCTAATGGGATATGGACTATGGCAACGGCGTTGGTGGATGCTGGCATGTGGGGTAGGAGGGCAGCTTTTGGTCTACAGCATCGGTGGAACCAAGGGCTCGATCCTCTCGATTCCTTTCATCCTGGGATTTTATTTGCTATTCCGCGTGCGGTTCTTCTTGTTTGCACACAAATTGACGTTTGGAATTCTCACATTGGTAGGCGGGCTGTGCTTATCGTGGCGTATTGTGGACGGTGATCCGGGTCCGATACACGTGCTCGTGCTTTTCGTCGTTTTGATGCGCACGCTGAGCATGGAGGGGTTGCTTACGGCGCAATATCATTACTTTTTCCAGCGCAATCCGTTTACCTACTATTCGCACATCAAGGGCGTGAATTTGCTGGTGCACTACCCATACCAATTCTCGCTAGGACAGGAAATTGGCGTAGCGTTCGCGGGAACCACGGATATGGACGCCAATGCCCATTTTTGGGCGACTGACGGGATTGGCAGCATGGGATTGCCAGGGATACTCCTTGTGTCGCTGATCTGCACGTTGGTGTTTTGGGTCCTCGATTCGGCCGCGCAGCAACACGATCCGCGGCTGTCCGCGCTGATAGTTTCTTTTTCCGCTTTTAATTTGGCGAACTTATCCATCTTCACGACTCTTCTCTCAGGCGGTTTTGGTCTGTTGATTCTGCTTCTTTACTTATTGCCGTCACGAAAGCAAATGGAATGCGCGTAATTAATGGCGCCTCCGGCATGACGCCGCAGAAGCAGGAAATCGACAGGCCGCCGCCGATGAGCCATTCCGTCCGCATCTGGCTCCAATGAAGAACCAACAAGCGAAATTAGTGCGATTGGACAAGTACATTCCCCAGTTTGACGGACTACGCGCCATTGCGATCCTAGGCGTCCTATTCGCTCATACAGAGTATCTGCAATCCGTACCTCACCTTGGATTCTTGAAGTACGGGCGCGCGGGGGTTGACCTGTTCTTTGTGCTTTCGGGTTTTCTGATTACCGGAATATTGCTGAATACGAAGGGATCCTCGCACTACTTTCGCAACTTCTACGCTCGCCGCGCGCTGCGCATCTGGCCTTTGTATTTCGCGACGCTTTTCGTTGTTTTCGTCG
>Ga0209488_10002367_pt1 | contig 15484 bp, 14 predicted proteins | sample Rivendell_Oct201_8_FD_188349 | JGI IMG/M metagenome (GOLD analysis project Ga0209488, IMG submission 188349) | Vadose zone soil microbial communities from the Eel River Critical Zone Observatory, Northern California, USA -... | ecosystem: Environmental > Terrestrial > Soil > Vadose zone >... | reverse complement strand
CATCTTCTCGGTTGGTCAACCCTTTTAGGTCTCTACTTCAAATCCTAATTTGGACAGGAGTGGGACAGTCCCCTCTGTCCCCGCATTTCGTTTTTACTTTACGCGTTCGATGGTGACTTTCTTGATGGTCACCGGAGTCACGGGTCGGTCGTTCGCTCCGGTTCTTACCTTGCCAATTGCCAGGATGACATCCAAGCCGGTTGTGACCTGGCCGAATACCGTGTAGGCGTGCTGGGAATCGAGTCCGGGTTGCGGCGCCACAGTAATATAAAACTGACTTCCTGCGCTGTTGGGGCCTGAGTTCGCCATCGCCAGTGCTCCGGCCTTCTCATGCTTCAGTTTGATTTCGTCTTTGATTGCAAAGCCTGGGCCGCCGAATCCCGTGCCCATGGGATCGCCACCCTGAATCATGAAGCCTTCGATGATGCGGTGAAAAATCAGGCCGTCGTAGATGGGCTTGCCCTTCATGGTGGCACCAGTCTTGGGATCCTTCCAATCTTTCGTCCCGCTGGCGAGTCCGATAAAGTTCGCCACCGTCACCGGAGCGTCCTTCTCATAAAGCTCGGCCGTGAAATTACCCATCGACGTTTCAAAATGCGCGTATACCCCTGGATTCAACTTTGGTTTCTCCTGTGCAAATGCGGCCGGCACGGCCAGCAGCATCGCAAAAAGCATTAACTTCTTCATGAGGGCACTCCTTAAGCGTTCGTTACTACTCCGCGGAAGATACCAGCAATCACCGGAAATCTGCAATCTTCAGCGCAGGTGCGTATGCGATAATTTTTGGTCAACGCCATGTTTGAAAATCTTCTTTTTTCCACGAGTGACTTCATCGCGACGGTTACCATCAACCGGCCGGCGTCCCGCAATGCGTTGAATTCGGCGACGATTGAGGAGTTGCGTACGGTCTTCGAGCGGATTCGCGACGACGCCAATGTTCACACTGTCATTGTCACCGGAGCCGGGGACAAGGCATTCGTTGCCGGAGCCGATATCACCGAGATGTCCAGTTTGACTCCGGCCGAAGGCGAGCAGTTCGCACGGCGCGGCCAGTCCGTATTTGATGCCATTGAAAGACTGGGCAAGCCGGTCATCGCGGCCGTCAATGGATACGCGTTGGGTGGCGGATGCGAACTGGCGATGGCATGCACGCTGAGGGTGGCATCGGAAAATGCCATGTTCGGCCAGCCCGAAGTGAAGCTCGGTATTATCCCGGGATACGGTGGAACCCAGCGCCTGGCACGGCTCGTGGGAAAGGGAGCTGCCCTGGAATTGCTGCTGACCGGTGAGATGATTTCTGCAGCGGAGTCATTGAGAATTGGACTGGTGAACCGCGTCGTACCGTCTTCGGAATTGCGATCCGTGTGCGAGTCGCTGGCAAAGAAGATTATGGGCAATGCTCCGCAGGCAGTAAGATTCACCCTGCAAGCGGTACATCAGGGTTTGGATTCGACGCTGGAAGCGGGGCAATTTCTCGAAGCCACTCTCTTTGGAATGTGCTGTGCGACGGAAGACATGAAGGAAGGAACTAAAGCGTTCCTCGAAAAACGAGCAGCGGATTTCAAAGGAAAGTAATTGCGGCAAATACAGAAAACACAACATGACAGAAATTGAAGGAAAGGCCAGTGCGGCGGGGTTGCATTTCGCCGTAGTGGCAAGCCGGTTCAATCCGGAGATTGTGGATCGGTTGATCGCCGGCGCGATCGAAGCATTAAAGGGAGCCGGATGCGAAGACCGCAACATCGCGTTGATTCGTGTGCCCGGCGCCTTTGAGATTCCCCTGACGGTATTGCGTGCGGCCAAGTCCCGGCGCTACGAAGCCATCGTGGCAGTTGGATGCGTGATTCGAGGTGAAACGCCGCACTTCGATCACATCAGCCGCGAGGCCAGTCACGGCATTACATTGGCATCGATGGAATCGGGAACGCCGGTCGGGTTTGGGGTTCTCACGGTAGACACCGACGAACAGGCCATGGCGAGGTCTGGCCCCGGCAGTTCCAACAAAGGATTCGAAGCGGCCATGGCAGCGGTCGAGATGGCGAATCTCATGAAGCAGTTCTGACGCCGCCTGTATGGGAGATCGACGCAAAGCCCGGGAATACGCGTTTCAGATGCTGTTTCAGTGGGACATCACTCACGATGCCATCGATACCATCGTCGATCCGTTTTGGGACACCCTGGAATCTCCCGAGCCTCAGGATGTCATCAATTTCGCCAATGCCCTGGCGAAAGGAACTATTGAACAAGTCGAAACGATCGATGCCATCGTCCAACGGCATGCCGACAACTGGCGCATGGATCGCATGGCAGTCGCGGACCGCAATCTCCTGCGCATGGCAACGTACGAATTCCTCAATGAAAGGGAAAACGGGGAAATGCCGGCGGCTGTCATTATCAATGAGGCAATTGAGATCGCACGGCGATTCAGTGCCGAGGAGTCGCCACAGTTCATCAACGGGATTCTGGACAGTATTCGCAAGGAAGTGGCGGCATAGAACGGAGTAGTACGTTATGAGATTCGAACTGCTGGTGGCTCTCCGGTATCTCAAGGCCAAGCGCAAACAGGCCGTCATATCGTTGATCACGGTCATTTCGGTCATGGGTGTTGCTGCGGGAGTCGCCGCACTCGTCATCGCACTCGCCATCAACGCCGGTTTTCGCGTCGATCTTCAGAAGAAGCTCCTCGGCGCTCAGCCTCACATCGCGTTGCAGACCAAAGACAGCTCCGGAATATCTGACTACGCGAATCTGGTGAAACAAATCGAAGGAATGGATGGCGTCGTAGCGGCTGCTCCGTCTGTCTATGAAACGGTATTGGCAACCGGAGTAAACCGAAGTCAGGGTGTGTTTCTCAAGGGAATCCTGCCGGAATCGGAATCAAAGATGTCGGACCTCCGGAAGAATATCGTGAAAGGCGATTTGAAGAATTTTTCGGACGACTCCATTGTCATCGGTAAGGAGCTGGCGGATTCGCTGGGCGTTGAAGTCGGAAAGGACTTGATGATCATCAGTCCTGAAATGACTGCCACACCAGGTGGTGCCGCACCGCGATCCACGAATCTGACGGTTGTCGCGGTTTTCTCTTCTGGTCTTTACGATCTCGATAATTCCTGGGTCTATGTTCCGCTGTTCCGGTCGCAGCGGCTGATGGGAATCGGTCCGAACGTCGTCTCGACGATCGACGTCAAGATACGAGACGAAGATCTCGACCGGGCGCCTGAAATTGCGAAATCCCTGATCGCGAAACTGGGAAGGAACAATCTCGACTCCACGAACTGGATCGAACTCAACCGATCCATCTTTCAGGCACTAAAACTCGAGCGACTGGTGATGTTCCTGACGATCGGATTAATCGTGTTCGTCGCGGCAATGAACATCGTCGCCATGCTCACCATGATGGTGCTGGAAAAGACCCGCGACATTGCGATCCTGCTTTCAATGGGAGCCACGGCGCATCAGATCCGAAAGATTTTTATCTGGCAGGGCGTGATTATTGGAGTGGTGGGCACTTTCTTCGGATTGATTGTGGGACATGCGATCAGCTTCGTCGCCGACAAGTATCACCTGATCCACCTCGCGGCGGACGTTTACACCATTGCGTATGTTCCGTTCCGGGCAAATCTGCTGGACTCGGTGATCATTGCCATTTCCGCCCTATTGATTAGTTTTCTGGCGACACTGTATCCCTCTGCTGCCGCCGCAAAACTACAACCCGTCGAGGCATTGCGGTATGAGTAATTCAGCAGTCTCTACACTAATGATCGAAGCCACAGGATTGACGAAGGTTTACAATACGCCCGCGTCGCAGGTTGTTGTTTTCGAGAACCTGAATGTCCACATTGAACGCGGGAAGCTGATTGGTGTGATCGGACCTTCCGGTGCCGGGAAGAGCACGCTGCTGCATCTTCTGGGAGGATTGGACACTCCCACAAGGGGCACTGTCTTCATCGACGGCTCCAATATTATGACGCGCGATGCCGAGCAGCTTGCGCATTTTCGAAATAAACATATTGGTTTTGTCTTCCAGTTCCATCACTTGTTGCCTGAATTTACGGTACTGGAAAACACCATGATGCCGATGGTGATTCGAGGTGAGCCTCGGGAGAGTATGGAATCCGCGGCAAGGAAAATTCTGGAAAGGGTGGGGTTGGGTTCAAGGTTGACCCACCAGGTTGGTGAGATTTCGGGGGGAGAACAACAGAGGGTGGCGATTGCCAGATCATTGATTGGTGTCCCTCAGTTACTCTTGGCCGATGAGCCAACCGGGAATCTGGACTTCAAGACCGGGATGACCATATTCGAAATGATCCGGGATTTGCATGCGGAACGGGGGCTTACTTCAGTTATTGCAACACATAATGAAAAAATCGCGGCTCAGTGCGATGAGGTTTGGGAGTTGGACGCCGGAGTTTTCAGGCTTGCGCGGCTATAGACCACGCAATTAGAATGACATACAGATTATGTTTGAACGATATACCGAAAGAGCGCGTCGCGTCATATTCTTCGCCCGTTATGAGGCCAGCCAGTTCGGCAGCACGACCATCGAAACCGAACATTTGCTGCTGGGTCTTATCCGCGAAGACAAGAACCTGACCAATCGTTTCCTGCGCAATTCCTCTTCTATCGAGAGTATTCGCAAGGAGATCGAAGGGCGTACGACCATTCGCGAGAAGGTGTCGACGTCCATTGATCTGCCCCTGTCCAACGAATGCAAGAGAATCCTGGCATATGCCGCGGAAGAAGCGGAGCGATTGAATCACCGGCACATCGGCACGGAACATTTGTTGCTGGGTATCCTTCGCGAAGAGAAGTGCGTTGCCGCGGAGATTCTGCAGGAGCGGGGACTTCGACTGAGTTCGATTCGAGAAGAACTCTCTCGTTCCGTCGTCGATCGCCAGACCGTGGCCAACAAGCCCAAGGAAACACCGTTACTTAGCGAGTTCTCGCGCGACCTCACTCAGGCGGCAATGGACGGCATTCTCGACCCTCTGGTCGGGCGCGATGGCGAAATCGATCGCGTGATTCAAATCCTCTGCCGGCGTACGAAAAATAATCCAGTCTTGATTGGTGATCCCGGAGTTGGAAAGACGGCGATCGTTGAGGGTTTGGCCCAGCGTATTGTGGATAGCGAAGTGCCGTCGTTCCTTGCCGAGAAACGCATCCTTGTTCTCGACCTGTCATTGATTGTCGCGGGTACGAAATACCGCGGTCAGTTCGAAGAGCGCCTGAAGACGATCATGAAGGAACTCATCGACAATCCCAACACCATCGTGTTCATCGATGAGCTGCACACTCTTGTTGGCGCCGGCTCCGCCGAGGGCTCTCTGGATGCTGCAAATATTCTGAAACCGGCCCTCTCGCGCGGGGAAATCCAATGCATTGGAGCGACGACGCCTGGCGAGTATCGCAAATCAATTGAGAAGGATCGCTCGCTGGAACGGCGCTTCCAGGCTGTGAAGGTTGGTGCGCCGAGCGAGAGCGAAACGGTTCAAATTCTCGAAGGAGTAAAGCCCCGGTACGAGAAATTCCACATGGTGAGTTACACGGATGAAGCCATCGAGGCATCGGTGTATTTGTCCAACCGGTATATCCCGGACAGGTTTCTTCCGGACAAGGCCATCGATCTTCTGGATGAGGCAGGCGCGCGGGTGAAACTGCGTCAGGCAACACTGCCTTCCGAAATGATGGATATCCAGCGCCGGCTGAAATTCACCTTGGCGCGGCTGGAAGGCGCCATCGCCAACAAGGATTTTGAAAAGGCTGAAATCTACAAGAACGAAGAGCAGCTCGCTCGCGAGCATCTGCGGAGCGTTCGAGACAAATTCAATATCAGTGAGACCTCCAGCATGGGAGTCGTCACGAAGTCGGATATTGAAGATGTGGTATCGCGCTGGACCGGTGTGCCGGTGAATGCGATTAAAGAAGAAGAGATGCAGCGGTTGTCTCGAATTGAAGACGAACTGCACAAGCGCATCGTCAGTCAGGAAACGGCAATCAGCGCTCTGGCCCGAGCCATTCGCCGTTCGCGTGCCGGCCTGAAGTCTCCCAACCGGCCTGCGGGTTCCTTCTTGTTCCTCGGCCCCACGGGCGTGGGCAAGACGGAGATGGCGCGTTCATTGGCTCAGTTCCTGTTCGGAAGCGAAAAATCGCTGATTCGCTTTGATATGTCCGAGTTCATGGAAAAGCATTCCGTTTCCAAACTGATCGGATCTCCTCCGGGATATGTCGGCTACGAGGAAGGCGGACAGCTGACCGAGCGAGTGAAACGGAATCCATATTCCGTGATTCTGCTCGACGAAATCGAGAAGGCCCATCCGGATGTGTACAACATTCTGCTGCAGGTGTTTGAAGACGGACACCTCACCGATGGCCTCGGCAACACCATCGATTTCAAGAACACGATCATCATCATGACGTCGAACATCGGCGCCCGCCATCTGAGCAAGCATACGAGCCTCGGATTCCAGGGGCCGAGCGAAGAGAGCACGGCGCAAAAGATGGAAGATGCCGTGATGCAGGAAGTGAAGCGGTTGTTCAATCCCGAGTTCATCAACCGGTTGGATGAAACCATCATCTTCAATTCCCTCACCAATGATGACCTGGCGAAGATTGTCGACCTGATGGTGGCGATGCTCAATGAAAACCTGGTCCATAAGCGCCTGACGGTTTCCGTTACGGAAGATGCCAAGCAGTGGATTCTCGAGAAGGCTTGCAAGGACAAGAACTATGGCGCCAGGCCATTGCGCCGCGCGATTCAACGCTATATCGAAGATCCACTCTCGGAAGCGTTGATCCAGGGGCAGCTCAAGGAATTGTCCAATGTCGAGGTCTATCTGGAAGGCACACAACTCTGGTACCGCCCGTCGGATCGGGAAGAAGTTGGCGTTCCGTTGACAATGTAAGGCAGGGGGGCGAAAGCCCCCCTAACAATCCCCCCTGAGCCGAGTCTAATTCCCACCGAATATAGTAGAATCCCCAGGTTGGAGGCAGGAATGCATCTTTTCCCGATGGTGTTGGCCGTGTTTTTGGCAGTTCAATCCACGCCGCAGGTACAAAACAAGCCAGACTACATCGAAGGCGTTGACGTCCGCGGAAACAAGCTTCAAACCAGCATTATTAAGAATCAGATCCGCACAAAAAAAGGGGACACTTTCGATCAGGCGGCAATCGACCGCGATGTGAAGACGCTCTATGCCTTCCAAGGTGGTTTATTCGACGACATTAGGGTTCTGGAAGAACCCGGCTTACAAGGCGGGATTGTCCTGGTCTTTCAGGTTAAGGAGAAGAGCCGGATCGACAGGATCGAATATGTCGGCCTCAAGACCTACACGAAATCCGACATCAACGATAAGCTTCACGAAAAGAAAATCAGCCTGAGCAAAGACACCAAGTACGACCCTACCGTCGTCGCTCGCGCAGTCTCACTGATCAAGGTCATTCTGGCAGAAAAGGGACATCAGGATGCCACCGTTGAAGTCGAGACGGAGAAGGTCACAGACACCTCCATCGCATTGACGTTCAAAATCAACGAAGGACCCAAGATTCGAATCCAGGAAATCGATATTTCCGGCAACAAGACGTTTTCCGACCACACGATCAAAAAACAGATGAAGCTGGTGAAAGAGGCCGGGGCTCTGACACCGTTTTCCGGTAAGGATACTTACCACGCTCTGAAGCTTGGTGACGACATTACCCGTATTCACATGTTTTACGAAGACAACGGGTTTGCGCGCGCCAACGTCACCGAACCCACGGTCGAAACCAGAACCGAGACCATCTATCACACCATTCCATTCTGGAAACCGCTATTTCCCTGGGGCATCCCGATTCCATTCACTCAACGAACGGTCAGCCGGCTGTTCGTGGGCATTCACATCGAAGAAAACGATCAGTACCGGATCAACGATGTGAAAGTCGTGGGCGTCAAGTCTCCGGTGGAAGAGGTCTACGTCAAGGCGATCGTCGGCTTGAGGAAGGGGGATCTTTACAGTGCCGGTCAGCTGCGCAAGGGATTTGAGAGTCTGAAGAAGTTTTACGGCGCCGGCGGGTACATCAACTTCAACCCGGATCCCACGTTTGATTTTCATGAAGATAGTAAGACCATCGATGTGACCATCAACGTCGATACGGGAAAGTCCTATTCGATCCGCCGCATCAGTTTTTATGGCAACACCACGACACGCGACAAAGTCATTCGTCGCGAAATCGGGTTGTCCGAGAGTCAGGTGTTCAATTCCAATGTGCTCCGAACCGACATATTGCGGATCAATCAACTCGGATTCTTTGACGAGATTAAGGAAGAAGATGCCCATGTTGATCCGAATGACAAGGACTCCACCGTTGATCTGAATATCAAGGTCGCCGAGAAGGGAAAGAACACCATCGGTCTCAGCGGCGGTGCTTCCGCAATTGGCGGAACGTTTATCGGGCTGAACTACGCGACAAATAACTTTCTGGGTTTCGGAGAGAACATCGCCACCGAAATCCAGGGGGGGACGCGTCAATCCGCGTTTGTGTTCAGTTTCACCGAACCGTATTTCATGGATCGACCGCTTTCGCTGGGATTCTCGTTATCGAAAACGACCTATCATTACGATCAGGCCCGCGATACATTCGGGCTGGATCCCAACCGCCTGCCGACCGGCCTGGGTCTGGAAAACCGCCTCAATTACGACCAGAGCCGGAATGGATTCACGGTTTATTCCAGTTATCCTCTGAGAGTCTTCAACCGATTTGCCCGTCTGGGATTGAGTTACGAGTTTTCAAATTCGCGGACCAGTTCGGTGAATAAGGCGACCGAGGCTTACTTCCAGGCCGTTACAGCGCAACAGAACAATACGTTCATTTCTCCGGTTGGCAGCGGCTTCTCGGAATTCCGTGCTCGCAAGATCGCGCCGTCATTTATTTTCAGCACCGTGGATAACCCCAATTTCCCGAGCACCGGCAAGTCGCTGACGGCATCCATGGAGTTCACCGGCGGCCCTCTCGGTGGTAACGTCAACATGATCCGGCCCAGTCTGGAATTGCGATACTACAAGCCGATGACAAAGCGTCGAAACGTCATCGCGATGCGTCTGGCCGCTTCCAAAGTGAGGGGGTTTTCGGGTTTGACTGTTCCGTTCTACGAAAGGTTTCAGGCAGGAGGCGAGTACGACATTCGCGGGTTTGAGAATCGTTCTCTGAGTCCAATTTCGTTTGTCACGCAGCTCCTCGATGCCGTCGATCCGGAAACCGGTGGAACAACCAAACGGCCGTTTGATGATATTGCTTACGTTGGTGGCGACACCCAGGGCATTTTCAACGCGGAATATAGAATCCGGATCATCGGCCCGGTCACCGTGGCGCCATTTTTTGATATCGGCAACACCTGGGCCACGCGGAAGCAGGAGCTGACGCGAAAGTTTTTGGATGCGGACGGGATCGTCAGTTCGGAGAACGCGCACTTTATGTCAGGTACGAATTCCGGCTTTCGCGCCAGCACTGGCGTCGAAATCGGAGTGGTTTTGCCGATGTTTAATGTACCCTTCCGTTTGATATTTGGATATAACCCGCTCCGGCTGGACCGGACAGTGGTCGGCCCCACAACAGGCCTTCCGTTCCAGTTGAAGCAGCCGATAAAGGTCATGAAGTTTTCGATTGGGAGAACATTTTAAGGGGATGTCGATGAAACGATTTGGATCCATTGTAGCCGCCGCACTATTTCTTTCTGCAACGGCATTTGCTCAGACCGCACCGGCGCCAACCGATGTCGGGTTGATCAATTTTCAACGCGCCCTGGCACAAAACGACGAGGGAGTGAAGGCGGCGACCGCATATACGGACGAAGGTAAGAAACTGCAGGCGGAGTTGACCAAGTATCAGACTAAAGTCACCGAACTTCAGGACAAACTCACCAAGTCCGGCCCGACGATGTCGGATGCCGACCGCAACACGCTGACCAGGGACATTGAGAAGGCAAAGAAGGATCTGGAGCGCGAGCAGGAAGATGCGCAGATGGCAATCGACGACAAGCAGGATGAACTCTTTCGTCCAATCGCCGACCGGGTACACAAAGTGGTCGAATCCTACGCCAAGGAATCGAATCTGGTGCTTGTGCTGAACATTTCCGACGATATGCTCTATGCGGGTCCCGCTGTGGATATCACCGTCGAAATTATTCGTCGCGTGAATGCCGACATCGTGAAGAATCCTGCGAAGCATTGATCTTAAATGGAACTGCGCATCGCTGAAATCATGCGGATTCTTCCGCATCGCTATCCATTCCTGTTGATCGATCGCGTCATTGAAGTGGAAGGCGACAAACGCCTCGTCGCCTTGAAGAACGTCTCGGTCAACGAACCCTTCTTCGAAGGCCATTTTCCGGACTCGCCCGTCATGCCCGGCGTTCTGACAATCGAAGCAATGGCACAGGCCGGCGCGATCATGGGTCTGCTTCATTCCAAACCGGAAGCCCTCAAAAACACTATTGTCTATTTTCTGGGAATTGACGAAGCGCGCTTTCGCCGTCCCATTGTTCCCGGCGATCAGTTACGAATTGTCGTTGACGTACTGCGCCACAAGGGCCTGGTCTGGAAGATGAAGGGGCGGGTTTTTGTCGGAGAGGAACTGGCCGCAGAAGCAACGTTGCTGTCGTCAATCAGCCAGAAGCCATGATCGCCCGATGATTCACGCCACATCCATTGTTCATCCGCTGGCCCGAATCGGCGAACGAGTCCGGATCGGCCCCTTCTGCCGCATTGGTGAGGGTGTTACGCTTGGCGACGATTGCATTCTGGATTCACACGTCGTCATCGAAGGTCCGACCACCATCGGAAACTCCAATCGTTTTTTCCCTTTCTGTGTGATCGGAGTGCCGCCCCAGGATCTGAAGTTCCATGGTGAGGAAACGTTTCTCACGATCGGTTCGCATAATCAGTTTCGGGAGTATGTGAATGTGCATCGCGGCACCAAGGGCGGGGGCGCACACACGCGAATCGGCGATCACAATTTTCTGATGGTCGGTGCGCACATTGCACACGACTGCATTTTAGGCAGCCACATCATCATGGCGAATGCGGCAACGCTGGCAGGTCATGTGACGATCGAGGATCATGCGTCGATCGGCGCTTATTCCGGAATCCACCAATACTGCCGGGTTGGCCAGCACGGGTATGTCGGCGGCTACTCCGTCATTACGAAAGACGTCCTGCCGTATTCCAAAACCGTCAGCGATCGAAACACTCAGGCATTTGGTGTCAATGCGATCGGCTTGGAACGGAAGGGCTTTACCGAAAGCCAGATTCACAATATCAAGGCCGCTTTTCGACTGCTTCTGCAATCGAAGCTCAACACATCGCAGGCCGTCGAAGCCATTCGGCAACAGGCTCCGGCGCCTGAAGTCGAAGTTCTGCTGAATTTCATCGAGACATCCACTCGTGGCGTCATCAAATAGGATCGGCCTGATTGCCGGCAACGGCAAATTCCCGTTTCTGGTTCTCGAGGCCGCGCGAAGCCAGGGGATCGAAATGGTCGTCGCCGCGGTCAAAGAAGAAACCTCACCGGATATCGAACAGCATGCGAAGACAGTGCACTGGTTGTCTCTCGGGCAGCTTGGAAAACTGATCAAGACATTCAAAGCGGAAGGCATCACCCAGGCCATCATGGCGGGTCAGGTGAAGCACAAACAGATTTTCAGTTCCGGGATTCCGGACTTGAAGATGATGCAGCTGCTGGCCAGTCTTGCGACGAAGAATACGGATTCGTTAATTGGAGCAGTCGCGCGCGTACTCGAACAGGAAGGGATTCATTTGATGGAATCCACCGTGTTCCTGCGTCCGCTGCTTCCAGAACCTGGCGTATTGACGAAGCGCAAGCCGTCGGAAGACGAACAGCGGGATCTCGATTACGGTTATTCTCTGGCGCGGGAACTCGGGCGTCTGGATGTCGGTCAGTCCGTCGCGGTGACGGATGGCGCCTGCGTGGCGCTGGAAGCAATGGAAGGCACCGACGCCATTATGGAACGCGCCGCGACGCTGGTGAACGGCCGGCCTCTGCGCATCGTCAAGCTTGCAAAACCGAAGCAGGATCTGAGATTCGATGTTCCCGCGGTCGGACTGCGGACGATCGAAACGATGGTGCGCTGCGGCGTCACGGCGATCGCGATTGAGGCGCGCAAGACCTTGATGATGGATCGCGGCGAAATGATTGCGCGCGCCGACGCGGCGAACATCGCGATCGTGGCCGTGGAGTAGACGAGTAAGGGATGGAGTCAGAAATATGCGGGTTGGTGTGATCGGTGTCGGGCATCTCGGGAAGCAGCACGCGCGAATCTATGGGGAGATGGCGGCCACGACAAGCGACGTGGAACTGACCGCGGTGGTGGATGTGATTCCGGACCGCGCAGCGGAGATCGCAAAGCCGCTTGGCGCCGAACCTCTCACGGATTTCCGAGAACTCTTCGGCAAGGTCGATGCCGTGAGTCTTGCGGCGCCGACCAGCGAACACGCTCGCATTGGAGTGGAACTGCTCGAGAAGGGAATCGACGTGCTTGTCGAAAAGCCAATGACGTCCACGCTCGAGGAGTCCCGGCTTCTGATCGAAGCAGCGGCGCGAAACAACCGGATTCTCCAGGCCGGTCATGTGGAGCGTTTCAATCCCGTCGTTCATGCGGCGATTGAAGTTGCGACGAAACCCCAGTTTTTTGAGATACACCGGCTCGCGGTGTTTACGCCTCGCAGTCTGGATATCGACGTCGTCCTTGATCTCATGATCCATGACCTCGATATCGTTCTGAGCCTGGTGCATTCTCCCGTTGTCGAAGTTCGTGCTGTCGGCATCGCTGTCCTCTCGAGGAAGGCGGACATTGCCAATGCCCGTGTCGAATTCGAAGATGGTTGTGTTGCCAACCTGACCGCGAGCCGCGTCAGTTTTGAGAAGGTCCGGAAACTCCGGTTCTTCCAGCCCAGCGATTACATCTCGGTGGATTATGCTTCGCAGTCGGGCTCGATGGTCTCATTGCGCATGGGACGAGTGACGGAACGCAAGCTGGATCCCCCGGTGGCCGAACCGCTCAAACTGGAACTGGAGTCGTTTGTCCATTGTGTCCGGACCCGGACAAGCCCTATTGTCAGCGGAGAAGACGGTTTGCGAGCCCTCGAATTAGCCATGAGGATTAACGAACAGATCGCCAGACGGTCTAAGTAACCCATTCCGGGTCCGGTCCCGTTCGGATTTAGATTATCGTCCCAAAATTCCCTGTGACTATAATGAGCGCCAATGCTTCTTGAATCCACGCCGGAACTTGAGATTCCCGCGAAACGCGGCAAGACACTGCTGATCTCAGTGTTGGTCCACGTTGTGCTCATTACAATCCTCTGGCTCGAGCCCGGCTTGTTCGACTCAAACTCGAAGCGGGTCATTCGAATCGAGGGGAATGACTATGACGTGGTTAAGCTGACCGAACTGGAACTGCAGCCCGCGCCGCACACGGCGCCGCCGACGAAGCTGGACATACCCAAGCCATTACCGGAGCCGCCCAAAACCGTCCAGCCGTCTCAGCCCGAACCTCCGCCACCGCCTCCTCCGCCTCCGGTCCATGCGATTACTCCCGATGATGTTCTGGCTGCGGGTGCGCGACCGGACGGTCAGGTACAGGCGTCCCGTGGAGCTTCACCAGAACCTATGCGGCAAGGAGGAGGCCCCGGGGATTCCTCACAAGGAAATCAGCAGCCTGCTCCGGCTCCAAATCCGCCGAAACCTCAAAGCGGAACTCCAAATCCACCTCTGGTGGCTTCGAACAACAACCCGAACGCGTTGACTTTGCCGAATCTTGCGCAACGCGCGAATCAGATTGCGGATCAGGCGATACGAAGTGGGATGCGCGGAGGTGCCAATGGCGCCACGATGGGTCCCAAAACCGGCAGAGCCGATGCACCAAACGGACAGAATTATTCAGCCGATGGTGGCGTCGAAATTCTTTCCGATACGAAGGGCTACGATTTCGGTCCGTATATGAATCAGGTGCTCAATCGTGTTAAGAGCAATTGGCTGATCCCCGAGCGAGCCATCTTCGGCGCGAAGGGCCGCGTGATAATCGATTTCACCATTTTGAAGAACGGAGACGTCGCCGACTGCCACATCATCAGCAACTCAGGAGAGCGCTCGCTGGATGGCGCCGCCAAAGCCGCAATTGATTCTTCGAACCCGTTTCAGAAACTGCCCCCCGGCTTCAGCGGCAATGATCTCCAATTGCGCTTCGCGTTCTATTACAATCTACCGGTACCATGACAATGCTCATTCGGCGTGCGGTGATGCTGGCGACTTTGTTGACCGGCTTTGTGTCCGTACAGTCCGAACCCACGATTCGGATCGGCCTCAGCCAGAGCGCCGGAACGGTCACCGTCCGTTCGACCGAACCATTCACGATTCAGCAGCAGTCGACCCGCAGTGCGAAATTCACCACGATTCTCGCGATCGACGATTCGGCACTCTCACGCGTACTTGGCAGGGACGATCTCCGATATCGAATGGTTGTGGAACTCGATGGAGGCCGCTACGTCGCCCTCCCGCTCAACACGCATGTCCGCGTGCCGCCTCCGGCGACCGCGCGCCTTCAGGTGGAAGATCGAACCTATCGCGGCACGCTCGAAGTGTATGGCAATGCCAGAAACACATTAACCATCGTTAACGAACTTCCGATGGAAGACTACCTCCTCGGTGTCGTTCCAAACGAACTCAGTCCGGCGACCTTCGGCCAGCTTGAGGCGCTCAAAGCGCAGGCGGTCGCGGCCCGCACGTATGCGGTTCGCAATATGGGCCAGTCCCGTCAGGAGGGCTACGACATCTGCAACACCGATGCGTGCCAGGTCTACATGGGAGCCGGCACCGAAGATCCACTCGCAACTCAGGCTGTGCGAGAGACGCGCGGCATGATTGCCACCTACAACGGCCAGCCCATCAACGCTCTTTACAGCTCGACGTGCGGAGGCAGGACCGAATCGGCAGAGAATATTTTCCAGGACAAGCTGCCATACCTCGTCTCGGTGTTGTGTGAATACAAACATCCTCAGCCATTGAAATTCTCTTCAACGCGTATCGTTTCCAACTACGAGGATGCCGTTCTCAATATCGCCGGCGTCTCGAACTTCACTCAACTTCGGAAGTTCATGGGGATCACCGGAACCGGCGAGCCGCCCTCGTTCGCCGTCGCCCCGTTGGCAACGTGGTTGAAGAAAAACTTTTATCCCAATGTGAAGACGCCATCCGATCTGGAATTCATGGTGGAGCAGGGAATTCTTCCGGGAACCGGAACTGCGAAAGCCCGCGAGGTGCTCTTTCACCTGATCGACAAAAAGGGTTCGTTTGAATGGCAGCAGGGCGTTCTGACGCAGTGGGACGGCCAGACGATGAAACTCAATGTCGGTGGAAAGATTTTGGATTTTCGTGTGAAGCCGGAGGCGCTGTTCTTTGTTCGGATCGGCGATGAGCGCACCGCCATGAAAGAAGG
>Ga0209488_10002366_pt1 | contig 15496 bp, 12 predicted proteins | sample Rivendell_Oct201_8_FD_188349 | JGI IMG/M metagenome (GOLD analysis project Ga0209488, IMG submission 188349) | Vadose zone soil microbial communities from the Eel River Critical Zone Observatory, Northern California, USA -... | ecosystem: Environmental > Terrestrial > Soil > Vadose zone >... | reverse complement strand
CGGAGTTTAAAATGAAGGCGGACAAGGCTTCGCTTCCATCAGACCGCGAGTTATTTCTGGCCCTAGCGCAGCATTGGCTCGTTTTGGCTCAAGCTTATGAAGTCGAGATCAGCAAGGCGCGAGCACGTCTGGGCCAGAAGCCTACTCAGCATCAGCAGCAAGCCGAGTTCAAGACAGAGGTATAGCCGCGCTATTACGTTTGGCGTGGTGACAACGCGCGAACGCTTCGATGAGGTCAACGCAGCGACGGACAAGGTCGAACAGAACATCCTTTGGAGCGGCCGCGTTGAAGGCTGCTTTGGGTCACGAGCGTTGAATTTGGAGCGCTTACAACAGGTCCGCTTATCCTCACAATAGCCGACCTTCGAGCGAGCATCGACTTGCGCACCTGTGGGCCAACAACCGACTCTCAGGCCCCCAAAACGCCGGGGGTAGACTGATGCCAATCAAACTAGACGCGATGGCCGCTTGAGTTCGGTGACCACCATCTCACAAATGCGCTCGGTGTCGCGCTCGAGCCGCGCGCATTCAATCACCTCATGAGCCACTATTTCGCGACACAAAGAGTTGCGAGCGTCAAGTCCAAGCTCCTCGCAAACTGCATGGATTGTCTCCCACATCGCGTTAGATTGTTCAAAGTCAGAGATGGAAGTAACCAGCAAAACCGGTTCCGCCATTGCCGCTACTTCCTATAGATCGAGAGGACGACCAGTCTCCATGCCTGTGTTCAATGCTGCTTCATCATCCCTTGCAAGAGTTTGATCGCGGCGTTGCGCATGGCTTGGCTTTCAATGTGTTGAAAGGCTGCACAGAGAGCGGCTCCTTCGGGAATCGCTAAAAGGGCTGCCAAGTCCACCTTAGAGGTGTCATCTTGACCGTTCTCGAGTAGCTGGCCTCTGAAGAAGTAGCCAATATGCACTCCGAGCGTTGCTGCTAGTTTTTCAAGACCGCTCGCGCTGACGCTGTTGATACCCCGCTCGTATTTCTGAATCTGCTGAAATGTCACATTTAGGGCCGCACCCAACTCGGTTTGGCTCATGCCCAACATCATGCGACGCGTGCGCAATCTGTCGCCAAAGCGGATTGCGGCAGGCGACGGCCCGCGTTTACTTCGCCAGTTCATGAACAGCCCCCCAAGGCCATACGAAGACGTGGCGTTGTGTATTCCATCACCAATTGGGTGCGTTGTCATATGCTTCGCGTCAAGCGCGCACTCACAAGTTGGTGAGGAGCCATGCGTTGAGAGTTTAGCATTCGCGCTGCTTAGACTTGATCTGACGCGGACCGATGAGGCCTCTAACAAGAACCGAAAGCCGGTTCGTTGACCTTAGCTAGTACTTCCTGGCGATTATTCCTACTCCGCTTCTGCGCGAAATGCGTTTCATAACCTTCCGCTATAACGAACCACTGTTGAGCCATTTCCGAATAGTAACGGCGATCCGAATGAAAAGAAGCTGTTTGAGCTTTCTCTTGGTATTCAGCAGCTCTCAGCCGACATTCGATGGCTACTTTTTTCAAATCCACGGCAGGCCTCGCTTCCCATAAACTTTTTCTGGATGGTCCTTTACTCTACCCGAAGGTTTACGACTAGTGGACGAAGGTTCAGCGCTGAGCCGCGGGGGTATGGCGCCCAATGCAGCAAAGAGTAACTGCTTCTCTCAAACTTCGTAGAATGTTTGACCAACAACTTCTATGTCGGCCCCGACACTTTCTGATTTAGTTCGGAAGCGCCGCTCCTTTGTTGCTGCTTCAGAGAACGCGAGCTGGATATACCCCGACCTTCTTGAGTAGGACCACTGCCTTCCGTATAGGTATGACTCCTGTGGAAAAGCCGCGAGACCTCAGCAGCGTACCGCGACCAATTGAGAGAGAGGCTTCATTCTGAGTAAGTATCTCGATGGGGTTGTGGCCGGGAGAGAGGACGATGACATACAGCCTGAAAGAGCATATAGCTGAATGTTATCGTCGCGCCGAAGATTATGGGCGGCTGCACAAACTAGCTTCAAATTCAGACGAGCGAGAGACGCTTTGGATTACGAGGCAGCGCTTCTTTCTTCTAGCCAAAGTCCTTGAGGGGAAACTCGGCAAGCTTCGATCCGCCCGTGCGCGGAAAGGCAAGAAGCTGCGTTCGCGTTTATCTCAGCTCGAGCGTTGCTAAGCGGCGTCTCCAGGTCCGCCGTGGGTCATGAACGGCAAAACTCAGAGTGAGCACAATGAGTCAGCTTTTCCACCTGAAAGCTGACATGCGACTGGAGGCGCTGGGGCGACGCCTCGCAAAAGGCAGGAGCCTTCTGCGTGAGGTGTCATTTGATCAACCGAATGGGACGCTTTCCCCTCGAGCGGGGGCGAACGCATTCACCGAGCCCAACCAAACCGAGCATCAGCGATGAAGCGAAAAATCAGTGTTCGGCTGCGACCACAGCTATTCGAGCGATTACAAGCAGCAGCCGAGAGCCAAGCCTCGACCAAGACAGCGGTTATCGAAGCTGCTCTCGATCGCTTTCTTGCTCTCGAGCCTCAGCGCAATGACGATACTAACGTTCTGCGTCAATTCGAATTGATGGGGCAAAAACTCGAACGGATCGAGCGCGACCTAGGCTTTGTCAACGAAACAGTCGCGCTACACGCGCGATACCATCTAACCATGGCGCCGCCGATGCCGCAGGCGCAGCAACGCGCCGCATGTATCCTCGGGCTCGAACGCTTCGAAGTATTTGCGGCGCAAGTTGCGATGCGTGTTGGTCTCGGCACGCCGCTGATGAGAGAGACGATCGATCGGCTTGGCGCGGCGCCTCCGCACCCGGTTGCGCTGCGCCCCGCCGAAGGCGCGCTGGCAGGGACCCCGGCATCAGAGCCGGACGGCAAAGTTGCTGCCATAGCAGCCAGAGGAATGAGACCAGCGTTCTCTGCTGCCGCTCGGGAGGCCGGCAGCAACGGCAGGTTTCCAGGAGCGGGACGCATGTCGGCACAGTAGTGTAAAGACTCGCACAGGAGTCGTCAGTGACGCCTCGCGCGCGCCACGCCGTTGTGCGAGCACGGAAACACCAATATCGCCACAGGCGAGAAAGTCCCGGGCACAAGATTGGCGTTTGATCGCCTGCGTCTTCTTACCGTTCGCCATTGGCTACTATCTCTCTTATCTGCTTCGGACCATCAACGGCCTAATCACCGGCGCGCTGACGACCAATCTGGCGCACGGTGCTGCTGACGTTGGACTTCTCACGTCGGTCTACTTTCTGACCTTCGCGGCAGCCCAGGTCCCCATAGGCGCGCTGCTGGATCGCTATGGACCGCGGAAGGTCCAAGGTGCCCTGCTGCTGATTGCCGCTATCGGGGCCGCGCTGTTCGCCGCTGTAGAGGCATTTTGGGCCCTGGTTTTCGCGCGCGCAATGATCGGTCTAGGTTTCGCGGCGGCACTGACCGCAGGCGTCAAGGCCATCGCGCTGTAGTTTCCAAAAGAGCGTGTGGCGCTCCTCAATGGTTATATGGTCATGCTCGGTGCACTGGGTGCTGTCACGGCCACAGCACCCGCTGAGGCCTTGGTGGATCGGATCGGCTGGCGAGGGCTGTTTGAGCTCCTCGCAGCCGCGACGGCTGCAACCGCTGTCATGGTCTACATCGTGGTGCCGGAGCAAGCCGCGTCCCTACCGAAGAGGTCGGCTCCGCTCAGCTTGAAATCCGTCTACGCGAATTCTCGTTTCTGGAGGTTGGCCCCGCTCTCGGCAACTTGCGTCGGGTCGGCCTGGGCCCTGCAGGGATTATGGGCGGCCGCTTGGCTCACTGATGTGGAAGGGCTGGATCGGCCCAATGTGGTCACCCAGCTCTTCGTGATGGCGGTCGCACTCAGTGCAGGCGGGCTCCTTCTGGGCACCGTCGCTGATCAGATGCGTTGCCGAGTCGTGGGTCTAGAGAGACTATTCGCCCTTGTGGCGTTGCTGTTCATTGCGGCGCAACTCGCTCACGATCGACTGTCCAATTCGTAAACCTTCGATCCCGCCCCATGTAAAGGCGACGAGTTGGTTGGGAATCGTTCCCGCGGGGACGACCACTTTGGCAGCCATCCGGTGCCGGCACTTGAGTTTTGGGCTGCCTGTAACACCTCGTTTGAGCTTGGAGGCGGCAACTCGATCGAGCTTTGCTGACTTGCGCCATATCCACTCTTGACGATGGACTCCAGTTTCACGCTTCGCAAAACGTTCGACTCGGCGTGCCATCTCGCCGGCTCAAGGCGAATATTGCGATCGAGAGCCGTTCACCGACACGTTGCTGGCGCTCGCCGAAGCCGGGCATGGCGTGGCGATCGTCCCGTCGTTCGTCCGAAATTTCTCGAAGCCAAGCGGCAGTCGCAAACGACGCCAATAGACTGGTCAGGTTGCAGGATAGGCGCGCCGGGCGCGGTCTAGGAAGGGCCACCAAGCTAAATTAAACTCGACAGGACAACAGGAGGGAACGCATGCGCATCCGCGACCTAAGCCTCACCACGGTCTTTTCGCTGTTCGCGCTGCTGTCGTGTCCAGCGGGGTCGCGGGCTGCCGACGCCATTTATGATGTCGTCATTGCGAATGGCAGGATCGTCGACGGTAGCGGCAATCCCTGGTTCTACGGCAACGTGGCAATGGAGAATGGCCACATCGTCAGGATCGGCAAATTCGATTCCACGCTCGGCAAGCGCGTGATCGATGCGAAAGGGATGGTGGTTTCGCCGGGTTTCATTGATCTGCACACGCACACTGACGTGTCCGTCCTGGCCGACGGCAACGCCGAAAGCAAGGTGCGCCAGGGCGTCACGCTCGATGTGATTGGGGAAAGTCAGACGGTAGCCCCACTCAAGGGCGGCGTGCTCGAAGAGTACAAGGAGGAAGCCAAGCGGCGCTCCGGCGTCGATGTCGACTGGACCACGCTCGACGGCTATTTCCGCCGCCTCGGCAAGACCGGTACCTCGATCAACATCGCTTCGAGCATATCGCCGCAGCAGGTACGCAAGGTTGTTGTCGGATTCGACGACCGGCCTGCGACGAAGGCGGAGATCGAGCAGATGACGCAGCTCGTCAGGCAGGCGATGGAGGAGGGCGCGGTCAATCTGTCGACCGCATTCACCGGCGGCGGCTACAAGTATAAAGACGAGATGGTCGCGATGGCCAAGGTCGTCGCCAGCTATGGCGGCTACTACGGCACTCATATCGGCGGCGAAGGCGCGCAGATCGACGAGGAGCTCGACAAGGCGCTAACGATCGCCGAGGAGACCGGCATCGCGGTGCACATCTATCACATCAAAGTGCGCGGCAAGAATAATTTCGGAAGAGTCAAAGACATCATCAAAAAGATCGATACGGCGCGGGCTCGCGGGCTGGATGTCACCGCCAACCAATATCCCTACACTGCGATGGAGCATCCGTGGGCGCGGTTGTTCCCGAGCTGGGTGCAGGCGATGCCGCGGAGAGATGCTATTGCGAAGCTCAAGGAGCAGGCGTTCCGCGACAAGATCAAGGCCGACGAGGAGTTCGGCGAGTACATAAACGAGCACGGCGGCTGGGAGGGCATCGTCGGCACCGTTTTCAATGTTCCGAGGAACAAGGAATACGAAGGAAAGACGATTCTCGAAATCTCCAAGTTGCGCGGCGATTTGGATCCAGCCGAAACCTGTTTCGACCTCGTGGTGGAGGAGGGCGCCTTCGTTCCGGGAGTGCATCACACGATGTCGGAAGACGATGTGAAGTTCGTGATGCAGGTGCCGTGGGTGTCGATCGCATCTGATGGTTCGGCGCTCAATCTGACGGTGCCAGGCAAGCCGCATCCGCGCAGCTTCGGCACCAACGTGCGGGTTCTCGGCAAATATGTGCGTGCTGATAAGGTGCTTACCCTCGAAGACGCCGTCCGGAAAATGACATCGCTGCCGGCGCAGATCCTGCGGCTCAAGGATCGCGGCTTGCTCAAGGAAGGCTACTGGGCCGATGTCGTGGTGTTCGATCCCGAGACAGTGTCGGACGCGGCCACCTACCAGAACCCCCAACAATACGCCAAGGGCGTTCCGTTCGTGTTCGTCAACGGCGCCGTAGTTATCGACGGCGGCAATCACACCGGCGCCCGTCCCGGCAAGGTGATCTACGGTCCCGGGAGGGCCATTGGCGGGCAATAGGCTCTTGGAGTTTCAGCACTCGAGCGCATGACGCTCGCCAGATTGGCATCGTGCGGTATTCGTTTGGTCCCGGCCCAGGCTCAGTGCAAGCGGGCAGCGGTGGGTGATAGCGCCAAGCGCGCCGGGGATCACCGAATCGGGTTTTCCAGTGGTTCAACGCTGAGGCCCTATCGCCGGTGCGTGCAGCGGAGGGAGAATTAACGAGTGAGCGACAGGCTCCATTACGTAGGAATGAGCGTATAAACAAAACGTATTGAACGACCCACCTTTGGTTTAAGCTCTATCGCTTTCGAGCTGGGAGAGCTCGCCAAGTTCCAGCGTTCTCGTCTTTCAGCCACGCAAAGTTGAGCGCGCAGATCTGTCAGATGCCGTAGACAGACGAGTGCTGATCCATATCTAGAGAACAGGCTCTTGATGACGTCGAGCGGCGCCATTCGGTAGTCCCCTCGTTCGGTAGTCTCCTCGGTAGTCCCCGCGCGAGGGAACTTATGCTTAAGACCCTAAGTGGTCAGCAAGTTTCCGCCGACGGATGTGGCGATCGATTGCGTCAAAGACTGCTCCATTCTGACTTCCTGCGACCAGGGACAACATCGCGCGCCCTGCGTCCAGCCCGAGGTGATGCTATGAGACCGACCAGGGCGCTGCACGAGCTCGGCCAGAGCCTATGGCTCGACAATGTCACTCGCGAGTTGCTCAACAACGGTACGCTGCAAAGTTACATCGACGATTTATCGGTCACTGGGCTTACGTCGAACCCCACAATCTTTGATCATGCGATTAAGAACAGCGCGACCTATGATGGCGACATTGCCCGCAAGGCGCCGTCGGCAAAGTCACGAGAGGACCTGTTCTTCGAGCTGGCATTGGCCGATCTGACGAGGGCCGCCGAGCTGTTTCAGCCGGTCTTTGCCCGCACAGACGGGGTAGACGGCTGGGTTTCACTGGAAGTCTCGCCCATTCTGGCCCACGACACCAGTGGCACCCTCGCGGCCGCTCGCGATCTCCATCGGCGCGCCGGCAAGCCTAACCTCTTCATCAAGATTCCTGGCACACTGGAGGGACTGCCGGCGATCGAAGCGGCTATCTTTGCAGGCGTACCGGTCAATGTCACCTTGCTCTTCTCGCGCGAGCAATACATCGCAGCGGCCGAAGCTTACCTGCGCGGCGTCGAGCGGCGTATCAAGGCGGGGCTGAACCCGGCGGTCGCCTCGGTCGCCTCGCTCTTTATTAGCCGGTGGGACGTCGCAGTCAGCGGCAAAGTTCCGGGCGAACTGACCAACCGACTCGGGATCGCGATCGCCCAGCGCACCTATAAGGCGTATCGAGAATTGCTCGCTTCAGCGCGTGTCCAGTGCGTCGCCAATGCTGGCGCTCGCGCCCAGCGCCTGTTGTGGGCGAGCACCGGAACCAAGGATCCAAATGCCTCCGACACGCTGTATGTGAATGCGCTCGCCGCCCCCTTCACGATCAACACCATGCCGGAGAGCACTCTCAAGGCCTTCGAGGATCACGGCAAGGCCGGAGACATCCTTGCACCAGACGGAGGCGACTGCGAAGCGGTTTTGGCGAGCTTCGCCAAGGCGGGTGTCGATATCGACGCGCTTGCGGTGCGGCTCCAGAACGAAGGCGCCGAATCTTTCGTCAAGTCCTGGAACGACCTGATGGCTTGCATCGATTCGAAGAGCACCTTGCTCCGCAAGGCGAGTTGACGCATGACCGTGACGTCCCGTCAGTCCGAGCGTGAAGCAGAGCCTACGAGGGGAGGGCCAATGAGCTTGCCAGCTTTGCGCATGCGCCCTGCCTGGGAGTTGCTGCGGAAGCACTACCATGACGTCGAGGGTCTACACCTGCGGCAACTCTTTGCCGAAGATCGCATGCGTGGCGAAAAGCTGACGGCTGAGGCGGCCGGGATCTACCTCGACTACTCCAAGAACCGGATCACCGACGAGACCCTGCGACTGTTACTTCAGCTTGCCCACGAGTCGGGGTTGCGGGAGCGTCTCGACGCCATGTTCCGGGGCGACAGGATCAACATCTCGGAGAACCGTGCGGTACTTCACGTCGCCCTGCGTGCGCCGCGGGGCTCTGCCATCATGCACGACGGTCAGAATGTGGTGCCAGAGGTCCATGCCGTTCTGGACAGGATGGCAGATTTTGCTCATCGGGTGCGCAGCGGCGCCTGGAAGGGCCACACGGGCAAGCGCATTCGCGATGTGATCAATGTCGGTATCGGCGGATCGGATCTTGGACCGGTCATGGCCTACGAAGCGCTCAAGCACTACAGCGAACGGACCATGACCTTCCGCTTCGTCTCCAACGTCGACGGCACGGACTTCATCGAGGCGGTACGCGATCTCGATCCCGCAGAGACGTTGTTCATTATCTCCTCCAAGACCTTCACCACATTGGAGACCATGACCAATGCGCATACTGCGCGCGACTGGCTGCTCGCCGGCCTGAAGGTCGACGAGGCCATTGCCCGACATTTCGTTGCCGTCTCCACCAATGCCCAGGAAGTGGCAAAGTTCGGCATCGACACCGCCAATATGTTCGGCTTCTGGGATTGGGTCGGCGGACGTTACTCGATGGATTCGGCCATTGGCCTCTCGACCATGCTCGCCATTGGTCCAGACAATTTCCGCGCGATGCTGGATGGCTTCCATCAGGTCGACGAACATTTCCGCACCGCGCCGTTCGAGCGCAACCTGCCGGTTCTGATGGGTCTGCTCGCCATCTGGTACAACAATTTCTTTGGTGCACAGACCGTCGCCGTGCTGCCGTATGAGCAGTATCTGAAGCGCTTCCCTGCCTATCTCCAGCAACTCACCATGGAGAGCAACGGGAAGCACGTGACCTGGGATGGCGTTGCGGCGGACTACGATACCGGACCGATCTACTGGGGTGAGCCAGGCACCAACGGTCAGCATTCCTTCTATCAACTGATCCATCAGGGCACGCGGGTGATCCCCTGCGATTTCATCGCGTTCGCGCGAACCCTGAATCTCGTGGGCAAACACCATGACATGCTGCTTGCCAATGTCTTCGCCCAGACGGAGGCGCTGGCCTTCGGCAAGACTGCCGAGCAGGTCGAGGCGGAAGGCACGCCCGATTGGCTCGTGCCACACCGGCTGTTTGAAGGTAACCGGCCCTCGAACACCCTGTTGCTCGACGCGCTGACACCAGCCGCCTTGGGCAAGCTGGTCGCGCTCTACGAGCATAGCGTCTTTACCCAGGGCACTATCTGGCAGATCGATTCCTTCGACCAGTGGGGCGTTGAGCTGGGCAAGGCTCTCGCCCAGCGGATCATTCCAGAGCTTGAGAGTGCGACGGAACGCAAGCTCGATCACGATAGTTCGACCAACGCGCTGATCCGGCGCTACCGCAAGCTCAAGGGAGCCGGATGATGCAATCAAGCATCGTTATTCGAGGGAGGGCTAGCCAGTGCAACTCGGAATGATCGGCCTCGGCCGCATGGGATCAAACATGGTGCGGCGCCTCTTGAAGGACGGCCATCAATGCGTGGTGTTCGACAGGTCCGCAAAGGCGGTTGCCGACCTGGTGAAGGAAAAGGCGGTCGGCGCTGCCTCGCTGGCGGAGTTCGTCAAAACTCTGGCGAAGCCTCGCGCGGTCTGGCTCATGGTGCCGGTCGGCGTGGTGGACGCAACCATCGCCGATCTGCTGCCGCATCTCGAGCGCGGGGATATCCTGATGGACGGTGGCAATTCCTATTACGTCGACGATATTCGCCGAGCCAAGGAGCTGACACCCAAGGGCATCCATTATGTCGACGTCGGCACGAGCGGTGGCGTGTGGGGTCTTGAACGCGGCTATTGCATGATGATCGGCGGCGAGAGCGATGTGGTGAAGCATCTCGACCCGATCTTCGCCACTCTTGCGCCAAGTCCCGACGACATTGTTCGAACGCCGGGACGCAACAACTCTGGCGGGACGTCCGAGCAGGGCTATCTGCATTGTGGGCCAAACGGCGCCGGCCATTTCGTCAAGATGATTCACAACGGCATCGAGTACGGCCTGATGGCCGCCTATGCCGAGGGGCTCGCGGTTCTCAAGGCGGCCAACATCGGCAACAAACATGGCGTTGTCGATGCGGAAACCACGCCGCTCCGCGACCCCGAGCACTATCGATATGACTTCGACTTGGCCGAGATCGCAGAAGTCTGGCGTCGCGGCAGCGTGATTGCGTCCTGGCTGCTCGACCTCACTGCCGGGGCGCTGATCAAGGATCCTGAACTGTCAAATTTCGCCGGGCGGGTGTCCGACTCGGGCGAAGGCCGCTGGACGATAAAGGCTGCCATCGACGAAGGCGTTCCGGCCCATGTGCTGTCCTCCGCTCTCTATGAAAGGTTCAGCTCGCGCGGCGAAGGGGATTTCGCAGACAAGCTGCTGTCGGCGATGCGCTACGAGTTTGGCGGACATCTCGAGAAACAGCCTGGGTCATAGGTCAGCGAGGCGCGGATGCAGGAACGGAACCCAAGCGGCACGAATACAGGAGAGCTCGATCAACTGGCGATCAATACGATCCGCACGCTCTCCATCGACGCGGTCCAGCAGGCAAAGTCAGGCCATCCGGGTACACCGATGGCGCTGGCGCCGCTGGTCTACACGATCTGGAACCGGGTCATGCGCTTTGACCCGATGGACCCGATCTGGCCCAATCGCGACCGCTTCGTTCTGTCAAACGGCCACGCCTCGATGCTGCTGTGGTCCGTCCTGTACCTGACGGGCACCCGCGCGGTGAACGCGGAGTACGAACGTCTCGGCAAGCCGTCGGTCACGCTCGACGACATCCGTCATTTCCGCCGACTCGGCAGCAAGGCGCCGGGACACCCGGAATATCACTGGGTGTCTGGTGTCGAGGCGACCACGGGTCCGCTGGGTCAGGGGGTCGCAAACTGTGTCGGCATGGCGATCGCGCGCAAGTGGCTCGCCAACCGCTACAACCGGCCGGGCTTCGACGTCTTCGACTATGACATCTATGCGGTTTGCGGCGACGGTGACCTGATGGAAGGCGTGAGTTCGGAGGCGGCCTCGCTGGCCGGCCATCTCGGCCTCGACGACCTGTGCTGGATCTACGACAACAATCACATCACCATTGAGGGCAACACGCGCATCGCGTTCACCGAGGATGTCGCGGCGCGCTTCCTCGCCTATCGATGGAACGTGCTGCGGGTTGGCGACGCAAATGATCTCGAGCGCATCGAGGATGCGCTTGCGATTTTCCGGAGCACGAGGGGCCGGCCGACCCTGATCATCCTCGATAGCCACATCGGCTACGGCTCTCCCAATAGGATTGATACCGCAGCCGCCCATGGTGAACCGCTGGGCGAGGACGAGGTTCGACTGGCGAAGCACGCCTATGGCTGGCCAGAGGACGCCAAGTTCCTCGTGCCCGACGGCGTCATGGAGCAGTTTGATGCCGGCATTGGCGCGCGCGGCGCCGAGTCGCGTCGGCGCTGGGAGGCGCTCTTTGCCGACTACCGCAAGCAGTTCCCGGAGCTCGCCACCGAGATCGAGCAGATGCAGCGGCGCGAGCTGCCCACGGGATGGGATCGCAACCTGCCGATCTTTCCACCAGACCCAAAAGGCATCGCTGGACGCGACGCCTCGGGCCAGGTGCTGAATGTGCTGGCGCAGAACATTCCCTGGTTCTTGGGCGGCTCGGCGGACCTCGGGACCTCAAACAAGACCACACTCAAATTTGCCGACGCGGGAGACCTCGAGGCCGAAAGTCCCGGAGGCCGGAACTTCCATTTCGGAATCCGGGAGCACGCCATGGCGGCAATCGTCAATGGTCTGTCGCTCTCGAAGCTGCGGGCTTATGGGGCGACCTTCGTCATCTTCAGCGATTATGCGCGACCGGCCATACGGCTCTCCGCCTTGATGGAGCTTCCGACTATCTTCGTTCTCACCCATGACGCCATGGGTGACGGCGAGGATGGGCCGACGCACCAGCCGGTCGAGCAGCTGGTCTCGCTGCGCGCCATTCCCGGCCTGGTCGTGCTCAGACCGGGAGATGCCAATGAGGTCGTCGAAGCCTATCGTTACGTCTTGCAGCTCCCCCACCAGCCGGCGGTGATCGCGCTCTCGCGCCAGCCGTTGCCGACGTTCGATCGTCGCAAATATGCCTCGGCCGCCGGCGTGGCACGCGGCGCCTATGTCATGGCGGACGCTCCGGGCGGCTCGCCCGAGATCATCCTGATCGGCTCGGGCAGCGAGGTCGCTCTGGTCGTCAAGGCGCATGAAGTGCTCGCGTCGCACGGGATTCGGTCTCGCATTGTCTCCATGCCGTCGTGGGACATCTTCGAGCACCAGCCGCCGTCGTACCGGGAAGAGGTGCTGCCGCCAAACGTGAAGGCGCGCATCGCGGTTGAGCAGGGATCGGTGCTGGGCTGGGATCGATATGTTGGCGCCGACGGCCGGGTCATCGGCATGAAGACTTTCGGCGCCTCCGCGCCGCTGAAGGAGCTTCAGCACAAGTTTGGCTTCGAACCCGACCATATCGTCGAGGCCGCTATGGAGTTGCTTGGGCGCAAGTGACATGCAGGCCGGTGGAATCGGCAGAGTCACGCTCGGCAGCATGGTGAGAGGACGGAACAGATGACCACGATGGTAGACGAACGGGATCAGCTCACCAAGCCCAAGAGCACGACGCACGTCGAGACCACCGTGGCTGCGCCGCCCTGCGCCATGGTGATCTTCGGCGCTGCCGGCGATCTGACCAAACGTCTAGTCGTGCCGGCACTTTACAATCTCGTGAACGCCAAGCGGCTGTCCAACGGATTCCTGCTGGTCGCAGTCGACCATAATGCGAGGACTGTGGAGCAATGGCGCGATGGGCTCACCGAAACGATGAAGGAATTTGCCTGTCGTGACGACGGCGAGTTCCAGGTGGACCACATCAACCAGGCCGCCTGGCAATGGCTCACTGAGCGTATGACATATCTGCAGGGCGACTTCACCGATCCGAGGGCATACAGTCGCCTGCGTGAACACTTGGCACAGCTGGACAACACCGCCGGCACGGCTGGTAACTATCTTTTCTACCTTGCCGTCTCTGATCGCTTCTTTGCTACCGTGGTCGATGGCCTCGCGAAGGCGGGCCTCCTGACGGAGGGAGATGGCCGCTGGCGCCGGGTGGTGATCGAGAAGCCGTTCGGCCATGATCTGCCATCGGCCAAAGTGCTCAACGCTGAGATCTTGAAATCACTCAAGGAGGATCAGATCTACCGGATCGATCATTTCCTCGGCAAGGAAACGGTCCAGAACATCATGGCGTTGCGCTTTGCCAATGGCATGTTCGAGCCGTTGTGGAACCGTCAACATATCGATCACATCCAGATCACGGCGGCGGAGACAGTTGGAGTCGAGCGCCGGGGCAAATTCTACGAGAGCACCGGCGCAATGCACGACATGGTGCCCAACCACGTGTTCCAGCTGTTGGCAATGACGACGATGGAGCCGCCGATTTCCTTTGATGCGCATGCGGTCAGAGCCAAGAAGGCGGAGGTTATTGAAGCCATACGTCCATTCGGGCCGGCGCGGGTCCTGAAGGACGTCGTGCGCGGCCAGTACGATGCTGGCAGTGTTCTTGGCAGGCCGGTGCAAGCATATCGTCAGGAGCCCAACGTTGCCCCCGATTCGAACACCGAGACTTTCTTCGCCTGCAAACTGCAGATTGATAACTGGCGTTGGGCTGGCGTTCCGTTCTACCTGCGCACCGGCAAATATCTGAAACGCCGGCGGACCGAGATCGCCATCCGATTCCACCAGGCGCCGTACACGCTCTTCCGCGGCACCCATGTGGAGCGGATGAATCCCAACTGGATGATCCTGCGCATCCAGCCCGACGAAGGCATTGCCCTCAATTTCGCAGCCAAGCGTCCCGGCCCGACGGTGAAGCTCGACACTGTCAGCATGGACTTCGCCTACAAGACCTATTTCAAAATCGCGTGCAATACTGGATACGAAACGCTGCTCTATGACTGCATGATCGGCGATGCAACGCTGTTCCAGCGCGCTGACAACATCGAGGCGGGATGGCGCGCTGTACAACCCATCCTCGATACCTGGGCCAACAATCCGCCGCGGGATTTTCCGAATTACATCGCTGGTAGCAATGGTCCCGCCGCAGCCGACGAGCTGCTGGCGCGCGACGGTCGCGCTTGGCGTCCGCTGGACTGAGCGGTGATCACGAGGGCCTTATGGCAGACAAGCGAAAGATTTCGCTGGTCCTGGCGGATGTGGACGGCACGCTCGTCAACGAGCAGAAAGTACTCACCAAACGTGCCCAGGTTGCCGTGCAGCATCTGCGCGAGGCCGGAATTCGCTTCGCCATCACCAGCGGCCGGCCACCTCGGGGCATGGCCATGCTACTCGATGACCTGAGACTCGATACGCCGATCGCCGGCTTCAACGGCGGCGTTTTCGTCACGCCGCAGCTCGCGATCATCGAGCAGAAGACGCTGCCAGACGATATCGCCGCCCAGGCAATCGAGCTGATCCGCGCCTGTGGCCTCGATGCCTGGGTCTATCGCGGCAATGACTGGCTGATCACCAACGCTGACGCGCCCCACGTTGCTCGCGAAGCCCGGACCGTGCAGTTCAAGCCGACGATCGTGGCGGATGTCGGCGAGAAGCTTGGACAAATCGCGAAGATTGTCGGCGTCAGCGACGATCACGACAAGGTGCAGCGTTGCGAGGCCGGAGCTCAGGCTGCTTTCGGACAGCATGCGACGGCAAACCGGTCGCAGCCCTATTATGTCGATTTCACTCACAAGGACGCGAACAAGGGCGCGGTGGTGGAGTTTCTATCGCGTCATCTCGATGTGCCGGCCGAGCGGATAGCTACCATCGGCGACCAGCCGAACGACGTGCTCATGTTCAAGCGATCGGGCTTCAGCATTGCTATGGGCCATGCCTCCGATCAGGTCAAGGAGCAAGCCACCGTCACTACGGATTCTTATAACGACGAAGGATTTGCCAACGCGATGGCGCGTTTCATTCTGGGCTCGCTCGAGGCGGTGGCATGAGCCAGATGAACGGGCGCATCGAAACACTTGCGGATCCGGCGGCGCTCGCGCGCCATGTGGCCGAATGGATGACGTCGGCAGCGCTCGCAGCGACGGGAGCTTTTCGCGTGTCGCTTTCCGGCGGCTCGACCCCGAAGGCCCTCTACACGCTTCTTGCTTCCGATGATTTCCGCGGACGTTTCCCCTGGACGCGGGTTTCCTGGTATTGGGGCGATGAGCGCTTCGTTCCCCATGATCATCCGGAGAGCAATTATCGGATGAGCCGCGAGGCCGTGCTCGCGAAGGCGCCCGTCCCGCCAGAGAATGTCCA
>Ga0209488_10002364_pt1 | contig 15498 bp, 16 predicted proteins | sample Rivendell_Oct201_8_FD_188349 | JGI IMG/M metagenome (GOLD analysis project Ga0209488, IMG submission 188349) | Vadose zone soil microbial communities from the Eel River Critical Zone Observatory, Northern California, USA -... | ecosystem: Environmental > Terrestrial > Soil > Vadose zone >... | reverse complement strand
CCTTTGCCCACCCTACGGCCGTCGACTAGCCTTGCGATTTCACATCCTATAGCAATGGCCATAAATGAAATCGCCTGGGAAAAGTTCAAGGACATCCGTGCCGACCGACGCAACACACCTCAAAGTCAACAATATCCAGCTTGAGATCATCGATCGGGGCCTCGGCCGCCCCCTCCTCTTTCTTCACCCGGGCATTGGCATCGATCCAAAGGCTCCCGTCCTCGATCGGCTCGCCACACGCGCACGCCTGATCGCGCCAAGCCATCCGGGTTTCGGCAACTCCGAACAGCCGCGCTCGTCCACGACGCTCGACGATCTTGCCTATTTCTATCTCGACCTCTTGGAGCACTTCGACCTCAAGCACGTAACCATCGTCGGCGTCTCGCTCGGCGGCTGGATCGCGGCCGAAATGGCGGTGAAATGACCCAACGGATTTCGCGTCTGGTGCTTGCCAATACGGTCGGCATCAACTCCGAGATTCGCGTCCGGATTCTTTCGGCGCGCCGCTGTTCGAGGGCATGCCTGACCGGAGCGATTTTCTCAAAAAACCCCAGAATTTTCTTGAAGGAGGCGGAGCAATCATTCCGATTGATCATGCTATGTGGCGCCAGTTTGCGAATTGACGTTTTGGTGGCGAATTGAGTGGACCTCGTAGCCCGTCGGATGGCACGCAATCCGGACTCCGATCCTTAGCATGGCGCCTCTATATGGTGGTATATACATCGTGCCGTCGAGTTCGCGTTGACGAGGAACGCAAGCAGAGAGCAACTGTGCAATGACACAACCACCTGCCACGGACGAGCCGCTCACGCCCGAACACATCATGCGGGTCGGGCTGGGCTTCTGGGCCTCCAAAACGCTCTTGAGCGCGGTCGAACTGGAGTTGTTTACGGAGCTTTCGAACGGCGGGCGCACGGCTCCGCAATTGCAGCCGCGCCTTGGCCTTCATCCTCGCGCGGTGCTCGACTTCCTCGACGCCCTGGTCTCGCTCGGATTTCTGGAGCGCACCGACGGCGTCTATCGCAATACGCCTGCGGTCGATCTGTTTCTCGACAAAGCCAAGCCCTCCTACGTCGGCGGCACGCTCGAAATTGCGAGCATTCGGCAGTTCGGATTCTGGAACGGCCTCACCGAGAGCTTACGCAGCGGCAAGCCACAGACGGAAGCCAGCGACGGCGGTGCATCGTTTTTTGCGGCGCTTTACGCCGACCCGGCACGCTTGAAGGAATTCCTGAAAACCATGACTGGGTTGAGCCACCCTGCGAACATCCTCATTGCGGAACGTTTTCCCTGGGCCAATCACAACAGCTTTGTCGACGTCGGCACCGCACAGGGCGATCTGGCGGTGCAGGTCGCAAAGGCCCATCCGCATCTCACCGGAATCGGATTCGATTTGTCTGCGATCGGAACGATTTTCGAGGAAAATATCGCGCACCACGGACTGAACGCCCGCGTGCGGTTCGAGGCTGGGGATTTTTTCTATCGGCAGCTGCCGAAGGCCGACGTCGTGATGATGGGGCATATTCTTCATGACTGGGATCTGGAGGAGAAAAAGATACTCATCCGCAAAGCCTATGAAGCGCTACCGCCCAATGGCGCCTTGATCGTTTATGAATCGATCATCGACGATGCGCGGCGCGAGAATACGTTTGGACTTCTCATGAGCCTCAACGCGTTGCTCGAGACCGAGGGTGGCTTCGATTACACCGGCGCGGACTGTATCGCCTGGATGAAAGAAATCGGATTTCGCGAGGCCCGCGTCGAACACTTGGTCGGGCCGGATTCGATGGTCGTGGGGATCCGGTAGGGTGGGCCATAAGGGCGTTTACGCCCGTCTCACGACGGGCTATGGGCGCGCAAGCCGTGAACGTGCAACAACCTCGATCGTCCGAAAGCGCGCCGTGCCCACGCGCCCACTAGCCCGTGCGACCACGCGTGGGCACGGCGCCGCATCGCTTTGTGCCCGCTTCGAGGTCTGTGTTCGGCGCCCATAGCGCGTCGAAGACGCGCGTGAAACGCGCTGATGGCCCACCCTACCGTGCCCAACGCACGTGGGGACAAACATCAAGTCTTATTGCTCGTATCACCCAAGTGCTGACCGCAATCCATGCGGATGCATTCGCCCGTCATCGTGACGGCGCCTTCGACCAGGAATAACGCCGCGACCGCGACATCGCGGGGCCAGATGCCGCGACGAAGGGGATATTCCGTCTTGGCCGCATCAAGACGCGCCTGGTACTGCTGTTCAGTTAGAATTTTTCGCGTCCAGGCACCCAGCATTCCGCCCGGACATAGCGCATTGACGCGCACTTCCGGCGCCAGCGCCCGCGCCATCGCAAGCGTCAGGTTGTTGATGGCGGCCTTGGAGGACGTATAGGCCATCGAACTGCCGCCGGCCCGCATCGCACCGACGGATGATATATTCACAATTGCGGCGTCGCCCGACGCCTTGAGATGCGGTGCTGCCGCCTTGGTCATTTGATAATTGCCGATCACGTTGACGGAATAGATCCGCTCGAATTCGGCTTTGTCCAAAAGATCCATGCGCCGGTGCGCAATAGGCTTGGTGACGGCCGCATTGTTGATGAGCACGTCGAGCCGGCCAAATGTGTCAAGCCCTGCCTGCACGAGGCGCCTGCAATCCTCGTCCTTGGCGACGTCCCCTTGCACCGCGATGGCCTGCGCACCCGCGGCCCTGCAGGCCTCCGCGACCTTCTCGCCACCGGCCTTACTGGAGGCATAGTTGACAATCACGTTGCAGCCGCGCGATGCGAGAATTTTTGCGCATTCCGACCCGATGCCATCGTCCGAGCTTGCTCCCGTGACGACCGCCGCCTTACCCCGAAGTTCCAACACGTTCTCCTTTGCTAATCGAATTCACCTGCGCGTCGTCAACTCGCCGGCCTTTGCAATCAGTTCCGGCGACAGACGCGCAACTCCTCGCAACACCGCTTCGACCTGTTCACCCGTGCGGGGATCGACTTCGAGATTGCGTTGCTTGGCTTCATCAAGGAATCCACGATCCCGCATGGTGGCGTCGAAGGCGCGCCGCAAGGCGTCGACCCGGTCCGCCGGAATATTGGGCGGCGCCACCATGGGGCGGCCGGTTTCGAGGCTGGAGGCCTGGAACGAAAGAATATCGCGCTCCTCCTGCGTCCTGGCGAACTCAAAAATGCTCGGCGCATTGTAGCGCGATACGCGATCCTTCTCGGTGGTGAACAACACGCGCACCGAGCCGTTGTCGAGCAGATGCTGGGCGGACTGCGAAAAAGCAGTGACGGTCTGGCACAGACCGTGGACTTCATTGCGTTGCATCGCAAGCACGACACCGCTCGAGCCCTGATAGCCATCGATGGTACGGAACTTCATGCCAAGAAGGTTCTTGAGCAGGACCGGCATTTCCGAAAGCGAGGTGCCGGCACCGTCGGTACCGACCAGAAGTTCGCGCTCGAACAAATCCTTGGCCTCGCGCACTCCGCTGCTGACGTTGGCATAGCAACCCCGGTTGGTCATTTCCGGGCTGCCGATCCAGTTGAACTTCAGGGGATCGAATTGAACGTTGGGTTTTTTGGTAAATGCATAGTTCGGAATGTTGCGGCTGACCGAGCCGAGAGCCGTGCCGTCCTGCGCGGCCTTGTTATAAAGATAATTGGCGGCGATCAGGGAACCCGCACCCGGCATGTTTTCGACGACGAAGTTCGGGTTGCCCGGCACATATTGCCGCATGTGGCGGGCGATCATCCGCATCCAGGTGTCGTAGTCGCCAGGCGCCGTCCCGACGATGATGCGGATTTGCTTGCCCCGGTAGAAATCCTCAACCGTCTGCGCCTTGGCGTCGAGCGAAGGCAGCAACAGCGCACAGGTGATCGCAAGCGCAAGCTTCCTCATGCTGATCTCCATGACATCCGACATGCTCGTGACATACTTGCGCCACGGTACCGAGCGCCTCCGTTTCGGGCAAGCGCCTGACACGCGGGCAGACGATCGATTACTGTAAATTGCCTCCGCTGGATGGTAACGTCGACCATGAACACAAAACGTCAAAAAATGTCGGGTTTCCAATGGTTGCCCGCCTTGTCCCTGGGTGCCTTCGGCCTGCTTGGCACCGGTCCCATCGCGGCGCAGGAGAGGTACCCGACGCGAAATGTCGAAATCGTCGTTCCGTTCGCGGCCGGCGGCGGCACCGACGTCCTCGCCCGCCTGCTGGCCGACCGCCTGAGCCGACGCCTCGGCCAGACCTTCGTCGTGCTCAATCGTCCCGGCGCCAATACCAATCTGGGAACCGCACTCGTGGTCAAATCGCGACCCGATGGCCATACGTTGGCGATGGCGAGCATTGGGCTTGCCGCCAATCCGTCCCTCTACCGAAACCTCGGCTTCGACCCGCTGACTGACCTGGCGCCCATTTCATTGATTGCGAATGCACCCTCGATCCTGGTGGTCAATCCGTCGCTGCCGGTGGGCAATGTCAGGGACGTAATCGCGCTTCTCAAGGCAAAGCCCGGCGATCTCAACTACGCCTCTTATGGGGTCGGTTCTGGCCCTCATCTCGCCGCCGAACTGTTCAAATCCGTGACCGGAACGCAGATCGTTCACGTGCCCTATGGGGGCGGCAGCCCGGCCGCCGTCGGGGTCACCACCAATCAGGTGCAGATGCTGTTTGCGAGCGTGCTGCCGGTGCTGGGGCTCGTCCGCGGCGGCAACCTCAAGCCCATCGCAATCGCGGCCGACCGCCGCTCGCCTCTCCTGCCGGACGTGCCGACATTCGCGGAAAGCGGCCTCGACTACCAGACCGGCACCTGGTTCGGCCTGTTGGCACCCGCCAAGACACCTCCCGAAATCATCAACCTGTTGAACGCCACCACGGCCGACGTGCTCAAGGAGGTGGAATTGCGCCACCGGATGGAGGAACAAGGCGCCGAGATCGTCGGCACGAGCCCAGCCGGCTTCCATGCCTTCATCAGAGAGGAAGCCGCGCGGCTTTCGATCGTCATTCGCAATGCGAATGTTCGGCTCGATTGATAACAAAAGGAGACTTGGGTGAACTCTTCGGACAAAAAGCTGACCGGCCGTATTGCGGCCGAACACATCAAGATGATGTCTGTTCCGCGCCCGCCGCAAGGCACTGTCGAGCGCTTCAAGGCGCTGGGCGATGCGACGGGCATTATTTCGGATTCGATGGACGAACTCGGCATCCCCGGCGGCGTTATCGGCGCCTCGGTGCTGCGGCCGACGATGCCCGGCACCACCATGGTCGGGCCGGCAACGACGCTGCGCAATCGATTGCAACGCATCGATCCACTGCAGGGCGCACGCGACCACGTGAACAAGATGGCGGAGTTCGAATCGCACAATCTGGCGACGCCTGGCGATGTGCTTGTGATCCAGGGGGTACCCAATATTTCCAACATGGGCGGCATTTCGGCACAGACCGGCAAGCGGCACGGCGAGATCGGCGCCATCGTGCAGGGCGGCGTGCGCGACATCGCGCATTCGCGCAGCGTCGGCTATCCGGTCTGGTCGAGCGAAATAACGCCGGTCACCGGCAAGTGGCGCATCGAAGCAGCCGAGATCAACGGCCCAGTGCAGATCGGCGACGTCAAGGTGACGCCAGGCGATCTCGTCGTCGCTGACGACACCGGCGTCTGCTTCATCCCGCACGACCACATTCTCGAAGTGCTCGAACTTGCCGAGAAGAAATCGAAGGCGGAAGACGCCCGCTGCACCGCGATCGACAACGGCATGCCGGTGCCGGAGATTTCGCGTTCGACCTATGGGGAGAAGTAGCCCGGATGGAGTGCCAACGGGACGGCGCAGAGCGCCGCACCGTGGAGCGCAATCCGGGAATCGCGCCGCACGACGAGAGACCGCCCCGCATTGCGCCATTTCGCGTGAAGAACGCGATCTGGCTGCATGCGGGCTACGAAGTTCCGGTCCCGCTCTTCACCGCGGGCGCCGCCGGATGCACCGCCGCAATCTTGGCGGCTGTGTGCATGTGGCCATCCCAGCGCTTTTCGTTCGGCGCGGAAATTCCAAATTGATCGAGCACACGCATGACGATGTGATTGACCACATCGTCCACCGACTGCGGATGGTTGTAGAAGGCCGGCATCGGCGGCAACATGACCACGCCCATGCGCGACAATTTGAGCATGTTTTCGAGATGCACTTCCGATAGCGGCGTCTCGCGCACGAGGAGCACCAGTTTGCGGCGCTCTTTAAGGATCACGTCGGCGGCGCGGTGCACCAGGTGATCGCCGACACCTTGAGCAATGCCGCCGAGCGTGCGCACCGAGCACGGAATGACCACCATGCCATCGGTGAGAAACGAGCCCGACGAGATCGTGGCCCCCATGTCACCCGAGCTATGGACGACGCTCGCAAGCGCCCTCACCTGCTCGAGCGAATAGTTGGTTTCGTGCTCGATCGTGCGCTGCGCCCACTTGCTGATGATGAGATGCGACTCCACGTCGGCGTGCTTCAACGCCTCAAGAAACCGCACGCCAAAGATGGCGCCGGTCGATCCAGTCATGCCGACAATCAGGCGTCGCATTACAGTCCTCGTCGAATAAAGGTGATCCTTAACACAGATTCGGTCGCTCCAGCAGCCCGCCGTCGCCGTATGGTAACTACTCGTACCGCGCGCCCGGCGCGACGGTCAGCTGGCGAACAGGTGCCCGAATTTCTCCTGCGCCAGCCGGCGATCCTCCGGCGACGGCGCGTTTACCGCGGGAAACTTGTCGCGCCAATGGAATGGCCGGCAGGCATCGATCACGGCGCGACTGTTCGTATAGTCGCCAACCGCCCGGCGCTCGGGTTCGATGCGCGGATCAAGCGGCGTCGACCAAGCCCCGCGGATGACGTGGATCGAGGTCGCGGGATCCGAGCGCGTGAGCAGCGCCCACAAGACCTCTTCGAGATTGGAAACGTCGATGTCATCGTCGACCACGATCACGTAGCGCCCGCAGTAAGCACCGACATGGCACATGGCCGCGATATGGCCGGCCTGCTTGGCGTGGCCCGGGTAGCGCTGGTTGACCGCGACCGCGAGCAACAGCCGGGCATTGCCAACCTCATGCGCCCAGGCCGCCGTGACGGCCGGCACACCCGCCTTGAGAATATTCTCGCGCAGCAGGGCAGATCGCACGATGGCGCGATAACGGCAGATTTCATCGGGCGGCCGCTCCGGCACGCAGCCGAGCAGGATAGGTTCATTGCGATGATAGATCGCCTTGATGTCGAGCACTGGTTCCGTGGCGGCACCGGTTGCGTAATAGCCGGTCCATTCGCCAAACGGGCCTTCGATACGTTCCTTGCCGGGCTCGATGAAGCCCTCGATGACGATTTCGGCATTGGCCGGCAGCGGCAGCCCCGTGACAGGCCCCTTGATCACCTCGACCGGGCAGCCGCGCATGCCGCCGATGACGTCCAGCTCGCTCGTCCCATACGGCACCTCGTTGCACCCCATGAGAAAGCTCATTGGGTCGCCGCCGAGCACGACCGCAATCGGCATCGGCAGCCCGCGCGCCTTGTACTTGTCACGCATCTGCCGGCCATGCTTGCCGGGCGAGATGTACATGCCGCATGACGTCGCGTCATGGATCATCAGCCGATAGGTGCCGCAATTGATCCAGCCCTCGTCAGGCTCGCGGATGATGCTGTAGCATCCCGTGCCGATATAGCGGCCGCCGTCCTTGGCGTGCCACTGCGGCGCGGGAAATTTCGTGATGTCGATCTTGTCCCCGGTCAGGACGTTCTGCATGACCGGACCGGTCTCGACATATTCGGGCGGAATGCATTTCAGATTGGCGGCATAGTGCGTGCGAAAGCCTTCGCTCAACTCCACCTTCGAGAGTTCGGCGGGAAACCCGAGCGTCATGTTCTTGCGCTTGCCGTCGAAGAAGTTGATGAGCACGCGACTGCCCGGCAGTGTCCCGGGCACATCCTCCATGACGAAGCACGGCGCATTGTCGGTATGGGCCGCCATTTCGGACAGCATGCCGATGTCCTTCTGCCAGGACAGGCCCTTCACCGTCTTCACTTCGCCAAGGCGCTGCGCCTCCTCGAGCCATTTGCGCAGGTCGTGGTAGACGAGATGCGGCGCGGTGTTGGAGCCGATGCCGAGCGGCGACGAAGCGCCGGCGGGTGGCGAAGCACCGCCAAGCGGGGTCGACATGCCGTCGAGTGGCGCTGAGCCGCCGGGTTGATGATCCTGCTTGGCCATAGGGGTTCCGAAATATCCATGGTTGGCGCGTGTCGCCAGCCGGCCGCGACAATATAGGCGCCCTCCCCAGGCACAAGCCAAAAATGACACCGTCAATGTCCACCCCCGCCATTGGCATCACGGGACAAAAATACTTATAATACTAAGTAATTTCCATTCTGGTCTCATCCCATGCCTTCCGACGCCGGCCCCAAACTGTTGCAAGAGTGGATCGACCGGGGCACGCTCCGCGACCCCGCCAAGCCATGGCTCATCCGTGCCGAGGATGGCCGCACTGTCAGCTATGGTGAACTCCAGGATGCGACCGCCCGCATCGCTGGTGTTCTCAAGGCCCGCAATCTCGACCCCAACGACCGGGTGGCGCTGCTCGCCAACAACTCGATCGAACACCTCATCTGCTATTTCGGCGTGATGGCCTACGGCGCGACCATCTGTACGGTTCATGTGGAGATGAATCGAAACCAGCTCGACAATATCTTTGCGCGCCTCAAGCCGAAGCTCGTCCTGCATCAGGACGGCCTCGGTCTTGATGATCTTCTGGCCTCCGATTCTGTGGCGCGGTTGCGGCTTGGAAATTGGGACGAGCCCGAAACCGGAACGTTCTACGCCGAGGTCGCGCACCAGAAACCATCGACGGCCTGTACGGCGGCAGGGCCACGCGACGACGCCGTAATCCTGTTCACCTCAGGCACGAGCGCGCGCCCCAAAGGCGTGGTGCTCAATTATCGCGAACTCCTCGACAATATCGACCCCGCCGCGAACGGATTCGGCATCACGGCGGGCGACCGGGTCTACGATTTCCGCTCCTTCAATTGGGCTTCGGCGCAACTGCTCGGCGCCCTGGTGCCAATCAATCGCGGTGCGACACTGGTGATGGCAAGTAAGTTTTCCGCAAGCCGCTTTTTTTCCCACGTGCGCCAGCATGGTGTAACGATCGCGGCCGGCAACCCGACCACCATCAATATCCTGCTTAACAGCGACGGATCAGACCATCGCGATAACGTGCCTACCTTACGTTTTCTCACATCGAGTTCGGCGCCGCTCACAATCGAGGAATGGCGGCGTTTTGAAGATCGCTTCGGCATTCCGGTTGCGCAAGGCTATGGCTCAAGCGAAACGGGCTGGATCGCCGCGATCCCGGGCGAAGAGCGGCGGCTCGGGACCGCCGGGCGGCCGTTCCCCTATCACCGTCTCGCAATCGTGGACCCCGACGGCAGACAGCTGCCGCCCGGCGAAGTCGGCCATGTCGAGATCGGTGGTCTTGTGGGGCATGAGTTCCGGTATCTTGCGAACGACGGCAGCGTGGCCGGCAGCGGCAGCGCGCGCATGCGCACGGGCGATCTCGGTTTTCTCGATGCGCAAGGGTTCCTCACGCTGACGGGCCGAGAGAAGGAACTCATCATCCGCGGCGGCGTGAACATCTCACCCGTCGAAATCGACGGCATCCTGATGCAGCGGCCGGAGCTTATCGAAGCCGCGACCATCGGCGTGCCGGATGCGATTTACGGCGAAGAGGTGGTGAGTTTTGTTGTAGGCCGGCCGGGTGTCACCGTCGATACCAACGCATTGCTGCACTATTGCGCTCTGACGCTGCCTGCCTTCAAAGCACCGAAAGAAATCGTGGTTAGCCAATCACTGCCCAAGACTGAGCGCGGCAAGCTTGATCGCCGTGCATTGGCAGAAAGGTGGACGACAGATCGAGTCCACAGCGAAATCAGGCCATCGAAAGGCTTCCCAGGCAATTTGTAGAACCGCGTTTCACTCCGCGCGGATGTTTGCCGCGCGAATGACGGCGCCATATTCTTCATATTGCCGACGCAGCAAAGCGCCGAATTCGGCTCCGCACATTCCGACCGGAGCAAATCCCAGGGCGACGAGTCTGGTCTTGACCGCCAGCACACCAGTTCCTGCTGATGCTGCGCGCCCGTTGGGGACACATCTATTCCTGGCCCAATCCGCCGGTGGCGTGATATCTGTTGTCCAACGCGGGAGGATGCCATGGGATGGCCGTGCCGAGCCTTATTCGCGGCCGTTGCGGCTATCTCGCCATGCGTCGGGCCTGCAACCGCACAGGACTGGCCGAATCGGCCGTTGACCATGGTGGTGGCATTTCCCGCCGGCGGTTCGGACGACATCTTGGGCCGCATCGTCGCCGCACGCCTTTCCGAGGTGTTGGGTCAGCCCGTGGTCGTCGAGAACATCGGCGGCGGGGGCGGCACCGCCGGGACCGCCCGCATCGCGACGGGCGCGGCCGATGGTTACCAGTTCGCGCTCGGCACCTCCGCTACGCATGCCCTGAGCCAGGTTTTGCGCAAGAATCCGCCTTACGATTCGACTGCCGATTTCGTGCCGGTTGCGCTGATTGCGGAGCAGCCGTTCGTGTTGATCGCACGCAAGGGGATGCCCGCAAATCTGCTGGAGTTCGTCAGCTACGCCAAGGCAAATGCGGCAAAAATACAGTACGGCTCAGCGGGCGCAGGTTCGGCGACCCACCTCATCTGCGCGCTGTTCAATGCCGCGATTGGAATCACGGCCGCGCACGTTCCCTATAACGGCGGCGCGCCCGCGCTGCAGGATTTGGTCGCCGGCCGGATCGATTATTTTTGCCCCGTGGTGACAATTGCCATCCCGCAGATCGAAAACAAAGGTGTGCAGGCCGTCGCAATCCTGACCAGGGATCGCGCGCCAATCCTGCCGACGCTGGCCAGCGCGGCAGAACAGGGCCTCGCCAACTTCACGGCCAACACGTGGTTCGCCGTCTTTCTACGGAAAGGCACCCCTGCTTCAATTGCGCAAAAGTTGAATGCGGCCCTCCTGGCGACGATGGAGACGCCGTCCGTGCAGGCGCAGTTCAAGAAGATTGGCGCCGAAATAGTCGCACCCGAGCGCCGCGCGCCGGACTACTTGGAGCGCTTCCTCAAGGGTGAAATCGAGAAATGGGCAATCGCGGTCAAGGCAGCCAACGTGACAGCGGAATAATCGTTTCACCCCGGCCCGCAATTGCCATAGAGCATCGTGATATTGATACGCCGGTTGGTGTAGCCTTGCTTGAATTCGATTTTGTCGGTCTCGTGGAAGAGATCGGAATCGAATATGACCGCACGGTTGGCCCGATACCGGACCGTCACCGAATTCGCGCCGGATTCTGCGAGGAAATCCCGGATCCTCTGGCCGGCGCCCGGGCTGTTGTATTGCTGGAAAAGCCGATTAATCAGTTTCCGTTGGTCTTGGATGACCGACGTTTTCCTCTTAGGATTCGGTTGCAATGTCGGCTCGATCACGACCGGGCAATGACGCAAGTGCGCCACGAAAGCCGCGCATTATTGCGCGCGCCTCTTCGAGTTCGGAAACTTCCGTCGCATCAATATTATTCAGCGGGCCGTTCATTCACCTACTCTCCTTGTATAATATCTAATCGTAGGCCTTACGACTTACGATGGGATGATTTCAATTTCAATCTTGCCTCTTCATAAGCTTCAATCGCCAGTGCAAATTGGGCGATCTCTTTGATCCGCTTGGCGCTGGGGCCACTGAGGCCGTTGCCATAGCGCGGATCATAATTTTCACAGAATTCAGCAGCAAGACGGTAGGCCACGGCTGGCGAACCGCTATGCAGAAGATAGAGGCTCAGACCGCTTTCCACCAAGAAGAGATTCATATTTTGAATAATCCTCACGGGTCCCCACTCCGTACGTTTATACTCGTTTTGAAACGCTTCCAGCCGAGCCTCAAGCTTTTCGGCGCGAGGCCGTGAAATCTTGGGTTCCAACACATCCACGTCAGCCAGGAATTCACGTGCCTCTTGAAAAAGCTGAGTTGCCTCCTTTGTCGTCTTGCCCGTGCGCTGGGATGCCTCGCTCGCAATGAATATCGCGAAAGATGCGACGCGGCGCGGTTCTGCAAACCACTTCTTGAGCACCGTAAGGCGCGTCAAGTTAACGTTGCCGCGGTCTTTTATGTCGGAGACAATTTTCTCCAATTTGGCGGAGATAGTCGCCGGCATGTCACCCCTGCCCGCGATTGCCATAGAGCATCGTGATATTGATGCGCCGGTTGGTGTAGCCTTCCTTGAATTCGATTTTGTCCGTCTCGTGGAAGAGATCGGAATCGAAAATGACCGCGCGGTTGGCCCGATACGGGACCGTCACCGAATTCGCGCCGTTCCCTGCGAGGAAATCCCGAATCCTCTGGCCCGCACCCGGACTGTTGTATTGCTGGAAGGTCCACTCCAGCGGCGCCGGCTTGTCCCAGATGACGAGGCCGCCGCTGTCGGGATTGAGATTGGCGTCGTCCGGAACGATCCAGAAATTGACGTTCACCGCCGCAAAGTCCGCGTGGATGTTGATGCCCTTGAGCTGGCTGTCGTATTTGAAACCCCACCAGCGCAACAATGGATGTTCGCGGATGATCGCCGGATAGTTGTTGCGCAACTCATCGGCGATCTGCACCAGCAGCGGACAGGCAAAGCCGTGTTCCGGCATGGCGCCCAGATAGCCATTGGGATAAGGCTTCTGCCAGACCATCGAGCGCCAGCAGTATTGCCGCAACCGCTCCAGCGCTTCGCTTGTCAACAGATTGTCGATGACGGCCAATTGCGGCGAACTCGTCTGCCAGCGCGTCGCGATTTCACCATTCGATTGGTCGGGATTGACCGCCCGCCCGGTGACGCGTTCGCCCTCTTCGAGATTGAACGCGGCCGTTATGCCACTGCCTTTGAGATATTCGCGTTGCTCCTGGTCGTGCAGCGCCTTGTAAGGCGGCGCGGGCTCGCGGCTGGGCGACGCGTTTGTCGGCGCACCGACCAATACGGCATGGCGACGAAACAACGGCGTACTTTCCGCCAAGCGCCCCTGATCCACAATGACGAGACCGAGATTCTTCAGCGCGTCGACCATGTCGGGCCTGAGGGCGAGGGCGCGCCGATAGCACGCCTCCGCCTTTTCCAACTGGCCCTGTTCGAACAGCACATTGCCGAGATTGCTGTGAGCCGCGGCATTGTCGGGCGCGACGTTAGCCACGCGTTGGAACAGCGCCGCAGCTTCTCCAAGCTTGCCTTGTTCCTTGAGCGCAATGCCAAGCGCGTTGTTCGCGGCAGGATGGCTCGGCCGCTCGCGCAGGATGCGCCGATATAGTTTTTCCGCCTCGCCGAGGCGTCCAGCCTTATGGTGCTGGACCGCCTCTTGCAGCGTTGCATCGAGCTTGGAAGGTTTGGAAGAAGCTATGGCCATTGACTCTTTTCTCTCCAGGCAAGCCATGCTTCAACCAAACTGAAGCGGTTGCAACCCGCCCGATCACTGCCGCGGCGGCTGCTCGGCGAGCGTCGCCTTGAACATGGCCTCCTGGACATCGGCCTCCAAGGTGCAACTCGCAGGATCGATGAAGGGATTTGGCGCGCCTTCCTGAAGCTTCGCGAATTTTTCGTGCATGTTGTACTGGGCACCATGGTCGCCAAGTTGCACATCGCAGGGGAGCGAGCGCACTTTCTTGAATGACCGATCGAACTCCGCGGCAACAGCCGGTGAGATCACGGCTGGCGAGCGCAGGCTGCAGCCGAACATCACGTTGAGGGTTCGCCCGCCCTCCTGCACGGTCGTCGTAAAGGTGGTGCAGCCACGCGTGTGGCCGGCAGTGAGGTGGGCGACAAGCGTCGTTCCGCCCAATGCTATGGTGTCGCCATCGCGAAAAATTTTGTCGATCGGATGTTCCTTCCCGCCCGGTTTCATGTCGCGAAGCGCAGGCACGTCCTCGGCCATCGCCATCACCTGCGCGCCGGTCATCTGCTTGACGAGCGCATCGCCTTCCTGGTGGTCGCCATGTGCGTGGTTGCCGAGAATAATCTTCACGTCGGAAAACTTGAAGCCGAGATCGGTGACCGACTTCTCGATTACACGCGCATTGCGCTCGTACGTCGTGTTGACCAGGATATGTCCCTGCGGCGTTGCGATCAAAAACGAAGGCAGCGTGACGGTGCCGACATAGTAGATATTGCCGATGATCTTGTGCGGCGTGAATTGCGTGACGCGGTCTGCTTCCGAACCCATGTTGCGCGCCAGGATCGAGCGCGGCGTATAGACCTGCCCGCGCACGGTGACTGAGGGAAGATCGGGCGGCGGCGGATTTTGCGCGAGGCTTGGCATGGCGCTCGCACAAAGGGCGAGAGTGCCGAGGACACATGTAAGCGGCTGCAACCTCGAAGAACTGCTCGACATCTTTTGCATGTTTGGCATTTTGTGCATCGCGACCTCCACAACGGTTTCAAGGATACTCAATGTAGCTTACCTCGATTGAGCGCCGCGTTATAGATGGCGCGGTGACAATAGTCGGACGAGGGGGATACCGCCAGTCCAGCTATTCCGCCTTTATGTTGGCCTCGCGAATGACCCGCCCATAGTCGCTCAATTGCTTGCGAAGATGCGCGCCGAAATCCGCGCCGCACGCGCCAACGGGGTAGAGCCCATGGGCGGCAAGTTTCGTCCTGATTTCGGGCACCTGCAGCGCAGACTTGAACCAGCCGGAGAGCCGGGAAATTGCGTCATTTGGCGTCTTCGCCGGAGCAACAACCCCGAGCGTGCCTTCTGCCTCGTAGTCCGCAAAACCGGCCTCGACCATGGTCGGCAAATTCGGCAATGCCTCGATCCTCTCCCGTGATGCCGTGACCAACGCACGCAGCCTGCCTGCCCTCACCTGCTCGGCGACATCAGAGTAGTCGGTGATCGCAGACGACACGTGATCACCCAACAATGTATTTACAGCCGGCGCCGATCCGGAAAATGGCACGAAGGTCATGTTGACGTTGGCCGCACGTTTGAGCATCTCGAATGCAATATGATGGGCGCTCGCAGGACCGTTGCCCGCCATCGTCAAGTCTCCCGGCTTGGTGCGCGCTGCGCTCAGCAAATCCGCGATCGAGCGATGGGTTGAAGTGCCAATGACGGAGACGACAATCGGCGAGCGCACCAGAAAGCAAACAGGTTCGAAGGCGGTCAGCGGATCGTAATTCAATTTCTTGACGCTCGGATTGATGGTGAAAGAATTAGCCATCAACAAAATCGTAGTCCCGTCCGGCGTCGCGCGAGCCACGGCCTCGGTTCCGATGACCGAGCCGGCCCCTGGCCTATTCTCGATCACCACGGTCTGGCCAAACGATCGGCCGATCTGGTCGGCCAGCAATCGGGCCAGAGTATCGGCAGTGCCGCCCGCCGCAAATGGAACGACAATCTTGACCGGCGCCGCCGGCTGAGACCAGCCGTCGTTGCCGGTTCCTGCAATAAAAA
>Ga0209488_10002363_pt1 | contig 15500 bp, 17 predicted proteins | sample Rivendell_Oct201_8_FD_188349 | JGI IMG/M metagenome (GOLD analysis project Ga0209488, IMG submission 188349) | Vadose zone soil microbial communities from the Eel River Critical Zone Observatory, Northern California, USA -... | ecosystem: Environmental > Terrestrial > Soil > Vadose zone >... | reverse complement strand
GTGTATATAAGGAGACCTCTCCTTAGGTAGTTGGGCCTTAAGCCTGACTTAGTTCAATCTTAGCATTGACTAGCAGTTGTCTTTCAGGGTAATCCCCTTTGGTGTCACTTCTATTCTTATCCTAGCTCTGTGCTAAGGGATTCCCCTCGTGAAAAGACACTCAGACTTCTCTACGGAGAAGGGTACATTACTACTTCAAGACTCATCATTGATTCGTCTCTGCCTTAGCGCATAACCTCTTGCACTGTCACGTTAGACAGCGGGCAAGCTAGGAAGACCAACTTAGGTCCCACGTCTAGAACCGCCGAGTAGGGAGCCCGGCCCCCATCAGTATCAGAAGGCACGCCAGTCCAGTACCTAGGACTCAAAGTCATCCACCCGCCAACGTCTGGCCTTAACGCCCGCAAGAGTGTTACACCAACTGGGATCACTACAGTATGTTTCCTCTTTTGGATGGCTAGCAGTGCCATCGTGTTTCAGATTCTTCCCGCCCCACCCTATTGTACATTTCAGTTCCTGCCCGCCTATACCTATATATAGTAGACCTTGGGGCATCCTGTAGCCCCAAGTCAAGTCTTTTGGTCATACTCTTACTATCTGTCTCACCATCTGTCTTTGGTCTATTCTATCTACCCAAGTGACTTGTTCTCTCTCCCCTGCGCTCTCCTGTGTGCCGCACCCCTTCCAACTGCTAGGGAGTCTGGTCCTCACTGAGTACTGTCCCCCTCTAAGTTTGCTAGGACCCTAGGGCGAAGCCCCTCCCTCCAAAGACAATCGAGCTGACATTCCCGCACTGCCGCAACTCACTTCGCACCTAACATTGCATGCTTCCGTGGGACTCCCATCTTGGCAGTGACAGCAAGTCTGCATTCCCAATCGGGAAGTTAGCACTGTAAAGCCCAAAAAGGCAGTTGGGCAAAAGTCGCACATCGGCCTCAATGGACTGCCACAACCGGGTGATGAGATTAACGCATAGGGTGTGCAATCTCAACAGTTTTCACAGTTGCACAGTGGTTCTAAGCATGGGAAAATGTATATTTCAAATTTTGTTTCAAAATTCATTCTCAAACATAGGTACCAAACCTTTTTTTTGAAAAATTAATGAGAACATTGTATTCTACATATTGATGTGATCACAACAGACTTGTTTTCATGAAAAATGGTTAAGATTTGAGGGAGTAGCAAGTGCAAAATTACTGTGTCTGAGAGGTTGGAAATTACCGACATGAACCGTGGGGAAATCCAGACTGTGGGGCATCTGCCATTTTCGGCGTGGGAGTGTATGTAATCCTTTGCGGAAAAAATGCCAACTGTCATTCGGTGTCTTTTTTGCTGATGGCCCGGGCCTACCATGGTATCCACGTGCTGAAGGTTGACTTGCTCATCATGTGTCAGCCATCGCCGCCCATCAAGTGAGTGTTCTTCATTCCTAACCATCATAACTCCCAAGGCACGAGTTGAAGAAATGATGTGATCATCTATCAGGGATCGTTTCATCACTTTCATGCATGCCAGTGGCACCCAAGTCAGTTACTATGGTTGGGGTGTCCACACCTTTGTCGTGGTCGAAATTCCACCGCCATTTATGTGGTCTAGATTTGATGGACTGGCAACAGAAACTTGAGGAACTGCCCATCGGCCTTTGGATGGATTATTAATCCCCACGGCCTGCAAGCAGCAAACGCCTCATTCTGAACTGTCACACCTTGTTTGAATGCTCCTGATACTGATATTTGATATTCTATACGGCGGCGTCCCCTCAATGATGAGTCAATTTCCGAGCATCTCGTGAGTAAGTGCAGCATCGTATGTACTCCACTACTCTGGTACCTGTTAAAGATAGAAATACCTCACCTCTCAGCTCAAACCGTGTCCCACCTGCTCCCTTGTAATTCGCTGTATCATGTCTCTTCCTGTTCCCACAACCCCAGGCATCGCCGAGTTGTAAGTGCTGTTATCTGAAACTTGTTATCACATAGAACTCCATCTGAGTCTATCTTTCAGTGCCGCGCCTGCCGTGCGTATCACCACTCATTGACCTACACTTGTCAGCCCTATTTACACCTTCCTGCCGCTCAGCTTTTCGCATACGCTTGGAATTGGGCACTGTACGGAGTATTGGTAGTTCAGTTCTGTAAGTCCTTCACCTTCTTCTGGTCTTCATTCCCCTCGCCAATCAGACAATTGAGATGTCTATAGCTACAACTTTCCGGAGGACAAGAAGCCTCTCAAAATCCTAGGTATGTACATGATTCCATAATACATCAGCTATCCTCGCTCAAGGACAGCGCTATAGTATATGCTATACTTTTGATTGAGACAGCACAAATTGTTCTTCTCGGCATCGACATGTACTACCGTTTTGCCTCCGGCTTCGGCAGTATAGAACACCTGACCAATCCATACTTATCCCCTTTCTATGGGCCGATGTCTGGAGCCATAGTTTCACTGACCGTCCAACACTTTTTCGCTTATCGTATCTGGGTGCTTAGCAAAAAGAAGTCCTTCTGGCTATGCACACTTATCTGTATGGTCAGTTGATCACAAAGTTCTAATCTTTGACATACCTGGCACTTATCTAATTCATAGTTCTCTACTCTTGACGCTATCGCGTCGTTCGTTGGGGGTATCTATGTGAGCCTTATTGGTCTCAGGCTCTCGCTATTGTCATCCAGGCCCACGATCCCAGACATACGTGCGCGGGAGGTTTATTAGTAGCTGGATGAAAGACATTGTATATGTGAGGCTACTGTGGTCACGTCTTATTTTCTGGCTAATGTGACCGCACCAGATCTGCCGTGGTGCAGACGCCACAGCCAATATCTTGATTACCACGGGGATGATATATTATGTAAAGACCTGGCATTTCCGCTAACTTGGGACGTGATCTGATTGTTGCTCTCTTGGTGATACCCACAGTTGTCCATTCGGCGAATTAACAAGGGCGTGCCCTCAAGCCATGCGTTATCGAAAATCGTGCGACTTACAGTCGAAACAAACGTTGTGACTAGTGGGTCCCCCTCACTTTTTTTCGTGCCAATCTTACACGCTTTTAGCCACTACTGGGATCGTATCATTACTGCTGCTCGCCATATTCCCTGTGCGTGATTTGGATTTCACTCGTTCTGCGGTTGATTAGTATTCACCCAACTCGGGCTCGTATTGCAAACGGTAGGATAAAATATGGCACGTCTGCCCGTGGGTTTCATTGACTCTATCTCTTTTTCACTCTCTGATCATTATTTCATTGCTTCCAGCGGTGGTCTCCTCGGGAAACTGTATGACCATTTTTTATGCGTAGAGACACCGCTAACGACCGGAAAATATGTATGCAGATATGCCAACACACTCCTTGTTTCGCTTAATAATCGCATCTCCATCCGCGAGGCGGCGTTGTCTGGGAGAGGGACGTTGCCCATATCTCAAAGCACGACTGACTCCTCGAGAGCCCTCCCGGGTACTATAGTACATGTGGAGATAGAAAATTTTCGACATCCGTTTAAAGGTGCGACGGTGTCACGGTCAAGCGAGGATGAAGGTCTGGAAGAAGTCATTGGCGTGTAGACTCGGCCACGTTCCCGGCAAGTTCGAGTCAGTTGTGGTAAGGTATGTCTCACACCGTGTATGTAGTCAGCCCACACATAATCCAATGTCATTTGCTTAGGTGACTTCAGTATCCAATTCCGGTGGGGCACACTCAGAAACATGTTTTTTAGGGGAATTTGACGGGAAATACAGTTTGCTTACGGTACCACAATACCTTGCGTGAGCGCGCTTCGAGTTGCACACTGTAACTATTGAAGTTGAACGTTGAACGCTGTACCCTTTTGCACAAGCACAAGCACGAGAAATTGTTGTGCTTTTCGAGCACGGACCTATTTGCGACTCGGACCAGTAATATTTGGTTTATTAATAAGTTTATTGCGGCGCTAGTCAGGTGATTGCAACAAAACAGGTGAAATCAGTCAGACCGACGAAGGGGCGAATCTACAGCATCGGCATAAAATTCCGGGCCCGTGATTGTTGAGAGAGGTATATTTATACCCAGCCGCACAATTAGCAGCTATCCACCTACAGTATGTCTACAACAACTATCATCGACCACAATCTACAACCCAAACATCCTGGCACTTGGGCACATCAAGGCCAGCTTCCTAAATTACCAATCCCACCTCTCGAGGACACTTGTCGCCGTTACCTAGCCTCACTCAAGGGACTTCAGGATGAAAGAGAACATGAAAATACCAAAAGGGCCGTTGAAGTCTTCTTGCATGGTGAAGGCCCTCGTATTCAAGAAATGTTGATCGATTATGCCAAAAACAAGGATAGGTACGTCATCTGCCAACCCCTTGACATGTTGTCATGGGTATGTCCTTAACTGGCTCTGTTGTTGGCCCAGTTACATCGAAGCGTTTTGGTAAGGTTGTCTGCAATCGCTCTCTTCGCCCAGGGGGAGCTGATGCCACCACCTGAAGGTATGAATCCTATCTTCGGCATTCCGACCCGGTAGTACTCGCACTCAATCCCTTCTTTGTCCTCGAGCGCGTTTAAACCATTTCCTTCTCACTCCGGTCTGTGTGGCTAACATTCCTTCGTCAGAAATGATCCAATGCCCTCCCGTAGCACCCAACTCCCACGAGCAGCTTCGCTTATCATCTCGTCTCTCGGCTTCATTCATGACCTCCGCACGGGCGTACTTGGTCCAGACACTGTTCGTGGCACACCTCTGGACATGGATCAGTATAAGCGGTTATTCGGCACGGCCCGTATCCCGACTGACCACGGGTGTAAGATGGAGACTGCCTCCGACTCCAAACACGTCATTGTACTCCGGCGCGGCCAGTTCTGTGCGATCCCCCTCGTGCATACCACTCGACGTGTTCACTAACAATTTCAACTATCACATTTTCTCTGCCTCCAGACTGGTTTGACGTCCTTGATGGGCATGATTGCCCTCTTCTGACAGAACGTGAGGTCCTTCGCAATTTGCAAGCGATTGTCGCAGATGCGGACAAACTCCCAACGGCAGAGGTCGCCAGAAATGCGCTTGGTGTACTTACGACCGAGAATCGGAAGGTGTGGTCCAGCTTGCGCTGCACTCTCTCGCGGGACCGTCGTAACGCCGCATGCCTCCACGTGGTCGATCGGGCGCTGTTCGTTGTGTGCCTGGATGACGCTGCGCCAGATGACCTAGGTGAACTTTGCGGGAACTTCTTGTGTGGTACATATCGTCTGGTCGGGGGTGTGCAAGTGGGGACCTGTACGAACCGATGGTATGACAAGGTAAGGACATGTTTCTCCGAACCATGATTGGTTGGAGAGGACATGTGAATGGCCACACCCGCACCGCAGTTACAGATAATTGTTACTGCCGATGGTGCAGCCGGCATTAACTTCGAGCATACAGGCGTAGATGGGCACACCGTACTTCGGTGCGTATACCCTAATGTGGGATTCTGTTCCCCGTTGATACTTGCTTAGCTTTGCGGCGGACATTTTCACAGAGGGCCTCATGCTTCTTGCGCGCTCCATCAATCCGTCCGCGCCCACGCTCTTCTACGTGCCAGCCTTAAAACCCTCCGCTCGGCGGTCGTCACGCGCTGCGCACGTCGCCCCGAAGAAGCTTGAATGGAATCTTGAGAGCACGCCTGAGCTGCGCGTGGGCATCCGTTTTGCAGAGACACGTCTCAGTGACTTGATCTGCCAGAACGAATGTGCTGCGATGGAGTTCCGGGGGTATGGCAAGATGTTTATCACTTCCCACGGCTTGAGCCCGGATGCGTTTGTCCAGATGGCGTTTCAAGCGGCATATTTTGGACTATATGGTTCGTGTGGTCCTAATCTCAGTGACGTGTACCTCCCAACTGGGGAACAGGCAGGGTCGAGTGTACGTATGAACCGGCGATGACCAAGGCGTTCCTTCATGGCCGCACGGAGGCGATCAGGACTGTGCAGCCAGAGAGCATCCACTTTGTCAAGGTGTGTCTTGCCCTGCCCAAGGCCCCTTGTTTGTCCCACAAGCTCCATGGCCTTCTGAAATGTGCCGTGAGTCACGTTTAGACTTTCTTCTCCGAAACGTCGCCGCAGGAAAAAATTGACGCGCTCCGCCGCGCGTGTGAGAAGCATGTGCAACTCACGAAAGAGTGTTCCAAGGGCCTCGGCCAAGACCGGTGCGGAGTTTCCTGTACTCCCCTAGCCCTAGCACGAGGCTCACTACCCTTGATGCATGGCGTTCTGCGCCAGACATCTCTACGCGTTGTATTGCCTCCTCCGCCATGAGGTCGAGACGAGCTCAGATACGGACGTCAACTCATCGGACGCGATGGCACTGCCAGAGATCTTCCGCGACAGCGGCTGGTCGACACTCGGCACGTCGATCCTCTCCACATCAAACTGTGGCAACCCTGCGCTGCGCTTGTTCGGCTTTGGTCCCGTTGCCGCAGATGGGTACGGACTCGGGTATATCATCAAGGATGACGGACTGTCCGTGTGTGCGGCCTCGAAGCACTTGCAGACGGCCCGCTTCCTCGACACACTCCAAGGATATCTCGAAGAGGTGCAACGCGTACTTGTCGCGCTTGTTCGCGCGGCGAATGAGCGACCGGAGCCGTTCGTAGATCACGCAGGCGTGCTGCGGGACTCGAAGACAGGACGGAGAATCGATGGAAGCATTGGTGATGAAGAAGAGGTAGATAACATGCGTGCGTCCTTCTCCCCCCCTCCCTACGATCATTTCTATGACATGCTGTGCATAGCCACATATTCCTTTTTCGACAGCTATGATGTTGAACTCTTCGGGAGGGTCCGCAAGCGGCAAGACCCGCACACCGTTGGTAAGTTGCTAGTGGTCCTCTGGGCGACGACACACTCGAAAAAGCTGACTAAAGTATCCCGGTTCCAGGAAAAGTTATCCCTTTAGTGGAATATTAAAGGAATATTTCTTGTGCTGTTGTATACTTCCCGGGCGTAGGGGTTATTATATCATGATGTTTGCATGTTGAGGTTTCCGGGGCTCGATGCTTACATAATTCCACCCGTAAAAAATTCGCTCCGCGTCAACCACTGGCATGTCGAGTCCTATCACAAGCCGCCAAGAATGTCCCCCGTACTTGCGGTCAAGGGAAAGGAATCCGGCACGGCACGCATTCTTGGATCTGGCACCTCTGGTAGGCGTTATGTTCTACCCCATCGAAGAGGATATGCGTGCGTCCTGACTAGTCACTGTCCGTAATACAGGTGTCGCAGAGTTACTGATCTTTCACCCGGTGGACACGATCGCCAAACGTCTCATGAGCAACAAAGCCAAGGTATTCACTTGTGTTTTCCCTAGGAGGGAGTTCATAATGCGACTTGTAGGTCTCGTTCTCCGCCCTCTCACCGATCATCTTCCGTGAGTATTCTGCGGCTCCCTTGGGGCGCAAGCTACTCTCTCTCTTCCCGGGTCTTGGATACGCCGCGGGATACAAAGTCTCACAACGGATCTACAAGTTTGGTGGCCAACCTTGGTTCAATGATGTGCTCGTACGGAACTACAGAACGAACTACACAAACACGTTTGGTGAACGTAAGGGAAAGATGATGATGCAGGCAACTGCGGGTAGCCTGACGGGCATTGGCGAGGTTGTCCTTCTCCCTTTGGATGCGCTCAAGATTAAGCGTCAGGTTAATCCCGAAGCGTTCCGTGGCCGCGGCGTCGTCCGCATCTTCATGGAGGAGGGAACGACGCTGTATCGGGGATGGGGCTGGACGGTTGCCCGCAATGCTCCAGGCTCCTTCGCGGTGCGCTACCTTTTCTACCTGTGTCCTGCCTTCCGTGCTGAATCGAAAGGGTTAGCTGTTTGGTGCAAGCGCGGCCACAAAGGATTACGCTCTTGGCGTTTCAGACTATAGCAAGGCGACTTGGACGCAAAACTTTATCGCCTCTGTAGTGGGCGCTGTTGCTTCTATTACTGTCGCGGCGCCGCTCGATACGATCAAAACGCGAATTCAGAATGCGAATTTTGAGCAGAAGACGCGTGGAGTAACAATTGTGCGCGATTTGTTGCGTGAAGAAGGTGCTATGGCGCTCTTCAAGGGACTTACACCGAAAGTACGTCGAGACATTCCCCAATTGCGTTGCTCAATTTTTGGTGCTGACTGGTCCTCTAGATCTTGGTTGTCGGGCCAAAACTTGTGTTCAGTTACACCATGGCACAGTCTCTGATTCCGTGGTTTGGAAACTACGTTTGAGTCACTTGTGCATTGACGCACACATTCCACTTTACTTTACCGCATTTTATTTAGATGCAATTATCACCTATAGAACGTGCTTTCGCTACATAGATCCATGAAATTATTTTCATACTTTTAATTTGAGATTGAGTGCGTCCCACTGCTACACTACGTGGAGTTGCGCCCAAGCCAAGTAGTCACACGCACGTCAAAGACGGACGGATAAACCGGACAAACGGGCCGGTTCCCTCGGCGTGCGTGCTTTGCTCGTTCGGCACGGGTGGGCGCTCATCAGTTGACCTTTGCCTCTCCCTCTCCTCCATCTGTCCATTTGCCTTCCCCTCACACATGTCCCAGGCGAAACTGTTTGTAATACTTTCTAATTTCTAGTATCACTGAGCTTATCCCACCCCTATAGAACACTTCGCCCTCCTCCAAACATCGACTTTGTCCAAGGTCTGTCACCCGTCCCTGATATCCCCAACCAACCTCTCCTATATCTCCCATTATAGGATATCCCGGTATCCCTCCAGGAGCACCTGAGAGACCTCAAGCTGCGGTCAAGGGGGTATGTTTATTCGGACCTACTCTCTTCCCCCTCTCAGCCTTTGAATTCCGATTAGGCCATCGAGGTTCGCTTGGGTCCTCAGGGCGTCAAGGCCAAGTATGTCCGCGTCGAACTTCGAAAGATCGAGTGCCTTCCTGGCCTTCCTCCAAACTCGTACTATGACTTTGTCGGCCAGAGTCCTGTTAACCTCTGGCAGTCGAGCGAGGAGTACAGCATCCTGTATAGCGTGTGTCCTCTTAGTACCGCTCTCTCTCCTCGGCTTACGTTCTCACCCTCCTCTCAGCAAGATATTCCTTTCTACATCCGAATACCCGAGTCCATTCCGCCATCACTCGCGCTTGAAAATGGTGGTACGTCCAATAGCCGGACCATTTGCTGATTCCTCTGATCGTTGGGTCCCCACAAGCTGGGATTAAATACGAGCTCGTTGGTCAAGTTTGCATTCAAGGAAAGTCGTACGTGTCTACTTTGTCATCGATGACTGGAATTCCCACCTACACCCCCGTTTCTTGCTTTACTTCCTTTCAGCGGATTCTTCCGGCGCAACAAGCCAGTTGTTCTTTCCTCTTCCACCTCAATCATTATCGACAAGCACGAGCTTCACTCCACATGGCCAGTCTTCCAGCAGCACGAATCACGCCATCTCACCCAAGATGCGGTAATGCTCACGGTTGACCGATCACAAAATTGTTATGGGCCAGGCGATCGCGTCATGGTGCATGCGACAATCCGCTCTGACAACACCCATACTACTATCTTACGAGGTTTCGAGTTTACGCTCAAGGAAACAACCATTTTCCGTGCCGGCCCACACGTCGCTGGAAGGAGCGGAGCGCCTCAGGTCAAAATCAACATCATCGGGGAACAGAAAGTCCTCGTCAACATGACAATGCACAGCGGTGCAGTCCATCGTTCGGAGCTCGCGGTGACGGTTCCTCAAACCCACACCACCACGACACTCACTTCCGCACGCCACATTGACATCACTTATGTTCTCGTAGTCAAAGCCCTGATGGGTACTGGAAAACCACTGATCATGGAGCTTCCGGTTATTGTGTCAAACTGGCCACGGTAAGCCATGCGAGTCCAGATCGTCTGCTCTGTGCTCACCTCCTGAATTCTTAGGTACGTTTCTACAGAAGCAGTCCGGTACGTGACCCTTCACAGGCTCGGTCCTGGCTGAAGTCTCATTACCGCCAGTCGCATCGGCATTGCACCGAGCTTGAGTCTTCAACAGCCCGTGGTGCCCATGAACTCCGTAACAAATACGGGCACACGCCCACAAACCGCCCCTGATGCCGGCCAAGCGGCTACTGTCACTGCTGCCAGCTACCCATACTCACCCACGCACGGCCATGTAAAAGACCCACGACTAACGAACACCGTGCCCAATAGCACAGGTGTATCTGCTCCCCCGGACGAGATGGGCTTTATTGCACGGCCAAACCCAGACGGCGATGAACCGCAAGCTCAACCGCAAACCGAATCCAATAGTTCCTCGGCCAGACGACGCTCTCGGACGGGTAGTACTGTGCCCCAGTCCAACCGCTTTACTGTTGCTAATATGACGGACAATGAAATTCCTGAGGATGGTCCACACACCAATACTCCCGGTCCCACAGAGATACCCTCACCGGCCCCGGCCCAGCAGCCGAAGGCGTGGCTGACTGCAGAAGAGGAGAAAGCCAGATTGTATCAGGAGGCGAAGGCGAGGGTTGAGCGCGTGCAGGGTGGTTTAGATCGCGCAGGGAGTGTCCGAGTACGTCTCGACAGTCATAACTTGTCTCTGGACGTGCCATCTAACTCGTCGATTGGCGATACAGTCGACGAACGGATATCCGACTCGGAGCAGCCCGCAGTCGTCTATCCATTCAGCTGCCCCACAAGTAGATACTACGCGATGGGCCTCTGCCGAAGAGGAAAAAATCCGCCTTTTTACACAAGCTCAGAACAACGCTCGTATCATGCAAGGTTATGTGCAAGATCTAAACGATGTTGGTCGCGTAGGGCATGGCCGCGGGGCTTCACGTGACTCATCCCGCAGCTTTCAACAAGGGGTTACTCCAAGCCGTCCGCCCGTCATCTCAGCTGGCGCAGCTCTATACTCGCATGCAATGGCCTCTGTCAGCAAGCCCAGTTGGGGGTCAACCGTCGCCACGCCCCCATCTGTGCCAACCTCGGAACCGCACCCACCAAAGTCGTCTCGTCTTCCCACCGCGGCAGAAGAAAAGGAGATGCTAAGACGCTACCACGATGCAACAAGAGCGGTGCAACGACATCACAAGGTCAACTTTAGCCCTTCAGACGGGATCATGCCGTCCGCGTCGTCAACACATGGCGCGACTGCCGGGCCCGACTCGGGACTTGAAAACAATTCCAGTCCAGCTCCCGACGACCTCCCACCGCCGTGGGTCCCGAGTCCGGAATTTTCACAAACAGACAGTATGTCAGAGAAAGAGCGGTATCGCATCGCATTCCAGGCGCGGGAGCGTGCGGTCGCCGCTGCAGAGCAGCAGTTGGCATCGCCACCTCCGCCAGCGAGTCCTACCACAAGCCCACCTGCAGATTATTACACCGCGACAGGAACTCCCCACCCGGGCATCAACGGCTCTGATCCGAGAGCGGCCGCTGACAGCGGACTTCCTCCGCCGTGGCATCCAACGCCGCCATCTGCGCACTCCGGACTCCCGCCACATCTACGTGCTCGCTCTCCCCCTGTCCCCCCTTCTAATCCTGCGCAACCTGGACAACTACGTATACTGAGCGCTGCAGAAGAAAAGGCGCTGTTAAAGGCAAGGTACGAGGCAGAAGATCACTCGATGTCGTCGCCTGGTATTCCACAGCGACAGCAGGAATATCAAACATCCCCAAGAACCCCACCATCTTCTGGGATGCATTCCCCAATATGGAGCGAACTTCCCGTTTCGCGAGACCAGACGCAGGCGGCGATCTCAATGTCGACGCCACCACGGACCCCCCCACCCCTGATGCCCCGTCCGCCGGCATCGTACATCCAAGAAACGGCTGAGGAAGACGCACGGTTACAAGACGAGTTGGCGAACGGGAAATTGTCCGCGACCGTAGATAGAACGAGGAGTGCGAGAGTATCAGTCCCCTCGTCCGTGGTTACTCCAGGGGTCGTCGCAACTGGTCTCGTCGATGATGACACGTTTGGGCTGTTACGCCCCACATCGCCATTCTCGGTTGGTTGGGAATCAATTTCAGCACGCACTGCTGGTGCGGATGCCAATGACGGTCTTGGGTCGTCGCTGTCGTCGCCACCTCCACTCCCACCAAAGGTCCCTCTAGAGCATTGACGACGTCTTTTGCTCCTGTTAACCCCCCCCTTCCCTCCCCCGAATGTCTATCTTGTTTGCTCCCTGCGAGAACACACTCGTTATTTAACTAACTTTATTTTTCAGCTTCCGTCATCTCGGCCTCTCACTCTTTCTCCTTGTTTCTACCGTTGCCCCTCTCGTGGATGCCCCCTTTGTTCTTCTTCTGCTTATTGTTTTTTGCGCTTGATGAAAGGAATATATGGCCTTCTCCCGTATGTATTCATTCGCGCCTCCATTTCCCAACCCAAGTCTCTCGTTGCAACTTATTTTTTCCAATGATTTACCCCTTTGGTCATCTAATTTTGCTTTTCTACTACACTACGCTGATACCTGCCCCCTGCTATCCTTGTTTCCCTATTTCCTTCCTATTTCAAAGTCCAGAGGCGGGTGACAACGCGTGGTTACAATTAGGATATTGTGTATGAATTCCATTAAGTGTTGTCACGTGTCACTCATAGCAGTGAGTGGCTGGCCAAAAACTCAACCACTCTCCGTAAGATATTACATATCAGGGGTACAGACAGATACATACAACTACTACCATCGTAGGGTTACATCAACAGAACTTTTGGCCTGTCGAGGACTTTTTCGAGGATATAGACTTGTGACGAATAATGAATGAATGTGCTCGAGCAACGGGCGACAAGGGCAACTCTACTGCAGGTAGATGTGGGTGTCTGAAACGGGATCGAACGGGCCGACGAAAATGCCCAACGAAGTAACACCCGAAAAATGCCCATCTGCAAAGAGGACGACTTGGAAGCGGGAGAAAGAGAAGACATAACACTCCATAGCCATAGAGCGTCTTACTTTTTGTTCCGTTTCACACGCGGTGGGTCAGAGGCGGTAGTGTCCGTCCTTTCGGTGGGCACAACATGCGAAGGGGAAATCATCGATGGCTCCTGTAAGGGAAAGGCGAGCTCCGCGACGTCCGACGTCCTCTTGCGTCCTGCGAAGACCGCTTGTTCAGATAGTGCATTCGTCCTCGTCCCTGGCGCCGAATCAAACCCGGTCGCGGATCCCGATCCCGATGCTCTGTCGCCAATGACGTCGGCGTTGGTGGCCCCACCCTCGTTGTCCTGCGCATTTGCAAACGCGGTCAAGAACGCTTCAAAGTCGAAATCAGCTACTGTTTGCTCAGGCAACATCTCCTCCGACGAGGGGAGCGGGGGCGGGGGGTCTGTGGACGCCGCAGAGGAATTAGCAAGCGCGGCCGACCCGAGACCCATGTTCTCGATAAGTGCGTTGATATTTGCTTGCAGGACGTCCACGTCCGCATCGACCTCCCCCGCATCGTTGTACGTACGCGCGAGGCGCGCCTGGTCCTCTGCTATCTGCATCGGGCTGGGGCCAATGGCGTCTTTGTTGTCGAATGTGAGCGCATTATGGTTACCCCCACCGATACTGCTATCGTAGAAGGCCAGTTGTGCGAGGTCCAGGGAGGCAGGTGGCGGCCACGAGCTAGATTGTTGTGCAGGTCCGGTCATAGGAGCTGAGATTGGCGCGGATCCGTTTGTGGAAGTGGAAGAGAGGAGCTGCATGATACGTTGCACCTGGGTGGGGGACTGCATCAGCCGCTGGAAGGCGGCTTGCATGATTTGGTCCTGGGTCTGTGAAGGTGATGGCGATATGTTGTGAGCCGGTTGTGGTCGATGTAATTCGAGTGCAGAGTGAAGTGCAGAGTGATTGTTAGTCGAGGATAACGCGGGTGTTGGAGTTGTGACAGTGGTCTTAGATGGAGCGCCAGTCCACGCCGGGGCCATAAGTGTTCCCGAAGCGCGATCGTGAAAGTATGTCCCCGAGGACGGTGTTGGTGTAGAGGGACCAAAAAGAGGCGATGACGCGACGCTGGAAGATTTGACGGAAGAAACGTCGATATGAGCAAAGGGAACTGAAAGCAAGGTGTCAGTGAGGGTTGGGATGGCATGAAATAGAGACGCTTACGTGGCGTCCCTGGTTCGTCAGTGATTATTGCCTCCGTGACGCTCTTATTGTCATCATCCTCCACTTCGACGACCTCCACACTCTTGTGTTTGTTATTCTCAGGACCATTGTCGATGAGAAGACGTTGACTACGGCGGACAAGGGGCGTAGATGTGCCGTGACTGTCGACGTCCTTCGCGTCGTGACTTGTCGCGCGGCCAAAGACGCTGGCCAAGAATTTGAGGATGCGGTTGATGGTATCCTGTTGACTCTTGTACCTCTCGCGAGTAGCCAAAGCTTCATGCCAGAGTTGTTGATTAGATGTCTTGAGTTCGTTAAGATCAGCAGAGATAGCTTGCTGGTGGCGCTTAATGGCCGTGATACCACCGACGATGGAGTTGACGTCCAGGAGCTGGGTACTGCCCTGACTTGGAAGGGGAAGATCACCATCCGCGAGATCGGTATTCTGCTGGCTGCCGCCTTTACTATTTTTTCGAGTGACAAGACAGAGGAGATCGGGCTGCCCTCGGTGGAAATTAGGGTGCTCAAAGTTCCAAAACTCTGTATCAGTGTCGCTCTTCAAGACGCCTTGTTGGAGGTGAGGTATCTTATGAAATCCGTACATGTTCAGTTGTCGAACAAAAGAAGAGAAATTCCGATGCTTGAAAAATCGTGGGAGGACATCATTCGCAAAGCGCTCATGCTCAAAGACTAGGGGGGATGTCGGACGGTGAAACGGTGAGAGGGAGGGAACTTGACGAACCAAAGAATGAATCGCCAGCATCAGACCATCGTATGAGTTCGTCAGTACTTGGGGCGTTTACCAACCTAGGAGAGGGAGAAGATAAGTCTGATGGTGAGAGGGTAGTCCGTCAGCACGAACTCGTATAACTTCTGGACGAATGGAGGGACCATTTGGCGAGTTGTCTTGTTGAGGACAGGAGGAGAAGGTCGATAGGTTCTTGTCAAGGCGGATGAAGATGTCATTGTGTTGTCAGTGTCAGAAGGAGAGTTGATGCTGCGGCTGAAGCTGTGTGAGACCAAGGCGGTGACGCAAACGTTTACATACAACACACAGGGACGATTACGGACTAGGACTACTACTACGACCCCTCCCCTTCCGAGCCCGAGCACGAGCACGTTTCCAAATCAACGTCCATATTGCAGCAAACAGCCCAACGGGCGGTATCAACCATTTCAGTCGCCATGACCAACCCGCTTCGAGATACAAACGCCGCGCAAATTCATCCACCTGAACCTCCAGCTCGGCCTTCGTTCCCGAATTATCAAGCACGAGGTCAGAGTACTCGAGTTTTTCTGCAATGGGAAGCTGTGCCCGTAATCGTGCTTGTGCATCGTCGCGGGTCGATCCATCCCGCTGCATGAGCCGCTGGAGCTGTATTTCAGCAGAGCTGTTCGCAACAAGTCTTTAAGTGTCCTTTGCGCATGCGACTCGGGTG
>Ga0209488_10002362_pt1 | contig 15500 bp, 14 predicted proteins | sample Rivendell_Oct201_8_FD_188349 | JGI IMG/M metagenome (GOLD analysis project Ga0209488, IMG submission 188349) | Vadose zone soil microbial communities from the Eel River Critical Zone Observatory, Northern California, USA -... | ecosystem: Environmental > Terrestrial > Soil > Vadose zone >... | reverse complement strand
GGCCGAGGTCGCGTCGCTCCATCGCAAGGTCAACGAGCTGCAGAACGAGCTGCGCCACGGGCAGGGCTCGGGAATCTAAAGCGCCGACACGCCTTGGGCCAATCACACGTGCTGGCCGCCGTTGATGTGAATTTCGGCGCCGTTCACGTAGGACGACGTCTCGGTGCACAACACATAGATGATCTTGGCCACCTCGTCGGGCGTGCCCAGGCGATGCATCGGGATCTGATGCGCCACGATCTCCTCGGTGCCGGGCGAGAGGATGGCGGTGTCGATCTCGCCGGGCGCAATGGCGTTGACCCTGATCCCGAGCGGGCCGAAATCGGCCGCCATCTCGCGCGTGAGCGCCGCCAGCGCGGCCTTCGATGTCGAGTAGGCAGCGCCCGCGAACGGATGCACGCGCGAGCCCGCGATTGACGTGACGTTGACAACCGAGCCTCGGGTGGTTTTGAGCTCGTCCATCAATCCACGCGCCAGCATGATCGGCGCAAAGAAATTCACCCGGAACACGTGATCCCAGACTTCGACAGCGGTGTTGATCGTGGAGAGCCGCTTGCCGCCCTCGGCCTTGGGCGAGATCGCCGCGTTATTGACCAGCGCGTGCAGCTCGCCGTGATCGAGCCGCTGCTTGATCTCTCCGATCGCCGCAGTCGTGTCGCCGGGATCGGCGAGGTCGACCTGGATGTGATCCTCCGGTCCAGCTTCCCACGGACAATTCTCCGGAAACGCATGGCGCGAGCAGGTGATCACGCGCCAGCCGGCCGCGGAGAAGCGCTTTACGGTCGCGTGCCCAATGCCGCGGCTTGCGCCGGTGAGCAGGAGCGTTCGGCGCGGCTGATTGTCGTGTGGCGAGACCATGCGGGAACCCTAGACCACAATTGGCCGCAATGAAACGGCGTGCGCGTAAGAACGTGCTCAAGGATAGAGTCGCGTCTTGCTCCATCCCGCGCCCGGCGCGCTGCGGCGGAATTCGACACGATCGTGCAGTCGATAAGGTCGATCCTGCCAGAACTCCATCACCAGCGGAATGAGTCTGTAGCCCACCCAGTTAGGCGGCCGTGGAATCGTTCCAATCGGAAACCTCGCCATGGTGGCGGCGATCGCTTTCTCGAACGCCATGCGGCTTTCAAGCGGCGCCGATTGCTTACTCGCCCACGCGCCGATCTGCGCAAGGCGCGGCCTGGTCGCGAAATACGTGTCGGCGGCAGCATCTTCGACGATTTCGATTCCACCGCGCAGCCGAACCTGCCGATTGAGCGACTTCCAATGAAAGAGCAAGGCCGCTTTCGGCGCGCGGTCCAACTCCTGCCCTTTTTGGCTGTCCTGATTGGAGTAGAAGACAAACCCGTGCTCGTCGAAATCCTTCAATAAAACCATGCGGGCGTTGGGTAGTCCTTGGGGGTCTACAGTGGCAAGCGTCATGGCTTCGGGAAGGCTGGGCTCGGATCGCCCCGCCTCGTCAAACCATGTTGCAAAAAGGCGCAGCGGCTCGGGCGCCTCGGTGAAATCACCGCTCATTAACCCTTTCGGGTGTTGTATCGGAGCCGAATCGGACATCCTGGAGTACCGCTGGTGCTAAGTTCCCGGTCGTGGCCATCGGGTTATAGAGGAATGCCCTTGACGCGCCTATGGTGCTCAATTGCTCGGGTCGCACCCTTTGCAGCAATTCTTTTCGCATTGTCGCTGTCTGCTGGCGGCTGCAGCTTCTCCTATCAGCTGGATTCGTTGACTGGCAAAGGCGAGCCAGAACAGACCGGCGCAATGCGCCCGCTGCGCTCGTTCACCAGCCTGCCACCCGAGCAGGATCTCGCGGTCGCGCGCGCCGCAGTCAGTGAATTCCTCGGGCGCGGCGACTCCGACAGCAGCATGCCATGGGAAAATCCGCGCACCGGCGCGCGCGGCACGATCACGCCGATCGCTTCCGCCTACAATCAGGATGGCGCGACCTGCCGGGACTTCCTGGCGAGCTACGTGCGCGATGGCAACGAGGCCTGGATGCAGGGCGAAGCCTGTCGCATCCCACAGGGCAAATGGGAGGTTCGCACCCTCAAGCCCTGGAATCGGACCTGATCGCCGCGGCGGCTCCAGCTCGCTTCATACCAATACGCAGGACTCTCGTCTCTTATTCCGCTCGTCCTCGCGGAAGCGGGGACCAAGATCTTGGCCGAGTTCTCGGCCCCTGGATTCCCGCTTGCGCGGGAATGAGCGGAGATTGGTTCAACGGGGGTGCAACACGGCAGTCAGAATTACTCGTCGGTGATGTCGATCCACACCCCACCCGGGTCGGTCAGCTGGTACTTGCCGGTCGCACTCGCCGCGAACATCGCCTTGCGCACGTCGGATTCCTTCGCGCCGCCCATCGGCATCGGCGCCAGATAGCTGCAGCCACCGATGACGTCGGCAATGGTTTGCTTGAGCGCGTCGATGCTTTCGACCTTGAAACCGAAATGATCCGGGCCGGGGCGCTTAATTGACATGCCCTCGAATACCGGGATGGACCACGGCATCAGCGACAGCATCACGCGGCCGTCGGTAAGGTGATATCCGGGCGCCGAGGTCTTCTTGTTGAGCGGCTCGAGCCCGAACACCTCCATGTAGAAGTCGGCGCACTTCTCCGGGTGGAGAGTGCGGATCGCAAACTTGTTGATGTAGCGGTCGGGCGCACGGGCCTCGCCACCCTGATCAGCCTGGTCCGCATAGACGCCGTCGAGCTTGCTCTTCTGCTTTTCGGCGAGATCAAACACGTTGCCGTCCGGGTCGTGGGCGCTGTAGGCCGCGAACGGCCGGGTCGAGGGCCGCCGCACGATGTTGGAGTCGGGGAATTTCCGGCGCGCCCGCTCCATCACCTCCTCGACGTCGTCCACCGTCATGCCGAAATGGTCGAGCCCGCCCACATAGCCGTCGCGCAGCGGATTGATATTGAGGCCGACATAGCCGTCGCCGATGTTTGCGCCGCTGATCGGCCGGCTCTTGCGCTTCTCGGAGGCCTGCAGGCCGAACACCGCTTCGTAGAAGCGCGCCAGCATCGGCCAGTTCGGGCTGCACATGGCGACATGGTTGATCTTCGCAAACATGCGGTTTCTCTCCCTGAACTTGTGAAAGTCTTATGCGCCCCGATGCTGCGGCGGGCAATATCGCCCGGCGCCTCCGGGCACCGGCCTGTCCAGGCCTACTTTACGTTAATATCTACCTGCAGCTGTCGCACCGGGAGCGAGAATCTGTCGTATGATCCAAGGCGTTGCGCGAGGCTGCGCGGCTCCCCACATCGACGCTAGGAGTGGGCTGTCGCCGCTGGCGGCAGCGTCAGGTTGCTGGAGGGCTTTAAAGTCATGCGCGACCCCTATGACGTGCTGGGGGTGTCCAAGAGCGCAAGCGCCGCGGACATCAAAAGCGCGTTCCGCAAGCTGGCGAAGAAGCTGCATCCGGACGCGAACAAGCACGACCCCAAGGCTGCCAGCCGCTTCGCCGAGCTCAACGCCGCCCACGAGATCCTGGGTGACGTCGAGAAGCGCAAGGCGTTCGACCGCGGCGAGATCGACGCCGAGGGCAAGCCGCGCTTCCAGGGTTTCGAGGGCTTCAATACCGGCCCCGGCGGCTTCGGCGGCGAGGGCGTGTTCGAGACCTTCAGCTTCGGGCCGGGCGGCGCTCAGCGCTCGGGCGGCCGGGCACGCGGCGGCTTCAGTGGCTTCGAGGACATCCTCAAGGATGTGTTCTCAGGTGCACGCGGTGGACGCGGTGGCGGCGGCTTTCAGTTCGAGGACGAGGAGACGCAGCCGGCGCATGGCGGTGACCTCAACGCCACCGTGACGATCACGCTCGCGGAAGCCGCCAAGGGCACCAAGCGTCGCGTGCAGCTGCCGACCGGCAAGGAGGTCGAGGTCAAGATTCCGGCTGGGCTCGCTGAAGGCCAGCAGATCAGGCTCAAGGGCCAAGGCGCAGCGGGAACGCGCGGGCGCCCAGGCGACGTGCTGATCACGGTGTCGGTCGCACCGCACCCGCTGTTCGAGCGCAATGGCGCCGACTTGCGGCTCGAGCTGCTGGTGACGCTCTATGAGGCCGTGCTCGGCGGCAAGGTGCGGGTGCCGACGCTCGACGGCGCGGTCGAGCTCGCAATCCCCGCCGGCACCAACGCGGGCCGCACCTTCCGACTGAAGGGCAAGGGCTTCCCCGCCAAGGACTCGACCGGCGATCTCCTGGCCACGGTGCGGATCGTGCTGCCCGACGGTGGCGACGCCGAGCTTGAGGAGCTGATGCGCAAGTGGCGCGACAAGCGGCCTTACGACCCGCGCAAGGGCGTGGCGTGAGCGCCCGGCCCGCGATGCGGCGCCGGTCGGGCCCGGATTCCAGCTTGATTGAGCCCTCGGTTTCAGGGACATTGCCGCCGCGACCAGGACCCATCGCCAAGAGCGACCTGCGCCAAGAGAGTGACCTGCGCCAAGAGAGTGACCTGCCATGAGTAACCTCAGCAAGGACCGCAAGATCGTCTGGATGCACCTGCTCACTGTCGTGAGCGCCGCGGTCCTCATCGGCGCGGAAGTGTTCGGCGCGGCGTTCGCAGGAAGCTGGGCGCTCTCCAACCTGATCGGCCTCGGTCCGACCGGCGCGCTCATCCTCGACATCGTGTTCGTACTGCTCGGTGTCGTGGTGATGATTCAGTTCATTCGCGCCGCTCAGAAGGTCGAACCGTTCACCTCGCGTAGCTGATCGGCGCGCTACGCACGAAAAATTCTCTCTAACTGAAAAAAATGCTTGCACGAAAGTGCAGACACTCTTATTTGCGGAGTTGCCCAAATTCGCACGTGCCTGTGGCCGTGTGTCGGTTGGTGGGCATCCGGACAAGAGGCCGGACAGCCGCCCGGAGTGAGATCGCCAAGACGCAAGTCCGCGGTCGCTTGAGCTCCGAAACCACTTAACCGGCAGCCGGAGGCGAAACCGGCACACCCCGCTCTCCACGGGGGACGCGGCTTAAAGCAACGACGGAGCGGGCTTCTTTGGTCTCTTGCCGGTCCTCCACCAACCGGCGTGGTTACCGTAGAGGCTTGTCCATCCTTGCCGGCCGTGCGGAACGGGGTCTCCCCATTCCAATCCAAGGCAGTTGAGCAGGCGGAGAGCTTCCGACTCGGCGCGTCCCCATCGCGCGTCGACCAAGGGCTCGAAGCCGGCGTCACATGGGGCGGTTCGCCGCCCGCTGAGCCTATTGGGGAGAGCGCCATGACCACGCGCATCCGCGATTTCCTGCGTAGCCGCCGCGAGGACGGACCGTGCCTCGTCGTCGACCTCGATCTCGTTCGCGACAACTACAGCGCCTTCGCCAAGGCGTTGCCGGACACGCGCGTCTATTACGCCGTGAAGGCCAACCCGGCGCCGGAGATGCTGGCTTTGCTGGCACGGCTCGGCTCCTGCTTTGACACCGCCTCGGTTGCCGAGATCGAGATGGTGCTGGCGGCGGGTGCGACCGCTGACCGCATCTCCTATGGCAACACCATCAAGAAGGAGCGCGACATCGCGCGCGCCTATGGGCTGGGCGTGCGGCTCTTCGCCGTCGACTGCGCGGCCGAGGTTGAGAAGGTCGCGCGTGCAGCACCGGGCTCGCGGGTGTTCTGCCGCATCCTCTCCGACTGCGTCGGGGCGGAATGGCCGCTGTCGCGCAAGTTCGGCTGCGAGCCTGCGATGGCGGCGGACGTGCTCGAGTACGCCCACCGGCTGGGGCTCGAAGCCTACGGCGTGTCGTTCCACGTTGGCTCCCAGCAGCGCAACCCGCATGCCTGGGACCGGGCGCTGGCTTCGGCGGCCGCGGTGTTCCGCGAGTGCGGCGAGCGCGGCCTGTCGCTCTCGATGGTCAACCTGGGCGGGGGCTTCCCGACCAAGTACTTGAAGAACGTGCCGACGGTGAAAACCTACGGCGCGGCGATCTTCCGCGCGCTGCGCCGGCACTTCGGCAACGCGATCCCGGAGACCATCATCGAGCCGGGTCGCGGCATGGTCGGCAATGCCGGCGTGATCGAGGCCGAGGTCGTGCTCGTCTCCAAGAAGAGCGAGAACGACGACGTGCGCTGGGTCTATCTCGACATCGGCAAGTTCGGCGGGCTCGCCGAGACGATGGACGAGTCGATCCGCTACCCGATCCGTACGCCGCACGACGGCGACGAAAGCGGCCCCTGCGTGCTCGCCGGCCCGACCTGCGATTCGGCCGACGTCATGTACGAGAAGCAGCCCTACGCGCTGCCCGTGAGCCTCACGATTGGCGACAAGGTGTTGATCGAGGGTACCGGCGCCTATACGGCGACCTACGCCTCAGTGGCCTTCAACGGCTTCGCGCCGCTGAAGACCTACCACATCTGACATCGCGGGAGCCGGTTCCGGCCGGCTCCTCCTGTCACCCGATTGGGCTGGCCCGTGCCGGCATGGGGATGATCATGATCACGATCCGCAGGGAACTTGGCAAAGATGCCGCGGCGCGCGAGGCGCTGCTCGATCTCGGTTACGGTGCCGTCCGCTTCAGCAAGGTCTCGCACCGCTTGCGCGAGGGCCGGCTGCCGGCGTCCGGGCTCGCTTTCGTGGCGTGCGACCACGGGCGCCTCCTCGGCACGGTGCGGCTATGGGACGTCGCGGCAGGCGACGGCCGGCCCGCGCTGCTGCTCGGCCCGCTCACGGTGCATCCAGACCATCGGGACCGTGGCGTCGGCAGTGCGCTGATCCGGCACGCGCTGGCGGCGGCGGCAAAGCTTGGCCATTGCGCGGTCATGCTGGTCGGCGATGCCGCCTACTACGAGCGCTTTGGCTTCTCGACCGAGCAGACCCGCTCGTTGTGGCTGCCCGGCCGCTATGACGCGCACCGGTTCCTGGCACTCGAGCTTTCCCTGGGCGCACTCGATGGTGCGATCGGCCTCGTCCGCGCCACCGGACGGCAACTGCCTGCCCACGCCGCGCGCACGGCTCCATCGCTCCCGCAGGCCGCGTGAACAGCTCCCGTGATGTCATAGATTGGAGGACAGTGCTATGAGCAATCTGCACACCCGTTCCAACCGCCCGGCTGTGAACGGCCTGGAGTCGCCGCTGTTCCTGGTCGGCAAGGACAGCCATGGCAACTGGGTCGCGCGCGATCAAAGCGGCCTTCGCGGCGGCCTCTTTGTCGGCCGCGACGAGGCGCTGAAGTTCGCCAGGACCGAGAATGGCAATCGTCCGCAGGCGATCGTCATGGTGGATGACGTCCTCGAACTGGACATGAGCACCACCCCGCGCGCGGGCCGAAACTTGATTGGTTCGGTTTCGGCAGCAACGCAGGCGAAGGCAGCTGGTCGCCGGCCGCGGCGGAAGGCGGCTGCCTGACTGCTGTCGGCTCGCCACTCTGATTGCCACTCCAAAACGCCACTGAGGTCGGCCGGCATCTTGCCGGCCGATTGCCGTTTTGGCGTCTGCGGCAGCGGCGGTGCGCTACCAGACCGCGTGCTTGGTAATGCTGTTGGACTTGGTCGCCGAGACCGGCATGCCGTCCTTGCTCGGCTTCCCGTTCTTCGGCGTCTTGTCCAGAATCTTGGTCGGAAGACCGATCTTACCGAGCTGCTTGATGAACGGATCGGGATCGAGCTCTTCCACATTGACCATCGTGTGTGGCGCCCACTCTCCCCTCGCCACCAGCATCGCGGCTGCGACCGGTGGCACGCCCGCGGTGTAGGAGATCGCCTGCGACTCCACCTCGCGGTAGCACTTGGCGTGATCGCAGTTGTTGTAGATCAGGATTTCACGCCACTTGCCGCCCTTCCACCCCTTCACCAGGTCGGCGATGCAGGTCCAGCCCTTGTAGGTCTTGGCCAGCGACGCCGGGTCAGGCAGGACGGCCTTGAGCAACTTGAGTGGAACGACCGATACGCCCTCGGCGGTCGTCACCGGCTTTTCCGAGAGCATGCCCAGGTTGCGCAGCACCCCGAAGACATTGAGATAGTGATCGCCAAAGCCCATCCAGAAGCGGATGCTCTTGGCGTCGATGTTCTTGGACAGCGAATGCAGCTCGTCGTGACCATTGAGATAGACTGGACGCTCGCCGACGACCGGGAAGGTGTAGTCCCACCGCTCTGAGTGCACCGGCCGCTCGACCCACTTCCTGTTGATCCAGGTCCACACCTTCTTGAATTCGCGAAAGTTGATCTCCGGATCGAAATTGGTCGCAAAGTACTTGCCGTGGCTGCCGGCGTTCACGTCGAGAATGTCGATGGAGTCGATCTTGTCGAAGTGGTGCTTGACGGCAAGCGCGGCCCAAGCGTTCACGACGCCGGGATCGAAGCCGACCCCGAGAATCGCATTGATCCCCGCCTTCGCCACCGCGGCTTTCTTCTTCCACTCATAGTTGGCGTACCAGGGCGGATCCTCGGCGACCTTGGTCGGATCCTCATGGATGGCCGTGTCCATGTAGGTCACCGGCTGCCCGTTGACCGACTTGGCCTGGATGCAGGCCTCCAGGACCGACATGTTGATATAGGACGTCCCAAGGTTGATGACGATGGCGGACTCGGTCTCCTGGATGAGCCTCACCATCGCAGGGATGTCGAGAGCGTCCACCTCACGGGCGTAAAGGCGCGCGTTCTTGTCCTTGATATTGTCCTTGCGCTTGATGCTCTCGATGATCTTTTCAGCTTTGCTCTGCGTGCGGCTGGCGATGCAGACATTCCCCAACAGGTCGTTGTTCTGGGCACACTTGTGGGCGGAAACGTGCGCGACGGCGCCTGCGCCGACGATGAGGACATTCGGTTTCATTTTGCTCTGCGCGAAATCAGGAGAGGCTGCTACGGAAATCATCGTATGCAAACTCCCTCACAAGTTCAATCCTGCCGTCGAGCCGGCGCACCACGATGGACGGCATCTGCACGCCATTGAACCAGTTCATCTTGACCATGGTGTAACGCGCGGCGTTGTCGAAGATCACGAAATCGCCGACCGCCAGCTTGTCCGGAAAGTCGTAGGTGCCCCAGACATCGCCAGCCAGGCAGGTATTGCCCGCGACCGTATAGCGGCTGGAGCCGCCTTTTGGCAGCACAACGGTGGCATCCTCGCGGTAGATCAGATTGTCGAGCATATGGGTCTCGACCGCCGCATTGATGATGGCGATGCTGCCGTCATGCTCCAGGATGTCCTGCACCTGCGTGACCAGATACCCCGCCATCGTGACTGAGGCATCCCCCGGTTCCAGATAGACCTGCACGCCGTGCTCCGCCGCAAAGATCCTGAGGCGGTCGCAGAAATCGTCGAGCGGGTAGCCCTCGTCGGTGAAGGCGATCCCGCCCCCGAGCGAGACCCACTCCATCTTCCGCAGCAGCGCACCATATTCGCGCCCGATGTGATCGAGGATGCGGGACAGATCCGGCAGGCTCGCATTCTCACAGTTCACATGGAACATCAGCCCGCTGATCCGGTCCGCGACACGCTCGATCGCGGCCTTGTCCGGCACGCCGAGCCGGCTGCCCTTGCGGGCGGGATCGGCGAGATCGTAGTGCGAGTGGCTGACGCCGGGATTGGCGCGCAGGCCGATCGAAACATCCTTGGCGATGTCATGGAAGCGCTCGAGCTGGGAGATCGAGTTGAAGATGATCTTGGACGCAAAGGTGCGGGCTTCGCGCACGTCGGACTCCGAGAATGCCACGCTGTAGGCCTGGGTCTCGCCGCCAAAGCGCTCATGGCCGAGCTTCGCCTCATAGAGGGAGCTCGACGTCGTTCCGTCCATGTACCTGCGCATGAGCGGGAACACCGACCAGGTCGAGAAGCACTTCAGGGCAAGCACCGACTTGGCACCCGACCGCTCGCGCACGTGCTTGATCTTCTCGAGATTCTTGAGCAGCCGCGACTCATCGAGCAGATAGTACGGGGTCCGCAACCTGCTCCTGTTCTGTCGCGCGATCTCATGGACGGTCTCGGTCATGGCTGCGTTCTCGGTGAAGCTCTGCACGCCCCGGGGCGCCTCGAATGTGCCCAACGTTCTGAAAACACGACTAGAGCGAGATAAGATGAGTTTGAATCGCCTCTTAATTCCGTTCGTCCCCGCGAAAGCGGGGACCCAGCTCTTTGGCCGAGTTCTCGGCCCCTGGATCCCCGCTTTCGCGGGAATGAACGGAGACTGACGGCGCAAACCTAAATTCCTCCGGCTCTAGCGCGCGGGGACTACTATCAGGATGACAGTCGGTGTGCCACCGTCTGCAGCCAGAGGCCGCCCGCTCAGGCGGCCGGCATCGTTGCGGGCGGGCTGCGCAAATCGCGATAGAACTCCTCGACGATCTCGGGCAGGGCGCAAGAGCTATACAGATTCGGGCTGTCGGGTCGGGCGGACGCTGGCATCAGCAGGCGCTCGGAGCGGAGCACCGCTTCCGGATGGCGGCTGATCAGGTCAGCCATGATATCGACCAGACGAGTGTCCTTCTTGCGCGCGCCCGCGCCTTCCAAAATCCCCTTCTCCGGAGGGAACACCATCCCGCTTTTCGGACAGCAAAACGGATCGTCCAGTGAGCAGGCATATCTGATCCGAACGAGGTCACGATCGGAGCTCCTGTCGAGGATCTCCGCGATCGATGAGCAGGCCTTGGTGGCAAGGCTTTCCTTCAACGTCTGGAACGTCGTGGCCTCGGCGAGGTTGCCATGCTCGAAATAGACCAGCAGGTTCTTCCAGCGCTCTGGAAAGAACGGCTTCCCGTCCATGGTCTCGATCGAGAACATGATCCAGATGTAGGCGGAATAATATTTGGAAGACTTTTCGGTGTTCGAGGTAACGTCGCGCTCCGAGCACCGGAGCACGATTCTCCCATTCCGGGGATTGGGAAGAATGGTGCCGCCCTGGATCAATTTTTGTGCCGGCGGAACCTCGTCATCGTCGAGGACCGGTCCCCACGTAAAGGTCCCTTTGATCACGAAGGGTGCTGCCATGATCGCGATCGGGTTGAAATCGCTTTTTCTGGCCGTGTTCCGCGGGGAATTCAGCCGATCCGCGATCCGCTCCGACGCCTGCGTCCTGCCCTCGATCAAGACATCGACGGAATTGTTTTCGTCCCCGAACCCGTATTGCAGAATGATGTGATTTCCTGCGGTCGCGTGTTGCGGCAGCCAGCACTCGCATCCGCAGGGAGAAATGCTGGGCCCCCAGAGCAGCCAACAGTTGAACAGGAAGGAGCGAAGCTCGACCAGCTCCGAGGAATAGGCTTCGCTGTCGCGCTCGATCAGTCCCCGGTAGTTCTCCAGAATGAGCTTCCAGCCCTCCTCTCCGCCGAAGCGGTTGATCAGGCCCGTAATGAGGTAGAGGGGCGCCAGATAGCCAAACCGGAATTCGACCGTCGAAATGAAGGATGGCTTGCTGGCCAAGCGCAAGTCTTCCAGCGCGTCAAAGTAATGCTTGATCGAGTCGCGGCTGTCGTCGATCGAGGGAATGTCGGTGATGATGATATTGGATTTCTCTTCCATGTTTGCGTGCTGTGACGCATTCGGGAGCAGCCGCGTGAAACCTCGCCAAATCCACTTGGCGACTCCTGATCGCCGGGATTCGAAATGGGAGCGGAACAGGTCACGCTTCAGCTTCTTGTGCTCCGCATTCAGCTTGTTCCAATTCGCCTGCACCTGCTCGAAGTCCTGCGGATCGTAGTCGGACCGGTTCGGCTTGCGCAAATCCGGCATCAGGATCTCGAGCTCGGCGATATAGCGCGCGGCCGCCAGCCGCGGGGCCCTGAAATCGATCATCAAAGTCTTGGCGCGCCAGAACGCGGCAAGCATCTTCCAGTAGGCCTGCGTGCGGCTGACCGGCACGTCCGAGAGAACCTCCGCGATGAACCTCCCTCCCCGCCAGGCATCAATTCCGATCTTCACGGAGCCGATGACAGTCAGACCGCTGAACCCGAAACCGATGAGCTCCTTGTAGTGCCAGAGCGCGCTGGGACTCAAATCCATCGCCTCAACCCCCATTTGACATTCGCGACGCCCAAGGTCGTCGTCCTCGGCGTCGCCCGCTATTTCGCCTTTCGCAGCGCCTCTCGCAGCGTTGCTGGCCGCCTTGCCGTTTTGGCCAGGGCCGACTCTATCACGGGCACATTTCCGTCAAGCAACGGAACACGACGGTCATCCTGGCAGCGAATGGCCAGCTCGGAGAGTTGCGCCGCCGCCGTCGGCTCAACCGACAGATCGGCGCCCTTGAGCACGGATATCCCGAAAAATCGCTCAAGGTGCGATCGCAAAAGACACGCGTCCAGGTCGGCATCGGGAGCCCCCAGCACCGCGTAGGCGAGCGTATCGTCGGCGTCCTGATCCTTCGACAGCGGCGGCTGCACATACGGAAAATCGACAATCCTGGCCCCAAGGCGAGACCACAAGCCGATGCGGGCCACCTGATCGAGCCCGGTCAATTCAGTATCTCTGTCATAGTCTTCACGGGACATGCGAAAGGGATCGTTCTGCTCAATGAAGATGTAGACTTGCGGGTCGCTCGCTCCCGGCCGCGCCGCGGGCAGATCGGCAGCATTTGTCTGGGCAAACAGCCGGTGCGCAAGAGCGGGCAAGTCGCCCATCAACTGCCGAAAAATGCCTTTCCGTCGAAGCTGCGTATTCACGAAGACGTAGTTCAAGTTGATCGACAGGACGAGCTCGCGCGCAGTCGCTCCCGAAACCGGGAAGATGATGAAATTGGCGCCACCCAGCCGTTCGCCCGTTGCCGGATCCCGGACCACGGCAACGAACTCGCGAAACGGGCCGTAGCGCCCGATCAGGTTGGCGTAGTGGTCGCCGGCATTGAGCCCAAGGCATTCGGCGAAGCCGTCGTAGCCCTCCTTCTCGTTCTCCAGCACGAAGGCGCCGTCATAGTCGCGGTAGAACTCCTCAAGCAGCCCGTCGTCCCCGGAGGTGGTCGCGTCTATCGCCAACCCCGAGGTAGAGACCAGGCTCAGGCGTGAGCTGTCGCGGGCGGTGCCCTTCTTGGCACGACCAGTCGAACTTGATTTTCGTCCCGTTCGCTTGCTGGTCATTTGGCTGCCCGGCTCTCGTAACTCGGGAGACTAGTGGAGAGGTCGCAGCCGCGCCACCCCGACCGCCAAGACGACAACCGGCGCACGATTTGCGCTCGTTGTTTGGCCAGCAAGACGCGACATGCCTCGTCTCGGCGCGATCGCATCGGCGCATTTACGATTTGATAACGCGCGCACGCGTGTGATCTCATCGCTGCGCGCCAAATTGCTTGCGACTGCGAGCTAAATCGATTATTTTATCTCTTGCCCAATTTCGCACGTGCCTGTGGCCGTGTGTCGATCGGTGGGCATCCGGACAAGAGGCCGGACAGCCGCCTAAGGAAGTGAACTGACTTCCTTGCTCATGCGATCGGCAGCCGGAGGCGAAACCGGCGCACCCCGCTCTCAACGGGGGACGCGGCTTAAAGCAACGACGGAGCGGGCTTTTTTGGATCCCGGCGCCAATGCCGGTCGACTGAAAAGGCTTGTCCTTCTTTGCCAGCAGTGCGGAACGGGATCTCCCTCATCCGGACCAAGGCAGCAATCGACGTGATGCCGTAGGGCTCGCAATCGGCGGGCCGCACGCATCACAGGAGGTTCACCTTAGGGCGGCCAGCGCCGCCATTCCGGACTGGGGAGCTCGGGAGATGACCGCATCGCATCCGCGAATTCTTGAAGCGCCGCAAGGACGAGGGGCCGTGCCTCGTCGTCGACCTCGACGTCGTGCGCGAGAACTATCTGGCCTTCGCCAAGTCGCTGCCTGACAGCAAGGTGTTCTACGCCGTGAAGGCCAATCCGGCGCCCGAGATCCTCAAGCTCCTGGCCTCGCTCGGCTGCTGCTTCGATGTTGCCTCGGTGAATGAGACGCAGGCCGCGCTCGAGGCCGGCGCCTCGCCCGAGCGCATCTCTTATGGAAATACCATCAAGAAAGAGAGCGACATTGCCGCCGCCTTTGCGCTCGGGGTGACGCTCTACGCGGTCGACTGCGAGGCCGAGGTCGAGAAGGTCGCGCGCGCCGCGCCCGGCAGCCGTGTGATCTGCCGCATTCACTGCGACGGCACTGGCTCGGAATGGCCGCTATCGCGCAAGTTCGGCTGCGAGCCCGAGTTCGCAACCGACATCCTGGAGCTTGCTCACAAGCGCGGGCTCGTCGCCCACGGCATCTCGTTCCATGTCGGCTCCCAGCAGCACAATGTCGAGGCCTGGGACCGAGCGCTGGCTTCGGCGGCCGCGATCTTCCGCGGCTGCGCCGAGCGCGGCATCAATCTCGCTATGGTCAATCTCGGCGGCGGCTTCCCGGCCCGCTATGTGCGCAAGACCCCAAAGCTCGAATCCTATGGCAAGGCGATCTTCCGCGCATTGCGCCGGCATTTCGGCAATGCCATCCCGGAGACCATTGTGGAGCCTGGCCGCGGCCTCGTGGGCAACGCCGGCGTGATCGAGGCCGAGGTCGTGCTGATCGCCAGGCGCAGCCCCGAGGACGAGTTGCGCTGGGTGTATCTCGACATCGGCAAGTTCCACGGGCTCGCCGAGACCATCGACGAGTCGATCCGCTACCCGATCCGCACCACGCACGACCGCGACGAGACCGCGCCCTGCGTCATCGCCGGCCCAACCTGCGACTCGGTCGACGTGCTCTATCAGAAGAACCCCTATCCCCTGCCGGTCTCGCTCGCGATCGGTGACAAGGTGCTGATCGAGGCGGCCGGCGCCTATACGGCGGCCTATTCGTCGGTCGGGTTCAACGGCTTTCCGCCGCTGCGCCAGTACGTGATCTGAGCGCCAGCGCCCGCCGCACGCGAGCGGATGGAATGCAAAAGGGCGGCCGCGCGGCCGCCCTTTCCACTGTTTATTCGAACGAGCTCAGCGCTCGCCGGGCCGTTGCCCCGGCTGACCGCCGGCGCGCCCAGATGGCTGCTGCTGCCCGCCGCCACCCCGGCCTTCGGTGCGAGGCGCCTGCTGAGGCGCCTGCTGCCTTGGTTCGCCGCCGCCTCGGGCGGCGGGGCCAGGCTGCTGTCCACCACCGCCGCGACCGTCAGTGCTGGGCGGCCGCGGCTCACTGCGACCACGGCCCTCAGTGTTCATCTGCTGTCGCGGCTCGCTCCGACCACGACCCTCATTCAGGTTTAGCTGCTGCTTCGGCTCACCGCGGCCACGGCCCTCAGTGCTGGGCTGCTTCGGCTCGCTCCGACCACGGCCCTCGGTTCCGGGCAGCTGCTTCGGCTGGCCACCGCGGCCCTCGGTCCCAGGCTGCTGTTGGCCACCACGGCCCTCGGTTCCGGGCGGCTGTTTCGGCTGGCCGCCACGGCCCTCGATTCCGGGCTGCTGCTTCGGCTGGCCGGGCTGCTGTTGGCCACCGCGGCCCTCTGTGCCGGGTAGCTGCTTCGGCTCGCCACGTCCGCGGCCTTCGGTGCCGGGCAACTGCTTCTGCTTCGGCTCACCGCGGCCCTCGGTGCCGGGCAACTGCTTCTGCTTCGGCTCGCCGCGGCCCTCGGTGCCGGGCACTTGCTTCTGCTTCGGTTCGCCGCCGCGGCCTTC
>Ga0209488_10002361_pt1 | contig 15503 bp, 8 predicted proteins | sample Rivendell_Oct201_8_FD_188349 | JGI IMG/M metagenome (GOLD analysis project Ga0209488, IMG submission 188349) | Vadose zone soil microbial communities from the Eel River Critical Zone Observatory, Northern California, USA -... | ecosystem: Environmental > Terrestrial > Soil > Vadose zone >... | reverse complement strand
GCGATCGTCTTTCTGTGCTTCGCACAATTTTCGCGCAAGCAGACGGTTTCCGGCTTTTTGACGCCCGCCGCCGGCACCCTGAAAGTATTCCCGGATCGCGAGGGGGTGGTCACCAATCTCTACGTCAAAGAAGGCCAGCAGGTCAAAGCCGGCGACCCGCTCTTCACGGTCGGGACGCCGCAGATCGCCGCCGACGGCGAGGACGTCAACGCTGCAAAACTGGCATCCCTTAAGCAACAGAAGGAGGCGCTCGGCCATCAGATTTCCGCGGAGCAGCAAAGCGCCGCAGCGGAACGCGAGCGCCTCAACACACTCATCAGCGGGACCCAATCCGCGATCGCCGATTTGCGCGGGCAGATCGAGCTGCAAGGCCAACGCGTCCAGCTTGCCGAAGGTCTTGTTGCGGCCGCGAAGGACCTTCTCGCAAAAGGCTATATGTCCGCGGTCGAGAGCAAGCGCCGCGAAGATTTGCTGCTTGAGCAGAAGCAAAATATCGCGAACCTCCGCCGCCAGTTGACCGACAACCAGAACAAGCTGGCCGAAGCGCAGTCCTCCTTAAAGCAGCTGCCGACAGCGACATCTCGGAAGATCCAGCCGCTGCGCGATCAAATCTCCGAGGTTCAACAGCGGGCAGCGGAGAGCAAAGGCCGCAGCTCCTACGTTGTCCGCGCGCCGGCGGACGGCCGCATCTCAATGAGCCAGGTCAGCCTGGGCCAAACCGTTCAGCCGCAGCGGTTGCAGATGGAAATCGTCCCCGACGGAACTCCCTTGCGGGCGGAGCTGCTGATCCCGACGCGTGCCGCGGGATTTGTCCATGTCGGGGAGGAAGTACGGTTTCAGTATGACGCTTTTCCGTACCAGAATTTCGGCACCTACACCGGCCGCATCGTCGAGCTGTCGCACACCGTGCTCACCAAAACGGATGCGGCCGGACCGGTCGTGCCTGAGGAGCCGGTGTACAAGGCAATCGCCGCGCTCGATCGTGACGATGTCGATGCGAACGGCCGTAAGGCGGTGCTGCAGTCCGGGATGCTCCTCAAAGCCGAGATCATTCTCGACAGGCGGTCCTTGGCCGACTGGATCCTCGATCCGCTGCTTCATAAGAGAATGTGACCGTGCAGCAGGAATATCTGAATTTCCGCGGGCGGGCCCGACTGCCGGTGATGCTGCAGACCGAGGCCGCCGAGTGCGGGATCGCCTGCCTTGCAATGATCGCCTCCTATTTCGGGCACCGCATCGATCTCGATACCCTGCGGCGGCGTCATCCCGTCTCGCTGAAGGGTATGACCCTCAGAGCCCTCATCGAGACAGCGCGTCATCTGGAGCTGGCGTGCCGGCCGCTGCGCATCGAGCTCGCGCATCTCGGCCAGCTGCGGATGCCGGCGATCCTGCACTGGGACATGAACCATTTCGTGGTCCTGAAATCCGCGTCTCGGCGGGGTTTGGTGATCCATGATCCGGCAACCGGAGAAACGCGCCTGTCCTTCGAGGAGGCATCGAAGCACCTGTCGGGCGTTGCTGTCGAATTGTGGCCGCTGGCCGGGTTCGAGGCGAAGGACGAGAGAACCCGACTGCCCCTATCGGCCTTCTTCGGGCGGGTACGCGGCACCGCGCATGCGCTGGCGCAGATCTTTGCGCTCTCCGTCATCCTCGAAATCGGCATCATCGCGGCGCCCTTTTACATGCAGCTCGCGCTCGACCAGGTGATTGCCAGCGGCGATGTCGATCTTCTCGTTGTGCTCGCCTTCGGCTTTGGGTTGGTGACGGCGCTTACCGTCGCCGGCAAGACGATACGGTCACTGACGAGCCTCAATCTTCAGAACACGTTGCATTTCGCGATGGGGAGCCGCCTGTTTCACCATCTGGTCCGGCTGCCGCTCGCTTATTTCGAAAAGCGCCACATCGGCGACATCCTGTCTCGTTTCATTTCGCTCGAACCGATCCGGAATGTCGTCGCCGAAGGCCTCATCACCGCGATCATCGATGGGCTGATGGGGATCGCGACACTGACGGTGGTGTTCTTGTACAGCCCGGTGCTCGGCGGCGTGATAGTCGCCGCCTTCCTGCTCTATCTGATCTTGCGATTGGCGCTGTACCGGCAATTCCGCGAGCGCAGCGAAACCGTGATCCGCAGCAAGGCGCAGGAAAATTCGGCGCTGATCGAGACGCTGCGGGCAATCCAGAGCCTAAAGCTCTTCAACCGCGAAACCGAGCGGGAAAGCCAATGGCTGAACCGCTATGCCAGTGTCATCAATGCCGCGGTCCGTATCGGCCGCACAAAGATATTGTTTACGACGCTCAACGAAGCGATCTTCGGGCTCGAAAACATCGTGACTGTCTACCTCGCCGTGCGCATGGCGCTGAGCGGCCAGCTCACGATCGGCATGATCTTCGCCATCATGGCCTATAAGCAAAGCTTCATGTCGAAAGCGGTGTCGCTGGTCGAGACGGCGATCGATTTCCGCATACTCGAACTGCATGTGGAGCGCCTGTCCGACATTGCGCTGAGCGCGCCGGAGCCCGGGCATGACCGCCCCATCGGATACGCCAGACCCGTCGTGGGGCGCATCGAATTGCGCAATGTGTGGTTCCGCTACGCCGAGACGGAGCCGTTTGTGCTCGAAGAGGTAAACCTCGTTGTCGAAGCCGGCCGCTTTGTCACGATCCGCGGCCCGTCCGGCGGCGGCAAGACGACCCTCGTCAAGATCATGCTCGGGCTGTTGGAGCCGACCGCCGGCGAGGTCCTCATTGACGGGGTTCCGCTGGCGACGGTCGGTGCGCGCGCCTATCGGGAAAACGTCGGCGCGGTCATGCAGGAGGATCAGCTGCTGTCGGGCTCGATCGCCGACAACATCTGCTTTTTCGACGCGATCTATGACCAGAACCGGATGATCGAATGCGCCCAGATCGCCGGGATTCACGACGAGATCATGGCGATGCCGATGACCTATAACAGCCTGATCGGCGATATGGGGAGCTCGCTGTCGGGCGGGCAAAAGCAGCGCGTGTTGCTTGCCCGCGCCCTCTATCGACAGCCGAAATTGCTGTTCCTCGATGAAGGCACCGCCCATCTCGATGTTCCGAGGGAGGCGGAGATCAACGCAAATCTGCGGCGTCTCGGCATGACGCTGATCAGTGTCGCACACCGGCCCGGCGCCGCATCCGGCGCCGATTACAGCTTCCATGTCGCCAGGACCTGCGAGGCCATCGAGCCGAGAACCCCGCCGGAAGAAATCGCTCCTGCGACAGATCCGTCGCCAAACGCGGCGATCGAAGCCGAACCGGCCTTTGCCATGTGAAAAAAACCCTCTTCCGGGTGAGCGGGAGAGGGCTTTCGTTTGAGTGAACTGCGGCGGTGCCGGGGTTGCCGCGGTCGGCGCCGGCAAGCGCGAAGCCGATCGGTGGGCGCTCGGCCGCCTTGAAGCCTTGCGGCCGGTCGCCCTCGACGACAGCGCCGTCGAGCGCGAGGCGGCCATCGCGCGGCCGGGACTGCGGCCGCCAAATAGACATAATCAGGTAAGCGCCGCTTGATCAGCAGCATCGGCTTTCCTAATCATTACCGTTACCTTTCTTCCCTATTCGTACCAAGGTGCCCGGATCATGCCCGCTGCGACTGATCAATTTGACCTCGACATTATTGGTGTAATTGAAGGCACTGACAAATCATCAGCATTTTCCCATTCGTGGGATTATCTACGCGATTACCAGCGGTTGTTCGAACCTTGGAAGGACGAGCCGATAAATCTGATCGAGATCGGCGTCCGAGGCGGATCTTCGCTAAAGGTCTGGGAGGCTTACTTCACGCGCGCTACGATTGTCGGCATCGACATTCATCCCGGATGCGCCCGTTTTGCCAACGAGCGGACGGTCATCGAGATCGGTTCGCAGGATGACCCCGAGTTGTTGCACAGAGTTCTTGCCCAGTACCCGCCGACCATATTCATCGATGACGGTTCGCACCTTGGGCATCACGTCATCTACACCTTTGAACATGCCTTTCCTGCATTGCGTCCAGGCGGATTGTATATTGCCGAGGATCTTGCGTTCCATATGGCGCCAGACGCCGACAGATGGAAGGGCGAAAGCGAGATCCGCGCCTCGGACTACTTTTTAGAATTGGCGAAATTGCGTCTCGGGCGTCGCTTCGATTTCATCCCGAAATGGGGAACTCGGCGCTATCTGTGCGATCAAATCGTCGAGGTCGTTTTTCTCGGCGGCGCGGCGGTAATCAGGAAACGGCACGCGCCCGACGTGGCCGCGGCGATCCGTATCGGCGGCGAGTATTTGCGTTCGCACGGCGCAGCGGCGGCCGGTCATTCCCGCCTGGCGGAATACATTATGCGCCACGGTGGATCACTCGAAGAGGCCGAGCAGCACGCTCGCCGTGCCATCGAACTCGGCGGTGAGAAGCCAGATTCCATTCTTGTGTTGGCGGACGTGTTTGTCCGGCGAAAACGGCAGAATGATGCGCTCACGCTGTTAGAACGGGCGTGCAAAGCGCATCCTGACCGCCTCGATCTGTGGCGCAGCCGAGCTGCTATCGAAGGCGAACTAGGCCGGCCCATGGATGCGGCGGCGGCCTTGAAACACGCGGTGTCGCTTCGGCCGAATGATCCCCACATCCATCTCGACCTCAGTTCTGCCCTGCAGCGTGCCGGCAACCTTGAGGAAGCGCTTGCAGTGGCGAAGGCTGCGGTGATGGTCGCCGGAGGTTCCCCGCTCGCCGAGCGTTGTATGCGCCACATCGAGCAGCTCAAGGCGCAGCTCGAGTAAAAACGGCCCCGGTAATCATCAACGATTGCAGCGGTCCCGGGTGCCCGTCACAACGAGCACCCGGCCGATGGCAATCAGTGGACTGCGGCGCTGCCCGGCGTGCTGCCGCCCGCGGGCGCCAGCGCGAAGCCGATCGGCGGGCGCTCCGGCGCTTTGAAGCCTTGCGGCCGGTCGTCCTCGACGATGACGTCGTCCAGCGCGAGGCGGCCATCGACGACCGACAGCGTCAGCACGCCGTGTTCGCCTTCCTCACCGGCATGGTCGAGCAGTCGCTCGGCGATCGGATCCTCGACGAGGCCCTGGATCGTCCGTTTCAGGGGCCGCGCGCCAAACGCCGGGTCCCAGCCCAGCTCGGCCAGGCGTCGCCGCGCCGCCTGGTCCGCGGCCAATGCCAAGCCGCGCTCGGCGAGCCGCTCGTTGACCCGCTTCAGCTGGATGTCGACGATCCGCGCCATCTCCTCGCGGCCGAGCCGCCCGAAGACCAGCACATCGTCGAGCCGGTTCAGGAATTCCGGCCGAAAGGCGCGGCGCACCGCATCCATGACCTCACCGCGCGCATGGCCGACAGGCTCCTCCTCGCCGAGCGCCAGCAAGGCCTCAGCCCCGAGGTTCGAGGTCATGATCAGGATCGCGTGCCGGAAATCGGCGGTGCGGCCCTGGCCGTCGGTCAACCGGCCATCCTCCATCGCCTGCAACAGCACATTCAGCACATCCGGATGCGCCTTCTCGACCTCGTCGAGCAGCACGACCTGATACGGCTTGCGGCGGATCTTCTCGGCCAGCGTGCCGCCATCATCGTAGCCGACATAACCCGGCGGCGAGCCGATCATGCGCGACACCGTGTGCCGCTCCATGTACTCCGACATGTCGAGCCGGGTGATCGCGTTCTCGTCGTCGAACAGGAACTCGGCGAGCGCTTTCGCGAGCTCTGTCTTGCCAACGCCGGTCGGCCCGAGGAACAGAAACGAGCCGGTCGGCCGCGCCGGATCCTTGAGTCCAGCGCGCGAGCGCCGCACCGCTTTCGAGACGGCGCGCACTGCTTCGGGCTGACCGACGACGCGGTCGGCGAGCTTCTGCTCCATGTCCTTGAGGCGCTGCCGCTCGGCTTCGAGCATCTTCTCGACCGGGATGCCGGTCCAGCGGGTTACGACCGCCGCGACGTCGCGCATGCCGACCTCCTCGCGCTCGGTCGAGACACGCGCTTCCGCCTCGGCGAGCCGCTTTTCGAGGTCGGGAATGACCGAATAGGTCAATTCGCCGGCGCGGCTCCAATTGCCGTCGCGCTGCGCGCGTTCCAGCTCGTTCCTCGCCTGATCGAGCTCTTCCTTGAGCCGGCGGCCTTCGGTGCGCCGCGATTGCGAGGCGCGCCACGTCTCTTCCATCGAGGTTTCTTCCTTCTCGGCCTGGACAAGTTCCGCTTCCAGCTTCTGCAGCCGTTCCTGCGATGCCCGGTCGGGTTCGGCGCGCAGCGCCTCGCGTTCGATCTTCAACTGCATGACGCGGCGGCTGATCGCATCGAGCGCCTCGGGCTTCGAGTCGATCGCGATGCGCACGCGCGAGGCCGCCTCGTCAATCAGATCGATCGCCTTGTCGGGAAGGCGCCGGTCGCCGATATAGCGAGCGCCAAGCTGCACCGCCCCGACGATCGCCGCGTCGGCGATGCGTACGCCGTGATGCAATTCATAGCGGCTCTTCAGCCCGCGCAAGATCGACACCGCGTCCTCTGCGGAAGGCTCGTCGATCGTGACCGGCTGGAAACGCCGGGCGAGCGCTGCGTCCTTCTCGATGTAGCGGCGGTATTCGTCCGGCGTCGTCGCGCCGATGCAGCGCAACTCGCCGCGCGCCAAGGCCGGCTTCAGCATGTTGGAGGCGTCGATGCCGCCATCGATGCGGCCGGCGCCGACCAGCATGTGCAATTCGTCGATGAAGACGATGATGCGGCCCGCCGCGGCCTGGATTTCGCTCAGTACGGCCTTCAGCCGCTCTTCGAACTCGCCGCGGAATTTGGCGCCGGCCAGGATCAACGTTAGGTCGAGCGCCAAGACGCGGCGGTCCTTCAACCCCTCCGGCACGTCGCCGGCGGCGAGCCGTTGCGCCAGGCCTTCGACGACCGCGGTCTTGCCCACGCCGGGTTCACCGATCAGCACCGGATTGTTCTTCGTGCGCCGCGCCAGCACCTGGATCGTGCGGCGGATCTCGTCGTCGCGGCCGATGACCGGGTCGAGCTTGCCTTGCCGCGCTTCTTCGGTCAGGTCGCGCGCATACTTCTTCAGCGCCTCCCAATCCTGCTCGGCCGAGGGTGCGTCGGCCTTGCGGCCTTGGCGCATGCGCTCGACCGCCTCTGCCAAGCCGGCCGGATTGACGCCGGCGCGCTTGAACAGGCCCTGCAGCGGCCCTTGCGCCGCAAGGCTCGCCAACAGGCGCTCGGCCGTGACGAAACGGTCGCCGGTCTTGCGCGCCGCTTCACTGGCGTGCTGCAAGACGGCCGCCAATTCGGGCGACATGAAGATCGGGTGCGGCCCGTCGCCGGTCGCTTTCTGTAACCTCGCCAGGCGCTCCTCGGCGGCGCTCTTCAGCAGGTCGGGATCGCCGCCGGCATCGCGCACGAGCTGACCGGCGAGTCCCTCGGGGTCATCGATCAGCGCTTTGAGCAGGTGTTCGGGGATGAGATTTTGATGGCGCCCGGCCAGGGCTTCCATCTGCGCGGCTTGCAAAATGCCGCGCGCGCGTTCGGTCAGATTCGCGAAGTCCACTTGTGGCACTCCGTCCTAATCTCCCGCCCTTCATAGGCGCGGGAGGCACCGCCTTACGGTCCGCCCTATGCGCGACCGCCGGTACCGACGCTCAGATGGTTATTGGAACGATTACAATCAAGCCGTTACGGCCGGTGCGTCGTCCTGCTCAGCTCGCTTGCAAGCGGAAGCCGGCGAGGCCGTCGCGGGCGATCTCGCCGGGCAACTCGGTCTCCCAGCGCAGATAGGCGCGCATCGCTTCCTGATTGCCGGCATGCCGATCGTGGTTCCAGAAAATGGTGTCGATGCGGTCTTTGTCAGGCGGGTCGTCGGGCGAGGCGGCAAACGACCGCCCGGCGGCCCGCCACACCGCGATCCCGCCATCAAGGAGGGCGACAGGCCTGCCAGCGATCTCGGCGAGATCGGCCGCCGCGAGCGCGCCGACCGCTTCCTCCTCGGCAAACACGACAATGCGGCTGGCCTGCAAGACGCTCGCTGGCAGCCGGTCGAGCCGCGGCCGGATCGCCCAGACCGCCTCCTCGGGATGCGCCCTGCGGTAGTCGGCGCTCGCCATGACCGCAACCGCGGCGGCGCCCCCGTCGAGCCAATGCGCCGCCTCGGCCGCCGTGATCCGCAGCACATCCGGCAGCGGCGGCTCCGGCATATCGGTCCCAGTCGCCAGCGAAGCGCCATCGAACGGGCCGTCGAGCACGGCGACATCCCAGCCCATCTGCTGGAGCCATTGCGCCGTTATAACCGCCCGCGCCAACGTGTCGTCGACCAGCACCAGCCGCGCGCCGCGCACCCCGACCCAGCGGTCGATCGCTTGGACGAGCTGTCCGCCCGGCGCCGAGATCGAGCCCGGCAGGTGGCCTGCGGCGAATTCGTCGGGCGTACGCACGTCGAGCACGAAGGTCGTGCGCTCGGGCTCGGCATGCCACGCCTCGAGTGTCGCTCGGTCGATATGCCGGATGCCGAACCGCGCGGCGACCGTCTCGGCCCTCGTCCTCGCCGCCGCGAGCGCTTGCGGGCTGGCCGGTTTGAGGGTGGTTGTCGCGCCATGTTCGAGGTCGAAGCCGGCGAGCCGCCAGCCCTGCGTGCCGCCTTCCAGCGACAGCACCCGGTTCGGCACGCCCGCGGTGCGCAGCGACTGCGCGCCGATAATGCCGCGGGTGCGTCCGGCGCAGGAGACGACGACGGTCGTCTCTGCATCCGGCACGAGATCGGCGAAGCGCAACACCAGCTCGGCGCCTGGGCAAGTCATCGCGCCCGGCACGTGAAAGCGGGCGTATTCGTCGAGGGGGCGGCTGTCGAGCACGACGATGTTGTCGCCGGCGCGCCGGCGGCGTTCGAGCTCGGCCGCACTTATCGCCGGTGTGCCGTATTCGTGCTCGACGATCTCGGCAAAGGCCTTGCTCGGCACATTCGTGCTCGGAAACAGCGGATGGCCCGCCGCCGACCAGGCGCCCACCCCGCCTCTCAGCACATGAACCGCGCTGTAGCCGAGCGCCGCCAGCCGCCGCGCCGCCTTCTCGGCGATGCCATCGCCATCATCGAGCAGCACGACGGGACAGCCGCGCCGCGGCGCCAATTGTCCGATGACGAGTTCGAGGCGGCTATACGGCGCATTGACCGCCAGCAGCGGATGCCCGGCGCCGTGTTGCCCTTCCTCGCGCACATCGAGGAATGCGATCTCGCCGTCACCGCCGAGCCATTGCCGCAGGGTCGCGACATCGACGGATTTCGCTGCAGAATTTCCGGTCATTGCCGCCTTCCCGTTAGCGAGCCGTTTGCGCGAGGCTGCGATCGATCAGCCGCAGAAGATTGGCTTGTTCCGCCGCGTCCGACACGCGAAACCGCTCCCATTCCGAGCCGAGGCGAAGGTCGGCGAAGAGCCCCGCCTTGTCCTCGTGGAAATGCAGCCAGGCCTTGCCCTTGCGATAGAAAATGCCGGGGCGGGGTTCCTTCAGCCCGCGCGCCCTGACAGCCGCAACCAAGTGGGCCAGCGCATCGAGGGCTTCTGGACCGGCGTGCTTCACGATGTTTCCCGCATTCGCCGATTACGGCGTTGCACCCATGCGCGTCTCATCGACAAAGCGCTCGGTCGCCGCATCGATCGCCCGCCCGGCGCGCCCGCGCGGCGCATGGACATAAAGGGAGCGCCCACCGACCGGCACCTTCGCACTCTCGCTCGATGGGGCAGGGGGCGGCAGCGGGATCTCATACTTGACCGGCTTCATATGGTCGGCGAGCAGCACTTCCGGGCGGTAGACGCTGTTCAGCTTGAACAGGCTTTTGACAAAATTGGTCTGACCGCGCATCAACAGGCGGGCCGAGATGCCGGCCACGCCGCGAATATCGTGCCAATCGATGTGCTTGCGGTAGATCGCACGCTGCGTCGTCACCAGCTCTTCGTAGAATTCATGCAACGGCAGGCGCGTCGGCAACACCGCGTGCTGGATATCGAACAGCCGGTAATCGCGGCTCTCCAGCCGACGCTCCTCGGTCAGCCAGCTCTCCGTCCCGGGGTAGGGCGTGTTGACGCTGATGTTGACGATTTCCGGCTGCTCCAGACACCAATCGCGCACGATCCGAAAGCGCTCGCGGTCCCAGTCGGGATCGGCGATCAGGTTGACCGCGACGTGCACGCCGAGCGAGCGGGCAAATTCGAGCGCCTCGAAATTGCGGCCGAGCGGCACGCGCTTGCGGTATTTTTTGAGCCCGTCTTCGTCGATCGCTTCGAGCCCGAGAAACATGTAGGCGACGCCGAGTTCTTTCCAGAAGCGGAACACCTCCTTGTTCCGCAACAACACGTCGCCGCGGGTTTCGAGGTAATAGCGCTTTTTGATGCCGGCCTGCGCGATCGCCTCGCCGAGCTCCATGCCGTGGCGCTCATGCACAAAGGCGACGTCGTCGACGATAAAGATGCCGCGCTCGCGGATCTGCCGCAGATCTTCGACAACCCGCTCGGGGCTCAACAAACGGTAGCTGCGCCCGTAAAAGGTCCAGGCGCTGCAGAACGAGCAGTCCCAGGGGCAGCCGCGCGAGAATTCGATCGACGCGCAAGGGTCGAGGACGCCGATAAAATATTTGCGCCGGTGCCGCAGCAGATCGCGCGCCGGCAACAGCTCATCGAGCGAATGGACAAAGCTGGGTGGCGGCCCCTCGCCGGAAGCCGTAACCGCGCCCGGCACGGTCGCGAGATCGGTCCCGGCCTCGATCGCCGCCAGGAGCGGCGGAACGCCGGCCTCGCCTTCGCCGCGCAACACGCAGTCGACCGCGCCTTCGCCATGGTCGAGGATCGCCTTGGCGACAAAGGAGGCGCTGTGGCCGCCGACGCAGATGACGGTGCGCGGCAGCCGGGCCTTGGCATCCTTCGAGAGATCGATGATTTCCGGGATGTTGGCGAGGTAGTTGCACGAGAAGGCAATAACGTCCGGCCGCCACGCTTCGATAAGGCGGAAGAACGCGCTGTGGTTCTCGACCTGCAGATCGATGAGCTTGACCGCGTGACCGCATTCGCGCGCCGCCGCGGCGACCAGCTCGAGCCCCAGAGGCTCGAGGCGCAGGAAAATCTTTGTGTACATCAGCGGACCGGGATGGACCGCAAGGACTCGCATGGGAACTGCCCCGTTTCAGCCATGGCTCGCCGCGCGACGATCGCGCCTGATGCGCGATCGTGCCGGTCGCGTCAAATGTTCTGGGTCAGAGCTTCAACAGGCGCTTGGTGTTGCCGCTGAGAATTTTCGCCTTGTCCTCGTCGCATAGCGGGATGCGGTGCACCCAATCGGTGCCGGGCTGGTTCTCGACAAACGGATAATCGATTGAGAACAGAATGCGGTCGACCCCCATCTCCATCATGCAGCAGAGGAGCGCCGGATCGGAGAAAAACCCGCTCGTCGTGATCCAGAAATGCTCGCGGAATGTGTCGCGGAACCAGTTCGGCCCGGCCCCGTCCCGTACCAGGGCCATGTTGATGCGCCACAGCAGGAACGGCAGGCCCTCGCCGAGATGGCCGAGAATGATCTTCAGCCCGGGATACTCATCGAACACGCCCGACAGCACGAGCCGGATGCCCTGTGTCGCGGTCTCGACCGTGAACCCCCAGGCGGCGCGCAGGATGTTCGGGTACTTCTCGACATAATCCTTGTAGTAGACGTCGATGACTGCCGGATGCGGCACGGCGGGGTGCATATAGAGCGGCACGTCGAGCGCCTGTGCCCGCTCGAAGATCGGCCAAAACCGCTTGTCATCGAGAAAGAGGCCGCCGGTCAGGCCGTGCACCATCGCGCCCTTGAAGCCGAGCCGGGTGACGGCGCGTTCGAGCTCATCGGCCGCGGCTTTGGGATCGGCGGTCGGCAGCATCGCAAAAGCGGCGAACCGGTCGGGGTGAGCACGAACAGTTTCGGCGAGCCGGTCATTGGCGCCCCGGGCGAGGCGAACGGCGAGCTCCGCCTCCAGCCGCTGCACCGACGGCGCGCCATGCGACAGCACCTGGATGTCGATGCCGGCGGCGTCCATCTCGGCGATCCGGCCCTGGCCGACATCGTCGAGACGGGCGGAGACCTTGGGCTGCCGGGTGACGTCGGAACCGGTGATATAGGGCTTCACCTCGGGGTCGAGGTAATGCTCCTCGAGGGCAATGACTTGCGGCCTTGTCGCCATTTTCTCCTTCCCCGCTATCGCTCGGGCGCCGGCAATCGGCCCGTTTGTATCAGCGATAAGGGGCGGCGTCAGGCCGATTCATCGATCGCCAGCGCCGGCTCGGCCAGCGGCCGCGGCGCGGTCTCGCCGTGCCGGTGCTGCGCCTCTTCGTGAATGATCCGCGCCAGCTCCGGCTGGCGTGCCAGCAGTTCATGGAAATCGACGATGTCGAGCGACAACAGCGTCGAGGGCTGCGTCGCGACAACGGTCGCGTTGCGGGGCGCCCCGGTCAGCAACGCCACCTCGCCAAAAAACTGGCCGGAAATCAGGTAGACGTTTTGTCCGGGGAGCTGGATCTCAACTTCGCCATCGGCGATGAAATACATGCAATCGCCGGGTTGGCCCCGGCGCATGACGACCGCGCCGGCCGGGTAATCGCGCGGCCGCAGGAGGCGCGCCACCTCGGCGATCAGCGAGGCCCCGATATTGTGAAAGAACGGCACCTTGGCGACCAGCTCCCAGGTGCGCAGGAATTCGCGGCGCCGCAGCTCCTGGGCATAACCGTTGGCGAGAATGCCGGACCATAGCGCAAAGACGAGAATGCCGCCGGTCATCACGCTTCCGCCAAGGATCCGTCCGGCAACCGTCGATGGCACGACATCGCCATAGCCGGTCGTGGTCAATGTAACGATCGCCCACCACAGCGCCGCCGGGATCGAGCCGAACACCGCCGGATTGGCCTCGCGCTCAAGCAGATAAGCGATGCTGGCAGCCGTCAGAAGCACGATTCCGAAGCCGAGCAGCACCGAGAAGAGAGACTGCCGCTCGTTCCTGACGACCCGTCCGAGGCTCGCCAGCCCCGGCGAGTAGCGCACATATTTGGAAGCCCAAATAAACCCGAAAAAGCTGGCCCAGTAGCGTTCCGTCATGAACAGCACTCCGGGCAACGCGCAGACCAGATCGAAAATGCCGCCGGGCGAGACCGCCCAGAGAGCGCGCGCGCGCCAGGCAGGGAGATGCTCATGACCGGGCTTTGATGGGGCCGCGATCAGGCGGAGCAGATATTCCGCAATAAAGAAGCCGCCCACGACATAGAAGCCGGCGGCGAGTTCCGCGCCATAATCGGCTTGCACCGGCTCCATCGTCTCGGCGAGCACGATCGCGATCCCGAACGCCGCCAGCACGTGATGGACGACGCGAAATATTCGAGCCGCCGGATCGGGGCTCTCCGGGTCGAGGACGCGATACAGCGGCCGGTAGTCCATCGCGGTATTCTATGCGGCCCCGCCCGATTCGACATACCGTTCGTCGCGTATCGCGGCCCGGGCTACCCTAAAAGCGAGGCACGTCCCCTCCCTGGGATGGGGGCGGCCGGCGTTTCCCGCGCGTCCCAATTTTTGCTATACAAACCCCTCCCGCCGAAACTGCAGCGCCTTTCGCCGCGTGTCTCTCCTACCGAAAACCCGCCGCGCTTTCTTCGCCTTCCTGCACGATGTCGGGATGGCGGCGCTGTCCTTCGCGCTCGCGATTTACCTGCGGCTCGGCGACGCCGCCCTGCAGTATGAGCCGTCCTTGATGATCCTGTATGGCAGTGTGTTCACTGCCATCGCGGCCGTCGTCTTCCTGGTGACCGGCCTCTACCGCGGCATCTGGCGCTACGCCTCCCTGCCGGATCTGTTCAACATCGCCCGCGCGGCGACCCTGACCGAGCTGATCTTCCTGCCGGTCATGTTCGCCTTCACGCGCTTGGAACAGCTGCCGCGCTCGACCCTGCTGATCGACTGGCTGGTGCTGATCGCGCTGCTCGGCGGTCCCCGGCTTGGATACCGACTCTTCAAGGACCGCGGGCTCGATCATATCCTGGAGCGCGGTTCGGCCCAGAGCGTGCCGGTGCTGCTGATCAGCACGAAAGACGGCGCCGACACCTTCGTCCGCGAGACGGTGCGCGACCGCAATGCGGTCTACCGCGTCATCGGCATGCTGTCCGATACGCGTTCGCGGGTCGGTCGGCAGATCTATGGGGTGCCGATCCTCGGCACCATCGACGATCTCGAAACCGTTGTCGCGGATCTCGACCGGCGCGCCCGCCGGCCGCAAAAGCTGATCCTTGCGGCCCAGAACCTCGGCGGCGCCGAGATCCGCCGGTTGCTCGACCGCGCCGACGCGCTGGCGATCCCGCTGGCCCGCCTGCCGCGGCTGACCGAGTTCCGCCAGGATCTCGGCGACCCGGCGCGGCTCGTCGAGCCGATCGCGATCGAGGACCTGCTCGGCCGTCCGCAGGCGGTGCTCGACCGCGAGGCAATGGGTCGCCTGATCGGCGGCCGCCGCATCCTCGTCACCGGCGCCGGCGGCACGATCGGCTCCGAGCTTGCCCGCCAGATCGCGGCGCTCGGCCCCGGCCGCCTGATCCTCGTCGATAACAGCGAATTCCTGCTCTACGCAGTGAACGGCGATCTCTCGGAGCGCTACCCCGAGCTGGCGCTGCGCCCGATCCTCGGCGATGTGCGCGATCGCGCCCGCATCGAATCGATCATCATCGGCGAAGACCCCCAGATCGTGTTTCACGCTGCGGGGCTGAAGCACGTGCCGATGGTCGAGGCCAACCCGGTCGAGGGGGTGCTGACCAATGTCGTCGGCACCCGCAACGTCGCCGAGGCCGCGCGCGCCCACGGGGTCGGGCTCGTCGTGATGATCTCGACCGACAAGGCGGTCAATCCGGCGAGCGTCATGGGGGCCACCAAGCGCCTCGCCGAAAGCTTTTGCCAGGCGCTCGATCTCGCGGAGGCCCGGCGCCCGGTCCGGGCCGGCGGCACGCGTTTTGTGACGGTGCGCTTTGGCAATGTGCTCGGCTCGACGGGGTCGGTCGTGCCGCTCTTCACGCGCCAGCTCGCGGCGGGCGGGCCGCTGACGGTGACCCATCCCGATGTCACGCGGTTCTTTATGACGGTGCGCGAAGCGGTCGAGCTCGTGCTCGAAGCCTCCGCCGCACAGCCTGCGCCTGAAGAGACCGCTGCTGATATGACCGCCCGCGGCAAGATTTTCGTCCTCGATATGGGAGAGCCGGTCAAGATCGTCGATCTGGCGCGGCAGATGATCCGGCTCGCCGGGTTGCGCCCCGACCGCGATATCGAGATCCGGTTTATCGGGTTGCGGCCGGGCGAGAAATTGCACGAGGCGCTGTTCCACACCGCAGAGGCGCCCGTGCCGACCAAAAACCCGGCCTTGCGCCTCGCCGCGCCGCGCACCGCCGATTATGCGGTCCTGGCCCGCTCGATCGATGAATTGGAGGAGCAGGCACGCGCCGGACATGAGCCGCGGGCGCTCGTGCTCTTGGAACGCCTGGTCCCGGAATAC
>Ga0209488_10002360_pt1 | contig 15503 bp, 13 predicted proteins | sample Rivendell_Oct201_8_FD_188349 | JGI IMG/M metagenome (GOLD analysis project Ga0209488, IMG submission 188349) | Vadose zone soil microbial communities from the Eel River Critical Zone Observatory, Northern California, USA -... | ecosystem: Environmental > Terrestrial > Soil > Vadose zone >... | reverse complement strand
ATCGCCGCTGGTACGAACCAAAACGAAGGCAATGATCCCCGCCGCCACTGCGGTGAGGGAACCGACGACCGCCGCGGCGCGGAACATTGTCAACAATTCTGCGCCACGTGCCGCAAGCACAGCGCCGGCAACTGCCGTCGCGATCAGCCCACCTGTTCGCGCGACCGCGCTGTTTAATCCTGAGGCTACGCCGGTGTGCTTTTGGTCGACCGATGCCAACACGGCCGTCGTCAACGGCGCAACCGCCGCCGCCATGCCGATCGCAATGACGAGTACTGCAGGGAAGGTCGTGGTCCAGTAGTTGCCCGGCCCGCCGATGCGCATGGCGAGCAAACACCCAACCGCAACCACAATCGGTCCGATCGAGAGCGGCAACCGCGGGCCGATGCGCGTCGCAAGCTTGCCCATTTGCGCGGAGGTCAACGCGATTGTCACAGGCAGGGGAAGCAGCGCCGCGCCTGCCTGGGTCGCCGAATAGCCGCTCGCCTCAATCAGGACAAAGGGGACCAGCACCAACAGCCCACCGAGCGCGCCGTAAAGCAGGAGCGTCAGTAGAGTGAGCCCGACGAAGCTGCGCGAGACGAATAGCGCAAGGGGCATCATTGCGGCGTAGCCCTTGCGATTTTCGACAAACAGGAATGCGGCAAGCAATCCAATGCCAACTATGAGAACGGCTCCCGTCATACCGTTCAGTCCCGTCGCTATTGACGCTGCGGTGAGGCTCCAGGTGATCGCGCCGAGGCCACCCGCGGCCAGCATCGCGCCTGGCCAGTCGAGCGGTGGCCTGTCCTCGTGCGTGTCGCGCGGCACATAGCGAAGGGCAAGAACGATTGCCGCCGTCGCCAACGGCAAGTTCACAAAAAAGATCGCACGCCAGCCGATGGTGTCGATCAGCCAACCGCCGATCAACGGGCCGATAGCACCCGCTGCTGCTCCGACCGCGGCCCAGATGCCGACGGCACGCCCCCGCGCCTCGTCGGCGAAGCTGGCGCCGATGATGGCCAGACTGTTGGGCATCAGCATTGCAGCGCTCACGCCTTGGAGCCCGCGCCCGGCAAGCAGCCAGCCAAGGCTCGGCGCCAGGCTGCACACGATCGAGGCGAAGGCGAACAGTGCGACCCCAAGCACGAGGAGCCGGCGGCGACCATGCAGATCGCCGGCCGCACCGCCGATCAGGAGCAGTGCGCTCAGAGGCAACAGATAGGCGTTGACGACCCACGATAGACCATCGCCTCCGGCGTCGAGACTTCTGCCGATCGCGGGCAATCCGACGTTGACGACGGAGCCGTCGATGAAAGCAAGGCTCGAGGCTAGAATGGTCGTCGCCAACACGAGACCGGGATGATCGACGTTTGCGGGGCGATCGGGTTTAGCCATCGCCAATGCACGATCGCAGTCCGTATGCGCAGGAGCGTTCATGCTGCCGCCCGGCGTTCTTGTGTGGAACTCCCGCGAACGTCCGAACCTGCGAAACGCTCGGCGAGAGCGGATGGTGACATCAGAATTGTGGCATCAGTAGTATCTTGGGATCGGACCGCGCTGCGGGGTGGTGTCGTCTCCGAGGTCGAGCATTACCTCGTCGACGAAGCACCATCCCCAACCTTCCGGCGGGTCGTAACCCTCGATGATGGGGTGCTTCGTCGCGTGGAAATGCTTGGTCGCGTGGCGTCCCGGAGACTGGTCGCAACAACCGACGTGACCGCAGGTACGGCAGACCCGAAGGTGAAACCATGTTTCACCGCGCTTCAGGCATTCCTCGCACCCCAGCGCGCTTGGGGTGACTGACTGGATTGCGTCAAGATGATTGCAGTCTCGTGGCATGGTGGTCCAATTCTCGCCGTGCGAGGTCTGCATGGGCGCTGGGTCGAGATATTTGTTGCTCCCGTACGGGTTCAATTCTTGCTAAAGGTCCTTGGAAGTGTATATTTGATCCTGTACGGTATCAATTTTATGCTTGCACGTCTCAGCTACTCGATATGATCCCGTTCGGGAGCACATAATGGCTGCAAAGCCAAGAAGGTCAGGAATTGCACGTGGCGTAAACGTTAGCCCTCTCACGCTGGAGGACCTCAGACACCGTGCCCAAACAACAAAAGCTGTTGCATCGGCAACGAAGTCCTGCGCCGATCCTGCGCTTGAAAACCCGACATCTCTTACACCGCCAGGTACTTACGTCAATTCGGCTGCCGAACTAGGGCGACTGATCAAGACTTCGCGCGAACAAATGAATCTTAATCAACAGCAATTTGCCGATGTTGCTGGTGTTGGACGACGTTTCATATCTGAACTCGAAAATGGGAAGGCGACGTTGGAATTCGATCGCGTATTACAAGTGTCCAAGGCGGCTGGTATCGATCTTTATGCCAGGCAGCGGTCGGCCCGATGAAGGCCAGGAACCTGGAAGTCCGTCTTGAATCGTTCGAGGACGCAATAGGCCATTTGCAATCGACCCACAATGGCGACGCGACGTTCTCATACTCAGAGCAATATTTGAACCGGGCAGACAGGGTTCCGGTTTCTATGGCTCTTCCACTGAGGCAGGAGCCGTTTGACGATCAACAGTCCCGTGCGTTCTTCGATAACCTTCTGCCTGAGAATGACCAGCTTAGACAGGTCATGGAGCGAGAAGGTCTGAATCGGACCGATATTGTCGGCCTTCTCCATTATCTCGGGTCCGATTGCCCCGGGGCGTTGTCGTGTATTCCATCTGGTGAAGAGCCGATGAAAATTCCGGGTCGCATGCCGGCAGATTACGATACGCTTGATGCGACAGACGTCGAAGAAATAGTACGGCGGCTGGCCGACCGAATGCCCCTGCCGAATGAAATGCGGGACCCGTCGCCCATTGCAGGGGTCCAGCAGAAAATCGCCATTACGTTACTTACGGATGGAAAGTTCGCGATGCCGAAGAAGGGACTGCGCGTCCCGACCACGCACATTCTAAAAGTACCGCGCCGTGGAAAGGGTCGCGAAGCGCGTCTCGAAACCGCTGCCGCACAGCTTGGACATTCCGTCAGACTTGACGTTGCGATTCCGGAACTGCTCCAAATCGATGACCTGAACGCAATCCTCATTGCGCGATTTGACCGCAAGATTGAGGCTCAAGGAAACGTTCTGCGCATTCATCAAGAGGACTTTGCGCAAGCCTTGGGGCTCCCCGCATCCTTGAAATATCAGCGCCATGGGAGGCCGGGCCGGCTTTTTGATGCTGGCGCGATCGTACGGCTTCTTGACTTGACGGCGATACCCGCTTCATCGAAACGGCAATTTCTTAGCGCAACATTTTTCAATATGATGGTTGGAAATACCGACAATCACGCAAAAAATCATGCTCTGTTGTACGATCGTGGCGCTGTCCCACGGTTGGCGCCGTTGTATGACATTCTACCCATTCGTCTGGATGGTTCCGTGAGCCATCAATTTTCATTCAATATCGGCAACGCAGAGTATCTTGACACTCTGACAAGAGCGGATGTCGAAGCGTTCATGGCGGCATTTGGAATAACGAAAACGCCGGCCGCCCGATTTTTTTCCGAAACGATAGGGCCCATCGCTGAAATGCTGGACAGCGCCGCAGAAAGTCTGACGCCGAGTGGATTGAAGGACTTTGATGATTTGATAGGACGCGAAATTGGCAAGCTGTCAGATATTCTTGAACTTACATTGTCGATTCGAAGTCGTGATTATTTCACCCCTACGGCTGGCGGTTGGGCGCTGGGCAGATCGTAGCCCGGGTTGGCGAATAGCGCGTGTCTTACGCGCTATTCGAAAACCCGGGGCGATCGCTTCGACAAGGCACAAGAGGGAACCGTTCAAAACGTAGTAATCGTATTCACGCGCGATTAATTTGGCCATGCTTTCTCCAACGCTATGAAAAACCCCATCCTCGCGCTCATTCTCGCCATCGTTTTCGGCAGCACTGCCGCCGCGCAGTCCTCGTTTATGGACCTATCCAAGCCGATGACCGGCAAGACACGGTTTGTCGTCGATGCTGATGGCAAGCCGGTTGAATTCGGTGTGCCGCTGTCCGAGCGCATCGAGCGGCCCGTGCAGACTTCGAGCCCGGCGGCGCCGCGCTGGGCTGGCGCGAGGGCAAAGCAGGACGATGGGGCCGCGCAGCTTGTCCCGTTATCTACCGACGACGACGACCATCCCGTATCAGACAGGTCGAAGAAAGTGACGATCAAGATCGACGCGCGCAAGGTCGGACCGTTAGTGCAATCTCTCGCCCGAAGCGCGACGCAAGGGAGCGCGTCCACCCGAAGCGCGCCGGCGTCGCGTGGGAGACGGTGAGGTCACGGAAGTTTCTTAGCCATAGTGAACTTCCGCCTGTCCGTTTTTGTCGGGGCCGGTCGTGTCGCCCATCGCGGCTATGCGCACGTCAGTAGCCTGTTATACGTGCTGCCCGCCATTAATATGTATCTCCGCGCCGTTCACATAGGACGACGTATCGGTGCACAGCACGTAGATGATCTTGGCGACTTCATCGGTCGTGCCGAGGCGGTGCAGCGGGATCTGTGAAACGATCCGGTCGGTGCCGGGGGAGAGGATCGATGTGTCGATCTCGCCCGGTGCGATGGCATTGACGCGGACGCCGAGCGGGCCGAAGTCGCTCGCCATTTCGCGCGTCAACGCGGCGAGTGCGGCCTTCGAGGTGGCGTAGGCGGCGCCTGCGAAGGGATGAACGCGGGAACCTGCGATCGAGGTTACGTTCACCACCGAGCCCTTCGCGGTCTTGAGCTCCTCAAGCAAACCGCGCGCCAGCATGATCGGCGAGAGAAAGTTGACACGGAACACATGTTCCCACACGTCGTGCGTGGTCTCGATCGACGACAGCCGCCTGCCGCCTTCGGCTTTAGGCGAGATCGCCGCATTGTTGACGAGCGCGTGCAATTCCTTGCGATCAAGCCGCTCCTTGATTTCATCAATGGCCGCGCGGGTGCCCTGAGGGTCGGCGAGATCGACCTGGATGTGGTCTTCCGGCCCCGCCTCCCATGGGCAGTTTTCCGGGAAGGCATGACGCGAACAGGTGATCACGCGCCAGCCGGCGGCTGAAAAGCGCTTGACCGTCGCATGGCCGATGCCGCGGCTTGCCCCGGTGAGGAGCAGCGTGCGGCGCGGCTGATTGTCATTGTGGATTGTCATCTTGCAAGCTTATCTCAAGGAAACAGCCGCGTCCTCTGCCATGACGCATCCTGTGTGGTGCGCTGGAATTGCAGACGATCGTGCAACCTATATGGCCGATCCTGCCAGAACTCCATGGCGAGCGGGATGATCCGGAAGCCCGACCAGTTTGGCGGGCGGGAAATGCTGCCGACCGCAAACCGTGCCATTTGCAGAGCGATTGCTTTTTCGAATGCCATGCGGCTTTCGAGCGGCGCTGATTGCTTGCTGGCCCAGGCGCCGATCTGAGCAAGGCGAGGCCGCGTCCCGAAATAGCTATCGGCTTCAGCGTCGTCAACGCGTTCGACGGTGCCGCGCAGCCGGACCTGGCGGCTGAGCGACTTCCAGTGAAAGACCAGCGCTGCCTTGGGCGTCTGGCCCAATTCCCGCCCTTTGGGGCTGTCGAGGTTGGTGTAGAAAACGAAGCCCTGTTCGTCAAAACCCTTGAGCAGCACCATCCGGGCATTCGGCATGCCGTCGGCATCGACCGTGGCCAGCGTCATTGCATTGGCGTCCTGTGGTTCGGCGCGCTTGGCCTCCTCAAACCAGGCGCCAAAAAGCCGCAGGGGCTCGTCGGCGGAGGTAAAATCACCGCTTGTTAAGACATTTGCTGTTTGATTCGATGCCGAATTGAACATGCCGGAGTACCGTTGGTGCGTTGGGTGTTTCGACATAGTTGGTTGTTTTCGTATCGTTATCAAGGAATTCCCAATGCGAGCGCGTGGCGCGTTCCCGGCGCCGCGTTGGCGTGTGGCCTGGTCGTCCTGACGATCGGGGGCTGCACCTACCGGCTCGATTCGTTTTGGACCAAATCGGAAAGTGACGTCGCTCAAACGGATTCGGTTCGCCCAAGGTTGGCAAGCACCGGCGCAGCCGGCACCGGCGCAGATGGCGTCAGTGCGGCTTTGCCGCCGGAATACGATCTCGCAGTTGCGCGGGCGGCAGTCAGCGATGCGCTCGAATATGGTGGCAAGGACACCAGCACTCCCTGGGAAAACCCGCGGACTGGTGCCCGCGGCACCATTACGCGCATTGCTGCGGCGTATAATCAGGATGGCAACACCTGTCAGGATTTTCTGGCAAGCTATGTGAGCGAGGGTAGCGAGGCTTGGCTGCAGGGCGAGGCCTGCCGGGCGCCTAAAGGGCGCTGGGAAGTGCGCCGGTTGCGGCCTTGGCACCGGAATTGATGCACCAGGATGCACTGCTTGGACAAGAGTATTTCCTTGACTGTTTCTTGCAAAATCGATTAGGTGGCGAAATGGTTATGTCGAATTGCGCCCGCGGTCACGCCGGGCGTTTTTTTGTACCGTCGGCGATCTGCGCCGCCGGCCTTTCGATCGCTTCGTGGTGTTATCGCATGGACCTGTCTTTACCCTTCAGAGTAGCGTCTACGTATCGAGTCCAAGTTGAGAACGGCATATGGCAGCCCGGCTCGGGAACGAACCTGGCTATTTTGGCCAAAACGAACCCAAAACTCTTGATCGGATGGCCGCGCTGAACGGTATAGCGAGTCCATAGCGCGTAAACGCACTTTTGTTCCCTCATTTCAATTGACGCACGTCGCTATTCGTCGGTGACGTCGATCCATACGCCGCACGGGTCGGTCAGCTGGTACTTGCCGGTTGAACTCTTTGCCAACAGTGCCTTGCGCACGTCCGATTCTTTGGCTCCGCCCATCGGCATGGGGGCGAGATAGCTGCAGCCGCCAACGACGTCGGCGATATCCTGCTTGAGTGCGTCGATGCTCTCGACCTTGAAGCCGAGGTGATCGGGTCCGGGCCGCTTGATCGCCATCCCTTCGAATACCGGGATCGACCAGGGCAATATCGACAGCATCACGCGGCCGTCGGTGAGGTGATAGCCGGGCACGGACGTCTTCTTGTTGAGGGGCTCTAATTCGAACACTTCCATGTAGAAGTCGGCGCACTTCTCGGCGTGCATGGTGCGAATGGCGAATTTGTTGAGATAGCGCTTCGGCGGCGGCGCCTCGCTCGTCTGGTCCGCATAGATGCCATCAAGTGCGGTCTTGTTCTGCTCTGCCAGGTCGAAGACGTTGCCGTCCGGATCATGCGCGCTATAGGCCGCGAATGGGCGTGTAGAAGGCCGCTTCACGATGTTTGATTCGGGAAAATTCTTGCGTGCCCGCTCCATGACCACATTGACGTCGTCGACCGTCATGCCGAAATGATCAAGACCCCCCACATAGCCGTCGCGCACCGGGTTGATGTTGAGCCCGACATAGCCGTCGCCGATATTGGCGCCGCTGATGGGCCTGGTCTTGCGCTTCTCCGAGGCCTGCAGGCCGAAAATGGCCTCGTAGAACCGCGCCATCATGGGCCAGTTCGGGCTGCAAATCGCCATATGGTTGATCTTGGCAAACATGAGGGTCTCCTTGAACGTCCAAATCTTGAGGTGCAGTGTCTTGGGCGCCAATCGTATAACAGATGGGAGTGGATTGCCGCCATCGCGCGTTGCGGAAGCGCCCGGGTGTCCCCACATTGGGCGGAGATTCGGGGTGAACATCCGTTGAGCACGGAAGGTTTGGGAGGTCCAAGAATGCGCGACCCCTATGAGATATTGGGCGTGGCCAAAGGTGCGAGCGCGGCTGAGATCAAGAGCGCGTTCCGCAAGCGCGCCAAGACGCTCCATCCGGACGCCAATCGGCACGATCCGAAGGCGGCGACCCGGTTTTCCGAACTCAATGCGGCTTACGAGATCGTCGGGGATACCGACAAGCGCCAAGCCTATGACCGCGGCGAGATCGATGCCGAAGGCAAGCCGCGGTTCCAGGGATTCGAAGGGTTCGGACGCGGCCAGGGCCATGGCGCGGAAAGCATATTCGAGTCCTTCACGTTTGGGCCCGGCGGATTTCAGCGCAGTGGCGGCCGCGCGGGTGGTGGCGGACGTGCGGGCGGCGGCGGCCTTGGCGGATTCGAAGACATTCTCAAGGACGTATTTGCGAGCAGCGGCCGCGGGGGACGGCATCAGGGTTTCGAGCCGGACGAGACGGTGCCTGAGAGCCGCGGCGACATTGCGGTTTCGCTCGTCGTAACGTTGGAGGAGGCCGCGACCGGGGCGAAGAAGCGCGTGCGGCTGCCGACCGGCAAGGAAGTCGAGGTCAAAATTCCGGCCGGCCTCGCAGACGGCAAGCAGATCAGGCTCAAAGGCCAAGGTCACACGGGCCCGCGTGGCCGTGTAGGAGACGTGCTCATTACAGTCACGGTCGCGCGTCATCCAATGTTCGAACGTGACGGCAACGACCTGCGGCTTGATTTGCCCGTCGCGCTCTATGAGGCCGTGCTGGGCGGCAAGGTGCGCGTTCCCACTCTCGATGGCGCCGTTGAAATCGCAATCCCCGCCGGCACCAGTTCGGGGCGCACATTCCGGCTCAAGGGCAAGGGATTCCCGGGCAAGGACGGCACGGGCGATTTGCTTGTGACCGTGAAGCTCGTGCTGCCGGAAGGCGGCGACGCGGAGCTTGAAGCATTGATGCGCAAGTGGCGTGAATCCAAGCCCTACGATCCGCGCAAGGACGTCGCGTCGTAAGCAGGATCAGTTTGACCAAGGGATCTCCGAACGAGCGGGTTCGTAGTTCCGCGTTTACGCGGGCTTTCTTCCTAACGGTGAGACTTTGAAAAAAGAGCCGCCCACGGCGAAGCCGCCGTGAAGGCGGGACTCCGAACGGGTATGACCATGCACAATCTTCTACTCGACACCGATAGCTACAAGGCGAGCCACTATCTGCAATATCCCCCGGGTGCCGAATACGTCTCGAGTTATATCGAGTCACGCGTCGGCGACTACGAATCGAGCCTGTTCTTCGGTCTGCAGATCTATCTCAAGGACGTGCTGTCGAAACCGTTCACGTCGGCGGACATTGACGAGGCCGAGGCGGTGTTGACCGCCCACGGCGAACCCTTCAACCGCGTGGGTTGGGAGCACATTCTCAGGAAACACGGCGGTTTGTTGCCGTTGCGCATCGAGGCTGTGAAGGAAGGTTCGGTGCTGCCCGTCGGCAATGCGCTTGTGCAGGTCGTGAACACCGACCCGGCCGTGCCTTGGCTCACGTCCTACGTCGAGACGGCTCTGTTGCGCGCGGTCTGGTATCCGGTCACGGTCGCAACGCGCTCATGGACGATCAAGAAGATCATACGAGCCGCGCTGGAAGACACGTCCGATGATCCTGCGGGACAACTGCCTTTCAAGTTGCACGATTTCGGCGGACGCGGCGTGTCGAGCCATAAGAGTGCAGGCATCGGTGCGGCGGCGCATCTCGTCAATTTCATGGGCACGGATACGCTCGCGGGTTTGCTGGTTGCGCGCGAATTCTACGGTGAGAAAATGGCGGGTTTTTCGATTCCGGCCGCGGAACATTCGACCATCACTGCATGGGGGCGTGACGGAGAATCCAAAGCATTTGCCAACATGATCGAGAAATTCGGCGGACCGGGAAAACTGGTGGCTGTCGTGTCGGATTCCTACGACGTTCACCATGCCGTCGCCGAAATCTGGGGTCGGGAACTCAAGGCGCAAGTCGAGAGCTTTGGCGGGACGCTTGTGGTGCGGCCGGACTCTGGCGATCCGACCGTGGTTCCGGTCGAGATCATCGCACTGCTCGCGGAAAAATTCGGCTCGCGTCTCAATGGCAAAGGCTTTCGCGTGCTGCCGGACTGCGTGCGTGTCATTCAGGGTGACGGAATCAACGAGCGCTCAATCGCCAAAATCCTGACCAATCTGAAGGCGAAGGGTTTTTCAGCCGATAACATCGCGTTCGGGATGGGCGGAGAATTGCTGCAGACCCCCCACCGCGACACGATGAAATTCGCAATGAAAGCGAGCGCCATCCGGCTAGCAGACGGCGCCTGGCGCGACGTGTTCAAGGACCCGGTCACCGATCACGGCAAGGTCTCCAAGAAAGGGCGCCTCGCCGTCGTTGAGCGCGAGGAGAGGGTGCGCACAATCCGCGAGGGCGAACGTGCCGCACGCGAGGAGAACCTGCTCGAAGATGTGTTCGTCGACGGGCGCCTCGTGCGTGAGGAGAGCTTCGCGGAGATCCGTTCTCGCGCCAACGCGCTCCGTAGGGCGCAATAGACATAGCGCCGGCACCATCGACGAATTTCGGCACGGCCTTGCGGGGCGCTATGGCGTATTGCGCCGGGGGCCTCGGTGTCTGAGCGGGGACGGCGCAATACGCCATGACGCGAAGAAAGGGCGTCATGGCTATTGCGCCCTACGGAACCCACCCCGTAGGGCGTAATGCCCTAGCGCCGGCACTTTCGACGATGAGACCTGTTGCAAGCGCGCAACCGGGGACTGTGAAACTAGAACCCGGCAGCCACCTCCAGTCATATCCGTTCAAAGCTCGGTCCCCCTATTTCTTTGCCTGGAGCCCTATGCCATAGGAGACGACCGAAAAACTCCCGGGGGCAAGAGAGATATGGTGGAACCATCAGGTCTCATGCGCGGCAAGCGCGGCCTGATCATGGGCGTCGCCAATAACCGCTCGATCGCCTGGGGCATTGCCGAATCCTGCCACGCGCAGGGGGCCGAACTCGCCTTTACATACCAAGGGGACGCACTCAAGAAACGGGTCGAACCGCTCGCCAGCGAAGTCGGCGGCTTCCTGGCCGGTCATTGCGACGTGGGCGTGCCCGCGACCATCGACGCAGTTTTTGCCGCGATAGCCGAGAAGTGGGGCAAGCTGGATTTTCTGGTGCACGCCATCGCGTTCTCGGACCGGGATCAATTGACCGGCCGCTATGTCGATACGACGCAGGAAAATTTCTCGCGTACGTTGCTAATTAGTTGTTATTCCCTCACGGCGGTTGCCCAGCGCGCCGAAAAATTGATGCCACAGGGTGGGGCGCTGCTCACCATCAGCTATTACGGCGCCGAAAAGTGGATACCGCATTATAACGTCATGGGCGTTGCCAAAGCTGCGCTGGAAGCCTCGGTGCGCTACCTCGCGGCCGATCTCGGATCGCAGAACATTCGTGTGAACGCGATTTCTGCCGGCCCTGTGAAGACTCTCGCTGCCTCCGGGATCGGCGATTTTCGTTACATGCTCAGGTGGACCGAATTGAACGCGCCGCTGCGGCGCAATGTTGCCGCTGATGAGATCGGAGACGCCGCCATGTATTTTCTCTCCGACCTGTCACGCGCGGTGACCGGCGAGATTCATCACGTCGACGCCGGCTACCATATCGTCGGCATGAAACATCCCGATGCTCCCGACGTGGGGGTGGGCAAGGATTAGTGCCGGATCCCATGCCGACGCTCTATTATGTACGTCACGGCTTGACAGACTGGAACGCAGAAGGACGGCTGCAGGGCCGCCGCGATGTGCCGCTCAACGACAAGGGGCGGCGGCAAGCCGCGCGCTGCGGGGAAATCCTGCGCGAACTCATCGCGCGCGATGGGAGATTGCCCGCACACTATGAGTACGTTTCGTCGCCGCTGGTGCGCGCGAGCGAGACCATGGATATCCTGCGTGCGGGCCTCGGCCTCGCGGCAGGCGGCTATCCGACCGACGCGCGCCTGGCCGAAATCGCTTACGGGTCCTGGGAAGGATTGACCTACAGGGAAATACTGGCGCGCGACAAACATATTGTCGCGCAGCGTGAAGGCAACAAATGGCACTTCCGCGCGCCTGGCGGGGAGACCTATGAAGAAGTCGCGCGGCGCGTGCTGGCCTGGTACACGGCGGTTGAGAAGGACACGGTCGTGACCGCTCATGGCGGGACGGCGCGCGCCCTGGTCGCAGTCGCCGGTGTCGCGTCGCCGGACGAGGCTGTCCATCATCCGATCGACCAAGGCGTGGTCTATGTATTTTCCGCCAATCGCCTGACACGGTATGATTGAAGTGCGATATTTGACCTGCAGGGACCCGCGGGCTACCAAGCGGCATCCGGTGGAAGGCCATATCTTAAGCCCAAATCGTAAGCGCAAATCCCAGGCCCAAATCCCAGGCCAATGTCTTAAACCAAATGTCGTTCAATACGTTCGGCCATCTGTTTCGCGTCACGACCTTTGGCGAAAGCCATGGGGCCGCGATCGGTTGCGTGGTGGACGGATGTCCCGCCGGCTTGCCGCTGACCGAGACCGATATTCAGCCTTTTCTCGACAAGCGCCGCCCCGGCCAGTCGCGTTTTACGACGCAACGCCAGGAGCCTGACCAGGTCAAAATTCTTTCCGGCGTGTTCGTCGACGACCGCACCGGAGTCCAGGTTACGACCGGCACACCGATCGGGCTCCTCATCGAGAATGTCGACCAGCGCTCCAAGGACTATTCGGACATTCGCGACAAATACCGGCCCGGCCATGCCGACTATACCTATGACGTCAAATATGGCGTGCGCGATTATCGCGGTGGCGGCCGGCAGTCGGCGCGCGAGACCGCCACGCGTGTGGCCGCCGGCGCCATCGCGCGCAAGATCGTTCCCGGACTGACCGTACGTGGCGCGCTCGTGCAGATGGGGCCGGAAGCGATTGATCGCGCGCGCTGGGACTGGGACGAGATTGACCGCAATTTCTTCTTTTGCCCTGATCGCGAGAAAGCTAAATTCTACGAGACTTATCTCGATGCAATTCGCAAACGTGGTTCCTCGATTGGTGCTGTGATCGAGGTGATCGCGGAGGGCGTTCCCCCTGGTCTCGGTGCGCCGGTTTACGGCAAACTCGATGGCGATCTTGCCGCAGCTCTCATGAGCATCAATGCGGTCAAGGGCGTCGAGATCGGCGCCGGCATGGGGGCTGCCGTGCTGACCGGCGAAGAAAATTCCGACGAAGTGCGAATGGGCAATGATGGCAAGCCGCTATTCCTCTCCAATCAAGCCGGGGGCATTCTGGGCGGGATATCGACCGGCCAGCCGGTCGTGGCGCGATTTGCGGTCAAGCCGACGTCATCGATCCTCACGCCGCGGCGGAGCATCGACCGCTACGGCCACGAGATCGATGTTTCGACCAAGGGCCGGCACGATCCGTGCGTCGGCATCCGCGCCGTGCCGATCGGCGAGGCCATGGTGGCATGCGTGATCGCGGATCATTATCTGCGTCAGCGCGGCCAGATGGGCGAAAGCCCGGCTTGGCCGTTCAAGAAATAAGAATGGACCGTTTAGAAGGTAAGGTTAAGTGAGCGACATCCAACAGCGCGTCGAGGCGACCCTTGCGGCATTTGCCAAGGGTGAGATCGTCGTCGTGGCCGACGACGACGATCGCGAGAACGAAGGCGATCTGTTTGTTGCGGCCTCGCTCTGCAGCCCGGAGAAGATGGCGTTCATCATCCGTCATACGTCCGGCATCGTATGTGCGCCGCTGTCGCAAAGTGAGGCCAAGCGGCTGCATCTCAATCCCATGGTGGCGCTCAACGATGCGCCGCTTGGCACGGCATTCACCGTTACGGTCGATGTGCGTCATGGTTTGACGACCGGAATTTCTGCCGAAGAGCGCACCAACACGGTGCGCGCGCTCGCCAACGGCAACAGCGGAGCGTCTGATTTCGTGCGGCCCGGCCATGTATTTCCGCTGGTCGCCAAGGATGGCGGCGTGCTCATGCGCTCCGGCCATACGGAGGCCTGCGTCGACCTCTGCCGGTTGGCCGGCATGCCGCCCGTCGGCGTGCTTGCCGAACTGATGAATGATGACGGCACCGTGATGCGCGGCGACGCCGTCAAGGCGTTTGCCGAGAAGCATCGCCTGGCGCGCATTACCATTGCGGATCTCATCGCCTATCGGCAGGTGCGCGACAAGCTGGTCCAGCGCATCGGCGAATTTCCCGTTGAAAGCGAGATCGGCACCTTGCAGGGTTATGCCTATGTGACGCCGTTCGACGCGATCCAGCACATGGCCTTCGTCTATGGCCGCATTGGCGACGGCAAAGGCATGCCGGCACGCCTGCATCGCGCCGACGTCGTACGCGACATTTTTGGCGGCACCAATGCGGTGCATGCACCGCTGCAGCATTTCAAGAAGGAAGGGCGCGGCGTTATCGTATTCCTGCGCGATGGCGCGGCGGGCGTGCCAACGCATGCGATCCCAACGGACGGTGGAACAAGTTCCGAAGAAGCGCGCTCGCGGCAGTGGCGGGAAGTCGGGTTAGGGGCCCAGATTCTCAAGGATCTCGGTATTTCGTCAATCAAGTTGCTGACGCGGCGCAATCTGACCTACGTCGGCCTCGCGGGCTTCGGCATCGAGATCCTGTCGACGGAGCCGTTCGACGGGTAGAGTTAAGGATCGGTCATGCTTGTCGGTGTCCCTAGGGAAGTCAAAGACAACGAAAATCGTGTCGGGCTCATCCCGTCGACCGTGCGCGAACTGACCCTCAAGGGTCATCGGGTTCTCGTCGAAACAAATGCCGGCCTCGGCGCGGGTCTCAGCGACACTGATTATCAGGCCGCCGGCGCCGAAATCGCGCACAACGCGGACGAAGTCTTTGCGAATGCCGAGATGATCGTGAAGGTCAAGGAGCCGCTTGCGGTCGAGCGCAAGAAGCTGAGAGCCGGCCAGATTCTTTTCACCTATCTGCACCTCGCGCCGGATCGCCAGCAGACGGATGACTTGATCTCAGCCGGCGTGATCGCGATCGCCTACGAGACCGTCACCAGTTCGCAAGGCACGCTGCCCTTGCTCACGCCGATGTCGGAAGTTGCCGGCCGGATGGCGCCGCATGTCGGTGCGCATTGTCTGCAGAAAGAGCAGGGCGGACGCGGCGTGCTGCTTGGCGGCGTGCCGGGAGTGCCCTCGGCCGACGTTGTCATTCTGGGTGGCGGCGTTGCGGGCAGCCATGCGGCTTTCATCAGCGCCGGCATGGGAGCAACCGTCACGGTTGTCGATCGCAATCCGGAAGTGTTGCGCCGGATCGCCAACCAGATGGGTTCACGCGTGCGTACCGTGTTCTCAACGCGGGACGCCGTCGAAGCGCTGTGCCGGCGCGCCGACCTCGTGATTGCGACGGTGCTCGTGCCTGGCGCCGCAGCGCCCAAACTGATCACGGCCGAGACCGTTAAAGCGATGAAGCCCGGATCCGTCATCGTCGACGTTGCCATCGACCAGGGCGGTTGCTCGGAAACGTCGCGGCCGACGACGCATTCGCATCCGACCTATCTGGTCGACGACGTAGTGCATTATTGCGTAACCAACATGCCGGGCGCGGTCGCCCGCACTTCGACCTTCGCGCTCAACAACGTCACGCTTCCTTTCGTGCTTACACTTGCGGACGACGGCGCACGTCATGCCTTGGGAGAAAACCCTCACCTGCGCAACGGCCTCAATGTCTTTCAGGGGCAGGTGACATACCGGGCGGTCGCCAACGCGTTGGGCCTGAAATTCACGCCCGCCGAAGC
>Ga0209488_10002359_pt1 | contig 15520 bp, 8 predicted proteins | sample Rivendell_Oct201_8_FD_188349 | JGI IMG/M metagenome (GOLD analysis project Ga0209488, IMG submission 188349) | Vadose zone soil microbial communities from the Eel River Critical Zone Observatory, Northern California, USA -... | ecosystem: Environmental > Terrestrial > Soil > Vadose zone >... | reverse complement strand
ATCGTTCCTCCTATTGGATTGGTCTTCAAATGGAGGTCTTTTACCAAGCGGCCCTGTCTTCTTAGGACCACCTACATAGGATCTACAGTTCGGATGCGCGTCGCGCTGCGATTCCTCTACAGCTTCGGTGAGAAGCCAAACGTCAGTGTCAGCGAGACACTGCGTGCCGCCATCAAGGTTAGAAGGTCGCCAGGCGCCGCCAGGTTCGAGGACGTCGCCGCGGGTTTCACGCCTTGAATGTAGTGCTTGTCGAAAAGGTTGTTCACGGTGAACTTGACCTTGGTTTGAGCCAGCCGCGAGTGATTTTTGATCGTGTAATTCAAATACAGATTTGTGATGCTGAATGGATTGATCCGGACAGCCTCATTCTTGCTTCCATTGTCATTCCACTGTGGCCCAATTCGCTTGCTGAAGAATCCCAGGTCCCATCCCGAGTTCTGGTAGCTCAATCCAAGCGTCGCGGTATCCTTCGGAGCATTTGCCGGTGATAAATGCGTCGCGTTGTACCGCGCTCGGTTCGAGCTGCCGTTGACGTATGCGCTGACGCCATGCGTGATGAAAATGGTGCTCTCCGCCTCCAGACCCCTTGAGGTCGATTTCCCAGCCAGGTAATAGACCGGTTCGTTGTTGTTATTGGGATCCGGGAACGACGAGTACGCATTATCAAAGCCAATGATGTATGCATCCATGTCCAAAGTCATTCGACCCGACTTCCAGACCGTCCCAACCTGGTAGGTCCTCGTCTTGGTCGGCTTCGGCAGAACACCAACCGCCCCATTCGTCACATCAAATACTTTGGAAGGCGGAATTTCGCTTCCTGTCGCGTACTGTGCATAACCCGCCAGATTCGGGAGCAATTTGTAGTTCACATCGAATGACGGCGTCCACGCTTTGAAGGTCGCGCTGTGCTGGATGAAAGCGGCGCCGTTCAGGCCGCCCACGGTTTTGCCGTTATCCGCAAACTGCGTCAAATCGAAGTTGTAGTAAACATATTTGACGCCCGGCGTGACGGTCAACTTTTCCAAAGGATGGAATTCATACTCCACATACGGCTGCGCCGTGGTGGTGTTGAACTTTTCATGGAAGTTTGGCAACGCGGTATCCACCCACGTGCGAGGATCGGACGGCGTCTGGAACCGGTCGGTCTTCGCAAACTCGTACCACGTCCCGGTACGCAGCACTCCGAACCTCGAGGTCTGCGTGACGGGTATGACATCGCCCCATTTCCGATAGCTGTTGAGCTTGTCGACGGCGCTCGTTGCAGTCACCTTTGTTGGATCGTTGAGATTCTGCTTATTGTAATAACGAAGCGAGTAGACCTTATTGTCGATAAACCAGCCATGGCCGAGATCCATCGTGGCGCCGACGTAATCGAAGTCCGACGGGATGTGGTAGTAGTTGTACTTGTAGTAATTCCCCCTTGCCGGATCGCTGCTCAGCAGGTAGTTGTCTCCAAATGCAGCCACGTCCGCGCGCGTCGGAGTCTTGGTGTCGGGCGTGTTTGTCTTCAGCTCGACGATTGAAGTGAAAGCGGTGAGGACCACCTTCGGCGACACGCTGTATTGGTATTTCAGCGAGAAGGCATTTCGACGCTGGAAGTTCAGCGTCTGATAGCCATCGGACTTCATTTGATGAAGGTCCAGTGTGAAGTTCGACTTTCCAAAACTGCCCGAATCGAATCGGACCTCGTACAGGCGGGTGTTGAAGGAGCCGTATGAATACGTCGTTCTGATGTTTTGATCGCGTTTCAACTGGTTCGACATCATGTTGATCGATCCACCGAAGTTTGTCGGACCGATGGTCGAAGCGGTTCCGGGGCTCCGATCGAAAAGTGTCTGACCAATGAACTGGCCGGGAAAGAATGCCCAGGAGTGGTGCGTCGGAGAGTTCGTATCGTTGAACGGGATCCCATCAAATGTAATCGTGTAATCGCCGTCCTGGAAGCCGCGAAAGAATGTCTTGCTGTCCCCGAGACCCGCGCCGTTTGGGCTGAAGCTGAAGGTGCCGGGCGCCATCTGAACGACTTCGGTGTAGTCGGCGTTCGGCGAAATGAAGTTCTCGATATATTCGGGGCTGATTACGGATTGCGCGGAACGCGCATCCAGCGAACTCTGCGATGGCGCCAGCGTCGCGGCGAGTGGAAGAAAGTCCGTCGCGGCCACGTCGACCGTCTGAGTGACATTCGCGACCTTCAACGAAACGGACAAATTCTCCAGTCCATTTGCGGCGAGTTGCAAACCCGTGCTCCGTGTACTTGCCAAACCCGCGGCGGAAACTTCGATGGTGTAGGTGCCGACCGGTAGTCCGGACTCTGAAAACCGGCCATCGGCGCCGGTAGTGTCCGTATGAACGGCGCCGTTCAGATCGTTCTTGATGGCCACCGTCGCGTTCTGCACCGCTTTTCCCTGGGAATCCAAAATGACTCCCGACACTGTCGCTGTTCCGCCGGGAGTGGACTGGGCACTAAGCGGAATCGACACCGTCAGAAGAAACACCACACCGATCCCGACCCGAAACAGACTTCGCCAACCATTCACAATGCCGTTCATGAGTTCCCCCTTTGAAAATAAAAGCAGTCGGGGAATAGTGGCGGTCCGATGTATCGAATTTGTTACGAAGTTATGAATTGGTCGAGACGAGTGCGGAAAGATACCTGCGATTTCACGGAGTTCCCCAGCCACCTCCGCCCGGAGTTTCAATTGAGAGGGCATCGCCAGCGTCGAGCCATGCGGTGGATTTGGATGAGACGACTTCGAGCTTCCTGCCGGTGCGAACGATCATGTTTCTGCCGCACTTTCCGGTTGCCCCGCCGGAGAGTCCATAGGGAGGAATGGTGCGGCGGTCGGACAGAATCGTCACCTGCACTCTAGTGAGAAACTGAATCTCGCGCACGACGCCATCGCCACCGCGATGCCGTCCTTGTCCACCGGAATCCTTTCTCAACCCGTAGCGAACGACACGGATTGGATAGTCGTGCTCGAACGCCTCTACTGGAGTGTTCATGGAGTTCGTCATGTGGGTGTGAACTCCGGAGATTCCATTCATGGTCGGACGAGCGCCCATTCCTCCGCAGACCGTTTCATAGTAGGCAAAGGGTTCATTGGTTCGCGGATCGATTCCTCCAAACGTCAGATTGTTCATCGTGCCCTGGCTCGCCGCGGGGATTCGATCCGGCAGCGCCTGAGCGAGGCATTTATAAAGAACGTCGACGATACGCTGAGACGTCTCGACGTTTCCGCCACACACGGCCGCTGGAGGACGGGCATTCACCACGTTTCCCGTTGGCGCGAGAATGCGAATCGGCCGCATGCCGCCGGCGTTGGATGGAATCGCAACATCGACCAGCGTTCGGAAGACGTAAAACACCGCGGATGCGGTGATGGCATACACCGCGTTGATGCTGCCCGCGGCCTGGGGATCGGATTTGGAAAAATCCACCACGGCCTCATCGCCGCGCACGCGGATGCTGACCGCGATGCGGATGGGCGAGTCATTAATGCCATCGTTATCGAGAAAATCCACCGCTTCGTACTCGCCGTCCGGAATATTTTCAATGGCGAGCCGGGTCATGCGTTCGCTGTAGTTCAGGATTTCGCGGACATAGCGTTCGACTTCGGCCCATCCATGCCGCGAAACGGTCTCGATCAATCGGCGTTCGCCGGTGCGATTCGCTGCGAACATCGCAGAAAGATCGCCTTCGCGTTCCTTCGGAGTTCGCACGTTCAGAAGAATCAGGTCGAGCACGTCCTTGTTGATGACACCCGCGAACATCAGGTAAATCGGCGGAATTCGCAGGCCTTCCTGATAAATCTCCTCGGCAACAGGCATGGATCCCGGCGACATTCCCCCAACATCGGAATGGTGAGCGCGGCTGGCGACATAAAAGAGAAGCTTCTTCTTGTCGAAAACACCCGACACCATTGTGATATCCGGAAGGTGGGTTCCACCGGAATAGGGATCGTTCAGGATCACCATATCCCCGGGGCCAATTTTTCGATTCTGAATGGCCGCCTTCACAGACATGGGCATCGATCCGAGGTGAACCGGCATGTGATCGCCCTGCGACACCATCTCTCCATCGCGATCGAAGACTGCGCAGGAATAGTCACGGCGCTCTTTGATGTTGGGCGAAAAAGCCGTTCGCTTGAGAGTCGCTCCCATTTCTTCGGCGATCGAATGAAAGAGGCTTTTGAAAATTTCGAGTCGAACCGGATCGGTCATTCGCAATCACCCATTGAAATACAGCTTCAGCGGTGTGTCCGCCCCAATCTGACGTCTTGCCACAGGATCGGGCACCCAATCGATAAGGTCGTCGAGAGTCTGCTGATACGTGACCTGCGACTCGAACGAGGCGAAGGGAGCGTCGCTTCCCCACACGATACGCTCCGGACCCGCCACTTTGAGCAACTCCCGCGCGTATTCCTTCGCTCGCTCGCGCCCCACTCGAAAACCCGCTGCAAATTTTACCCAGGTACGCCCGGAGTCGATTGATCGCAGCACGGCTTGAAATGTCGGGCAGTTCACGCCCAGCTCCGGATCGGGATTTCCAAAATGGTCGATCACAATCTTAGCTCCGGATGCTTCGACAAAGGGCAGGATACCTGGAAGGCGTTTCGGACCAACATGCAGATGAATGTGCCAATCCAAATCGCGGATGCGGCGCAACAGCCCGCGGTATTCCTCAGTGTCGATCGAAGGCGGAGTGGCCAGCGATATCCATGGCAGCCGGACGCCGACGACTCCGGCTTCTTTCATCTTCTGCATGACGCTCCACTCCACGGACGGATCGAGAATGACGGTAGCGCGCAGGCGCTTGTGCATCCGCACGGCATCCATCGTGTAATCGTTGTAGGTACCGAAGAGGCTCGCCGCGGCGAGAACGCCGAAGTGAACGCCGTGCGCATCCAGGGTTGCAAGGTATTGCTCTGCCGTAAATTCGTAATCGGGACGATGCCGCGGATTCGCAACAAACGGCAAACCTTTCTTCCAGATATGCGCGTGGCTGTCGACGAGCGGCGCTTCGCTCATGAACGATTGGGCCTGAGGAATATGAACAAACCCCCGATGAGGGAAAACGCCCCGACGACGAGCAGGCCGGGCTGGAACAGACCGGTCTTGTCCTTGATCACGCCGATCAGCCAGGGGGCGGCAGATCCGGCGAGATTGCCAATCGATACCACCATGGCAATGCCGACTGCGGCGGTCTCCCTCGAAAAACTCTCGCTGATGCTGGAAAGAAACGGACCCTTGATTCCAAAAATGCCAACGGCGGAAATCGACAGTGCGATCATGATGATCAGTGGCGACGTAATCAGAAAGCAAGCCATCATTCCGGCAGCAGCGACAAACGCGGCGATGAAGGTATGCCAATCGCGTTCCCTGGCTGTATCCGAATGTCTGGCCCAATAGACCATCGCAATGCAGCCGCACGCGAAAGGAATGGCGCTCACGAACCCCGTTGCGATATTGCCAAAACCGAAACCGTGGACGATCTGCGGAAGCCAGAGACTGATGCTATAACTGGGCATAGCGGTGCCGAAAAAAACGATCGATAGAATGATGACCCGGCGATCGACCAGGAGTTTCAGAGACCGGACGAAACTTGTCTTTTCGGCCTTCTCAAAATGTTCGGCGCGTTCGGCATCCATGGTTTTCTGCAGCCACTCGCGCTGGTCGGTCGTCAGCCAGTGCGCATCGCGGGGCTGATCGGTGAGGAGATACCAGATCATCACGCCGATAACGACCGCGGGAATTGCCTCAAGAATGTAAAGCCATTGCCAGCCTTTTAAGCCGAGTACCCCATCAAGATTGAGCAGCAGTCCGGATATCGGCGAACCGACAACACTGGCCAATGGAATTCCGATCGCGAACATCCCCACGTAGCGAGCCCGGTATCGTTTCGGAAACCAGTAGGTGAGATACAGCACCACGCCCGGAAACAATCCGGCCTCAACCGCACCGAGAAGAAATCGCACGAAATAGAACGAGTATTTCCCGTTGATGAAAACCATCATTCCCGCAACGATGCCGCAGGTGATCATGATGCGGGCCAGCCACCGCCGCGCTCCTACGCGTTCCATCACGTAGTTGCTGGGAACTTCGAAGATCAGATAGCCGTAAAAAAAGACACCGGCGCCGTATCCAAAAACGGCGGACGACATGCCGAGATCCCGGCTGGCAGTAATCGCCGCAAATCCAATGTTGACGCGATCGATAAACGCAACGATATAGCCGAGCAGAAGCAGAGGAATGCAGCGCCGGCTCACGCGCGCCAGAGTCTGGTCTTCAAACTTGAAGGAGTGTGGAGAAGTTTGGGATGACAGAGTCAGAGTTTCTCGACCGGAGAGTCCGGCGACTTTGGCAGACCAGCCAATTCCATCGGGTTTCGCAGTGGTGCGACGGTGGTTTTTATTTTGAACATCGACGCTAGGCTATGACATCAGCTGGCTTCGAGCAAGCGTTCAGGTTGCGTCCTTGGGATCCATCTCCCACGGAGAGACGGTGGTGCATCAAGAAATGGCGGGCAGGACAACCGCCTCCGCTGGATGGATCTAGCCGCATGCTACGTAGCGGCCAATACCTGCCGAATTCTTTCTATGAGCCGAACTTGGTTTTTCGAGGTGAGTTCGTGCTCCCAGACGCGCACGACGTGCCAGCCCCTCCTTCGAAGCGCACCACTGAGGATTCGATCGCGTCGTATGTTTCCGTTAATCTTGGGAAACCAGTAGCCTTGATTGCTCTTTGGCATCCTGCAATGAGTAGGGCACCCGTGCCAGAAACATCCATCCACAAAAAGAGCAACCTTCCGCTTCTTGAAGCCAAAATCCGGGTTCCCAACCAAGTCTATGTGTCGCCGCCATCCTGTAATTCCATGCTGGCGCATTCGGTCCGGTTGGGCTGATCTGCACGGTCGTCTCCAGCTCTCGAGCTTCGAGGCGATGCTGACGCTGAATCGTTCTTATTAGTTCCCGCAGCTCATCGATCGTTCTGGCGCCGAGGTTCGGTTGACGATGGAATTCATCAAACGTGCGACCGTGCAAGTCGGCGACAAGTCGAAACTGTTTGGACTCAAAAAAGAGACGTAGGCGGGTGGAAACTCGTAACGCCGACAAAGATCTCCCTCGAATCTCCTGAGGTATGAAGATGACATCAGGCTTCATGCCGAGATGCGAGCTAGTCATCTCTCCGCTCTGGCACGGATCGATCAAGACAACCAGGCAATCTTGACTTCTTTCTCCAGTACTTTGAATTCGGTATCCGCTGTAACAAGTTCCGCCTTCCTGGCTATCGCTAGACTTGCGGCGAAAGCATCGGCCAAACCAAGCCTGTGAACAACCTTTAATTGCGCCGCAGCCTCTGCTAGCTCGCGATCGACGGACACGACATCCAAAGGCATCGTCCGCTCAAAACGTTGGCCGGTCTCTACTCCCTCTGAGCCTTTTTTTTGCTCCAATTTGTACAGGACCTCTGCCCAGTTGACTGCACTGATTAAAAGTGCCTTATCGATCTCGGCTGCCTTATGGAAGAGATCCCTGACTTGCTCCATGCCTGCCTGGCCAAAAAACATCGCGAGAAGAGCAGAAGCATCCAGCACTGTGGCTTTCACTTGCGGTTTTCCCTATTCCGCTCAGCACGACGCTCCTCAAGATGCTCCCGCACCACAGACTTCTCCCCAGGCTTCTGTTTGAAAACACCACAAAACGAATTGATATATTCAGTCGTGACAGGCTGAAAAATGATTTGGCCCTGATCCTCTATAAAATTGATGCGTGTTCCCGGCTTGATCCCGTACCGGCGGCGGATTCGTGAGGGAACAACCAGTTGGCCTTTTGACGTCACATATGCAGTGTCCATTGCAGAAGTCTGACATAGTATAAAATGTAAGGCAAGACGTGAATGTAAGACGCTATCCACAATTCCGCTATTTGGCATAGAGTTCGTCATGGTTGGTCCGCTGGCAGGGAATGAAACCGGCATGCTGGATCATCTGGCGCAGTCCTGCATCGTTCGCGAGATTGCGAGCACCGGCAGCGCTCATCACGTTCTCTTCGATCATGATGCCTCCCATGTCGTTTACGTCGAATCGCAGACCAACGCGCCCGAACCCCAACGCCACAGTGAGCCTTTAGACCTGCATGTTGTCGGTGATGGTCGGGGATTGTGCTTTTGAAAAAACCGGACCAATTCCCACTTTGTTCATGCATTTTTTTCCATTGGGCAAAGCCCTGTGACGGCAACTCGTCATCGTGCTCCGAGCACCAACTCGACACGGCGATTCTGGGCACGGGCCTCGGGATCGTCGGAGCCATCCGGATGGCGATTGGGCAGGACCGGACGCGTCTCGCCAAAGCCACGAGCCGTGAGTCTCGCCGGATCGATCCCATCGGCGATCAACGCCTGACGGACGACCTCGGCTCGCCGCTCGGAAAGCGCTTGATTGGCCGAAGCGTCGCCCACGTCATCGGTGTATCCATCGACAAAGATCCTTCGATCGTGGGCTGCGGGCTCATTCAAGATGGAGGCCACCTCTCGCATCCGCGTCTTTCCGGCTTCACTGATTTCCGCGTGACCGAATGCAAAGAATACGCGCTCGGAAAGAATGATCAGAACCTCACCTTTCGCGTCGGTCGAAGCGGCAACCACCGGTTGAACAACCGGCTGCGCGGCAGGTGCCGGCTCGGGCTGGTTCACAGCTACCGCAACGGGTGGTATCGACGCAACAGGCTGCACTGGTGCGGACACAGTCACCGGCACCGGCTCCGGCTGCTTCACTACCACCGCCGGCAGGGACACCGCTCTTGCGGAGGCAGCGCAATCTTCGAGTGCTTCCTGAGCCCGCACTGAAAGGCTTTCGGCAATCGCAATATACGGGCTCGTTCGGCGCCAGCCGCCGACGCCATCTTCGTGAATGGCTTGCAGCAATTCCACTTCGAATTGCGCTGTCGGTGCGGCGGCACAGGAGAATTGTTCGTGTTGCTTGATGCGTTCGGCCAGCGCCCACAAGTCGGGCCTCAGCCGGTTTTCGGGAATTCGCGCGGCAGGGCTGCCAGTCTTTGAGTTCTTGTCGATATCCAGAGGGTACGTTGCCAGGGGAAGGCCTTTCGTACCAGCTTCCAGACTCTTCAGAAGCCCATTGGCTTCCGCGAGTGCCAGTTCGACGAACGAGGACCGATCGTTTTCGAGATACTCGTCGAGTGCAACATCCAGATAGGCCTGAGCCTTGGCAAGGTGGTAGTTGGAGACGGGCACGCCCGCCGCATTAAGCGTTTGAATACGACCCTGCATGGACTCGAAGGTCTTGTGGTCTTTCCGGATCTTTCCATCGGTGATGCGCTCGGCTTGCGGCGTTAGCTGCTGCGACATAGCTGGTGCCGCCCATACAAAGTGGGCCAGCGCCATCGTCAGGAGAATTGCGGTCAGACCCCTCGTTCGAAATTGCGGAATGAGGGGACTGTCCCCTCTGTCCCCGCATTTCTTGATGTTCGTCATCGTCGTTTCTCCTTGAAAGAATCTTCGTCGAATTTCAAACGGAAGCGTACAAACACACCGCGCGCCGTTTCGTGAGATGCAACCAGATCGCGATCCGAAAAGCCGGTGACGTTGTATCCCACCGAAATCCACATATTGTCGTGAACCAGGTAGCCGATCTCCGTGCCGAGCGCGCTCTGACGACCACCACCCTCCGGGCTCCACATCGTGCTGGCCAGCACTCCCAGATCGATGCGCTTCGAGACGTCGTGGCCCAGACGTCCGGACACCAGATGGGCCAGGAATGGCGATGCCGGCGTCGCAGCAGTGTCCGCCATTCGCTTCGCCGCGTATTGACCCGAGAGAGTCCAGGTTCTAACGGGGTGCCAGTCCGCATGTGTCGAAATCGTGTGTACCACTCGCCGCGCCGCAGTGGTGCCGGACAGATCCAGTCCGTTCTCGAAGCGGTATTCATATCTCGTCAAAACATTCAGATGATTGGTGTCGGTCTGGCGATAAGCTCCACCCACCCAGAATCGGTTTTGCAACTGTGCCGATCCGCTGAACGGCGCCGTTCGCTGGTAGTAGTTCTTGGAAAGGACGGACCAGTCTCGCGAAATTTTTCGAGCCACACCAATAGTCGACACCCAGCTTTCGCTGATATTGTCGCGGCGCCATTCAATCCGCTCCGCACTCTTCAACAACGGGCTCTTGGTGTATTCGATTCCGAGCGAGGCCGCTGTCGCCTGGTGATTGACGCCTGCAAACGTATTCAAACGCTCCAGGCTCGTGGACAGGTTCACACCTTCAGTCAGCGTCCACAGGTTCCGCAATCCCATTGCAGCTTCCGCCTCGCGGCCGGAGATGGCGTCCCGCAACCGGTACTCGCTGAAAGCATCCGTCTTCTTCAGGAAGGTGGACGAAATTCCAAACACCGTGTTGTTGCTGTTCTGCCGATTGCTGAGACCATATGGGCTCCCCATACTCGACAGGAATTCCTGGCGCAGATATAGCCGCGTGCGTTCCGTGAAACGGTATTGACCGCCCACAGCTGCGGCATGCTTTTCGGCATCGCGAACATCCTGTTCTCCTTCGGCGTAGAAGCTCACGGCGTCGCTGAGTTTCAATGTTGCCTTCGCCTTCACCGTCAGCACGTCGAGAGACGCCGGAGTCTGCGGCGGAGCGGAACCCGCAGAAAGTTGCGGAGTGAAACCTGGGTTCACGATCGGCAGGCCCGTATCCGGATCGATGTTGGCATTCCCGCCGTTGAAACCGAATCCACTACCCGACGATCCCGCCGGACCGAACAGGGGCGTTCCCACGCTGGTGCCCTGTGCGGGATTCACCGATTCCTTGCTTTGGCGAACACCAAACTCGAGGCCGAGCGCCCTGGATATTCTCGTCTCAAGCGCCACGAAGGCACCCTCTCGATGGCCATCCGTCAGCTTGTCCTCGGAGCGAATGGCCTCTCCGACAAGCCGCATGGATTTGGATACGGTCAGCTTCGCCTGGCCACTGAACTCACTTCGGCCTCCCGTCAGCGTCGACCCCGGGTTGTTGAACGTGGGACTCGACGCGCCGGCGAACAGTCGCGCAGCAAGATGAGGAGTTTCGTGACGCAACTCCAGCCGGGCCGCAGTGCCGTCGACGGATCCATGTTCATTCGCAAGGCTGAAAAGACCACTCTGATTAAAGGTAGTCGTATTGACGGATCCGGTGGTTTGGGCTGCTTCTGCGATAAGGGTCGTCGACGGGCCAAATTTCACAATTCCATTCACGCTGCTCAGGCGGTACGGCGCACCTGGCGTGCGATCTTCCGCCAGGCTTCCACCCACCTGCACAAAGCGTCCAAGTTTGAGGTTGGCGTCGATGCCGCCGATCCAGGCTTTCTCACCGCCGCGATCGACTTCGTAGGTCACACGAAGCGAAACCGGGTTTAGAAGTTCATCCACGGCGGGAACAGGCCGGCGGAAGAGCAACCGGCCGTTGAATGGCTCGAATTCGTAGTCCGTGAACCGCGTCATCGCAACCGTGCTCAGGATGACGGCAGGCTGGTTGCGGTCTCTCGTCACGATCTCGACTTTCTCCGTACCGGACACGCCGTTGGTGTTGCTGACGCTGTAAGGACCGGAAATCCCCAGGCCTGCAATTTCATCGACGACCTGGGTCAGGGAATCGTGGCTTCCAAAGATGTTGAGTACGACGGTTCGTTTCTCCAGGTGTTGCTGGAAACCCGTCAACGTGCGTTTGTAGAGGCCGAGGTTGCGGGCTTCGGTCGGAGACTGCCCGGTTTGAAGGTCGCCGTAGAGCATGTAGTTGCGGCCGCGGTCCGCACGCACATAAAATTTTCCAGAGGTCCGCGCATCGAAACTCTTGAGGCTGGCATCTCCGTAAATTGGATAGAACGCCTCCGGCTGAATGTCTCGAAAGAGGACGCCGCGATCCGTCTTGTCCGAGTCGAGGGAAAGCGTCAACAGATAGTTGTGCAGCACGGTGCCCTTCATGAACAGCGCGCTGCGGCCACCAACGTAGCTGTCATCCTGGCGCGCAAAGTGCTGCAGTTCACGATCGAATGCTTCGTGTGCCGCGGCGGCGGTGTCCGCCGGTGCATTCGAATGAGACAACGCCATCATGCCTTCGAAGAGTCCCACTGCCACAAACGGCCGCAAGCGGGGTACGAAGCGGACCATTCCACCCACGCTCACTAGCCCAGTGCTCGCATCATCGACGGTAACGCGAACGCGAACATCCTGAGTTTCAACCGGCGCTAACAGCTGGACGGAGCCCACACCATTCTCAATCCGTAGCGGCGTCCCAGGCTTCTCTATACCTGTCTGCGGCGTGCTGCCCTCAGGCACCTGAATGCGGCCGCCAGTGACTTCGATGGTGGCGACGATGGGTGTTGACGCTGGATGTCCTTCCTTGTCGTTGACATGAACCGTGAGAGTGACCAGGGTGTTGCCGTCGGCCGGCGCTTCGGCGCGGTCCGCTGAAAGCTGAAGCACGCCAATAGCGTTCGACGGAACCTTGAGCGGACTTGCCGCCGAATCCGCCGCCGCATCGCTGATGCCAAGCACCACGCTGGCGAATGTGGTGACAGGCTGCACGGCCGGTGTCTCGAACGAGGTTGCTGGAACAGAAAGGTTCGCTCTTCCGCGCGTCGCAGCCGCCGGAAAATCCGCAAAGGTCGCTGCACTTTGGAAGGACGGTACCCAGACTTCGCCCTTGCTGCGGCGGCGCACAATCTCGGCGAGCACCTTCGGGTCTCGTGATCCTTCAATGAAATCCGCCCGATGAACCTCGCCATATTTCAAATCGACGAAGAGACTGCCGGCATCACCCGCATTCCGATTGCTGCTGACAGTCAGCTGGGCGCCTTTGGGAAGCGTGACGCGATCGACTCTCAACACGTGGGTAGTCGGAGTCAATCCGCAGTAGCTGTATTTGCCTTCGACATCGCTGACAAGCATCGTGCCATCTTCGAAGATCAGATGAACGCCCGGTATGCCGAGTTCCTTTTTGTCCTGGATATGGTTTCTGTTTTCATCCGCGAAAATTTTCCCGATCACACACGCGTCGGGTGTGAACACTCCGCCGGAAATCACAACAGCCGCACTTGCGGTATTCGATCGAACGATGCCACCGAGCGCGGTGGCTTCGACGGTATTGAGGCCGTTACCCTGTAAGGCTCCAGGACCCACGCGAAGGCGATATGTCAGGATCACGCCATCGCTGGTCGGCTGTGCGGGAATGATAAAGCTCAGCACAGGCCCCGGCGAGCCCATCGGATCCAGTATCGGCTGCGGTATGCCGTAATCCGAACTCATCTGCGCCGATCCCGGTAGATAACGGAACCCTCGCGGCAAGTGATTCGTCAGAGCGATCAGCGGCAGTGTTGGCCCGGCCCGATTCTCGACACGCACGGAATATGACAAGGTGTCTCCCACCTCGATGGCCCGCGTGCTGGCGATAATCTGCAGCCAGATGTCCGGCCTTGGATCGACCGTGTCTGTATCCGTGGCAGTGTTGTTTGCGGACACCGGATCCATGAAACCCGTTGGCACCGCGACTGAAGCCGTATTGCTCACGTTGCCGTTCGGCGCAGTGACCGTTGCCGTAACATCGAAAGTGACCGTCTCCTGATTCCCCAGCGTCCCCAACACGAGACCTGCACCCTCCAGCGACGCCACACTGAGAACGGCCGGGCAGCCGACCGGACCCGAACACGTGATCGACGTCTTGGTCAGCCCGGCAACGGCCGGATCCATCAACAGCGCGCCAGTCACGCTCGCAGGACCATTGTTTGTGACGGTAATGTTGTAGGTCGTGTTGCCGGTAGAGGTGACACTCGTCACGTTATTCGTCTTCGTGACGGAGAGGTCTACGCGGAAGTTGTCGTCGTCGGTATTCGTCACGGATACGTCGGCGACCGCCATGCTGTTGTAGACCGGATCCGTGCTGGCCGCAGCGCCGGTCACAATGGAATACGCGATGTTGCCGTCCAGAATCACGTCGTCGACGCCGGTGATGGTCACCGTTTGCGCGGCATTCCAATTCGCCGACGTGAAGGTAACCGATGCGGGCGCTACCGTGCCTTCCGTCAAATCGTTCGAACTGAGCGGAATTGTAACGTCCGCCGTCGGCTGACTGGTCAGCACGATCGTGAATGCTGCCGTGCCACCGGCCTCTGTGGTGATCAGGCCGCTCGTCGGTGTGACCGTCACACCCGCAACATCGTTGTCGGTTGTCGATGCCGAAACATCGGCCACGGCCATGTTGCTGTAGACCGGATCGGTGCTGGTTGCCGCGCCCGTCACAATCGTGTACGCGATCGTTCCATCCACCTGGAAATCGTCGACTCCGGTAACTGTCACTGTTTGTGCCGTATTCCAATTTGCAGATGTGAATGTGACCGAGGCCGGCGCCACCGTGCCCTCCGTGAGATCGCTCGAACTTAATGGAATGGTCACGTCCGCGGTCGGTTGACTCGTCAGCACGATCGTGAACGTCGCCGTCCCTCCGGCTTCCGTAGTGACCAGGCCGCTGGTGGGTGTCACGCTCACGCTCGCCGAGTCGTTGTCGGTGGTGGAGACCGAGACATCGGCAACGGCGAAGCCGCTGTACACCGGATCGGTACTCGTTGCAGCGCCCGTCACGATCGTGTACGCGACCGTACCATCCACGACGAGATCATCGACACCAGTGATCGTCACCGTCTGCGCCACGTTCCAATTTGCGGAGGTGAACGTCACCGATGCCGGCGCCACCGTGCCTTCGGTCAGATCGTTCGAGCTCAATGGAATGGTGACATCCGCCGTCGGTTGACTTGCCAGCACCATCGTGAATGTCGCGGTCCCGCCGGCTTCCGTGGTGACCAAGCCACTGGTCGGTGTCACCGTCACTCCGGCGGTATCGTTGTCGGTTGTCGAGACCGAGACATCGGCGACGGCCATGTTGCTGTACACCGGATCGGTGCTCGTTGCCGCGCCCGTCACGATCGTGTACGCAACGGTACCGTCCGCGACGAGATCGTCGACTCCGGTAATCGTCACCGTCTGCGCCACGTTCCAGTTGGCGGGCGTAAACGTCACCGATGCCGGCGCCATCGTGCCTTCCGTCAGATCGCTCGAACTGAGCGCAATCGATACGTTCGCGGTCGGCTGACTGGACAGAACGAGCGTAAATGTCGCCGTTCCTCCCGCTTCGGTGGTAACCAGACCGCTGGTGGGTGTGACAATCACGCCGGCTGTGTCATTGTCTGTCGTGCTTACCGAAACGTCGGCCACCGCCAAACCGCTATAGCCAAGATCGGCACTCACCGCGGCTCCCGTCACGATCGTGAAGGCGACCGTCCCGTCGACGATGACGTCGTCGACGCCGGTGACGGTCACGGTTTGCGCGACATTCCAATTGCCGGATGTGAATGTCACCGACGCGGGTGCCACCGTGCCTTCCGTCAAATCACTCGAGCTGAGAGGAATCGTCACGTCCGCCGCCGGCTGGCTGGTCAGAACCATCGTGAATGTCGCCGTGCCTCCCGCTTCCGTGGTGA
>Ga0209488_10002358_pt1 | contig 15532 bp, 12 predicted proteins | sample Rivendell_Oct201_8_FD_188349 | JGI IMG/M metagenome (GOLD analysis project Ga0209488, IMG submission 188349) | Vadose zone soil microbial communities from the Eel River Critical Zone Observatory, Northern California, USA -... | ecosystem: Environmental > Terrestrial > Soil > Vadose zone >... | reverse complement strand
CTAAGCCGGCAGGGCCAGCCGCTTGCGGCCATAGAGCGCCTGCCAGACTTCAAGATCCTCCGACATGACGCGTGCGGTCTTTATCAGCATTTCGGCGCTTTCGTTGAGGATCACGCCGCGTGCCATCGCGCCTTCGTATTCATCCTTGAGCCGATCGAGCTCCTTCGCCATTCTGGCCGAACGTTCAGCGGAGCCTTCGAAATCGCCGTGCACCCTGATGCCGGCGACGGCGGCGCCCAGTGCCGGCAGGCCCGCACTGAGAAATGTCACGAATGACTTCGCGGCCAGCAGGAACCTTTCCAACGCGGCAATTTCGAAGGCCTGCAGGAATGCGAACAGCACCAGATAGGCAACCAGGATGATCGATGTCGCCACAAAGCAGGCGAACCCGAGCCGATGCAGCAAATGATCGATGCGGGATTGCGTCTCGCCAGTGTGCCGATGATATCGAAGCTGCCCCATGGGGCCTGCGATTTCGTCCACCATTGCCGCATTGAGAATGCGCTTTTGATATTCCGTGTCGAGCGTAGCGGTCGGCAGGCCGATCTCGCGCATGGTGGCGCGGATATACCAGACCATCCAGAGCGCGTCGCGTTTCGTATCGCCTTTCTCGATGCCGCCGAACTCGCTGAGGAAAGCAAGAAAGCGGCCATGACGGAGCATTTCGGCAAGCATCCGATAGTTGAGCCAGCGCTCATGCCAGGCAAAATGGCGGCCGAGCCACACCGCCGCGATGATCACCCCGATAACGAAGAGTTCGCAGATTACGAAAATCGCCTTGGTTCCAAGGATGTCGCTTGCGGGCACGTCGTCGTGCATGAAAACGGTGCCGAGCGCGATGAAGACCGCGAGCGCCGAGAGGAAGTAGGCGAAGACATAAGTGCTGCGATAGAGATGCGAAAAATGCACTGCGAGCGTATCGGCCCAGATGTAACGCGGCAGCAGCACGCCGTAGACGCGCGCTTGGAGCAAACCGGCATCGGGCACGAGTTTCATGAACTCGTCCCAATCGTGCGCGCGTTGATTGAACGGCGGGTATGAAATGAACAATCGCGGCACGCTGCTCAGCGCCAGGCTGCGCAGCGCCTCATAGGCTGGAAAGATGCAACACCGCCGCCAGCGCTCGCCCAGGTAACGCTTCAGGCCAGCCTCGCCCGCGTTTTGACCTGCATCGGCCGTGTCGGTTGCCGGTGGCCCGACGATATCAAGCAAGACCGGTTTTAACGTCACCTTGGCGCAATCCACCGTGTCGGTTTTGGGTGTTCCGTCAGAGTCAAACCCAATGATCAAACGCGGAGCGTTGGTGTCGCGTGTTGTGATCCAGACCACAGGAATCCCGCCCGCATGGGCTTCCCGCACGACGGCGCCGGTTCCGCCCGGTTTCGGGGGCAGTCCGTCCCAGACCGCGACCAGGACATCGATCTGCCGCAACATATAGCTGCCCGCATGGACATAGCCCTGGTCGCGCCAGGAGGCCGGTGGCTTGGGAAGCTCGGTCACCGCCGATGCTTTTTTGAGACTGTCCAGAAACTCCGGGCGGGCGTCGTGACCATCGCGCGGGGACGCCGCGAAGTCATTGAGATATTCATCCTTCGGGAACGGCAGGACGGCCTCGATTTGCCAATCTTCCGGGCATGCCGCGACCGCCATTTGGTCGGCGCCTTCCGCCAGACCGCTGATCAGGCGAAAGGCCGGCGGGTCGTCGGCAAAGAAGCCGGCAGCCTCGGTGTGGATTTCCGTCGTCGCCTGGCCGATGACCGCGAACATGTCGGCGAGCTGTTGGCGCAGACGCCGGATAGCCCCCGCTTCAAGCTTGTTCGGACGGTGGCCCGTGATGCCAATGCGCAGCGTCAGGCGCGGTTTTGGGGGGTGCGGTGTCATCGAAGGGGCTTTCCGGTATGTGCAATGGCCTCCGACTTTAACAGCTCCCAGATGCGGTCGGATCCATGGCTCGGCCGGTTCATCGTCTGGTTTCTTTCCATGAGGGCCGCTTCCTCGGGCGCCAGATAATTGATCGGCCCGCCCAGCATCATGGCCTGCAGCAGGAGTTTTGCATTGGCCTCCGTATAGACCGCGCGGTAGACCGCCTTGCGCACGCTCGCGCCCACCACCGCATTGCCGTGCCCGCGCAGCAGCACAACGGAATTCTGTCCGAGCTTTTCTGCCAGTGCGGCGCCGAGCTTGCTGTTGGAGATCAACAGGTCGGTCCAGCCCGCGACGTCACGGGTGTCGAATACCGGCACCTCGGGATAGAAGAAGGACGCACGGATGGGCTTGAGCGGCACGTTGGTGACCGTGAATGGAACGACGGTCGGCGAATGGCTGTGCACTACGCTATTGACGTCCGGGCGCGCACGATAGATTTCGGAATGAATGAAGCGTTCCGAATAGACGGGAGGGCCGCCACCCTTGATCGGCTCGCCATCCAATCCGAATTCCATGATGTCGGACGGTTCGACCAGGCCCGGCGCGCGCGCGCGTGACATGAGAAACCGTTCGGGATTGCGCGGATCGCGGCCGGAGACATGGCCATAACCGTCGACCACGCCCTGGTGATAGAGAATGCGGTTGCCCATCACGACGTCGTCGATGACGGCCTTGAATTCCGCATTGGCCGGACTCCTGGCGGCACCGGTCTTGGACGAAGTTTTGCGGGCAGCGGGTTTGGTTTTCTTGGCCATGAATAATTCTACTCCCGTTATTCTTCAGATCTGCGCACTTCCCGTCAGATCGTAGCCCGGGTTGAGGCGTAACGCGTAAAGCACGCGTTACGCTTCAACCCGGGCTACGGCCACCATCGCTTTGCACGAAGCCCTGTCGTTCAGCCCATTGAGGCCCAGCGCGATCAGTTTCGATCCTGATTGCGCGCTGCCGGCCTGTTCGAACACTCGTTCGGCCTTCTGCTTGAGCGCGTCGTCATCGAGCGGGTGCGATGGATCCCCGAGGGCAGCCGTCACGCGTCGCCGCAGGGTTTGATCGCCCGCGCTCACTTCGATCTCGGCCGGGAAACACGCCGGGAAGCCCGCGAGCAGGTTCTCGTCGGGCACAACCGAAACTTTGCCGGCGAAGACCAGCGCTTCTGCGATCACGTCGGCGCGCTCGATATCATAGAGGCGGTCAGGCCTGGTGGCTGCAAGCCCAAGCTGATAGGCGGCGCTCACGATCATCGACGAGCGCGATCCCGCCTCCGGTTTGGTCGAAATCATGCGCGCATAGGCCGGCGGCACCCGCACTGTCACATTGGCAATTGCTTCGGGCCGGAGCCCTTCATCGATCAACGTGCTCAGGGCTTGCGTCGCCGCGATGGCCTGCTTGGCTGAGCAGAACGGTTTCAAACTCAGCTGCGGGTAGATGCTGCCTTGACCGAGACCGGACGTGAGCCGGGAATGCTCGGCATCGATGCCATGCGCTTCGCGCAGCCAATTGCCGCTGAGAAGATCGGGATCGCCGCCGACGCCAAGCTCTGCCGCTTCGACAGCGCGCATGCCGGCGCTCACCGCCATTCCGAGAAGCACGGATCGCCCCGGAAGCCTTCCCGCAAATCGTCCGGATCGTCCGGCCGTCAGCATCAGGGCGAGCGAGAGCGCATGCGCGGTTTTTTCCTCCGACAACCCGTTCATCCGTGCCGCGACCGCCGCGGCGCCAAGCGGCGCTGCAAAATAGGTTGGCCAAATACCGCGATAGAGAATGCGCGCGCCGTCGATTGCGAGCCCAAGCCGCACCAGAAGTTCGGTACCAACCCAGATGGCGCTCGCCACGCGCTCCGGATCGTATTGTTCATTCGCATGCGCAAGCCCGAGCGCGACAGGCACAGTGACCGAACTCGGCGTGGTGCAGGATGGCGTGTGAATGTCGTCGATCTCGGTGTGGCGGATGACAGCCGCCTGCAGGCCGACCAGGTCGGCAACGCAATTCTTCGGCAAGACGCCACGCAGGCCGCGGCCTTCCGATGTCCCGGCCCCGACCGTCGCGGCAAGCAATGTATCGGCGACATGGCGGCGCTGGATGGCACGCTCGGCTTCCGGCAATGACGCAACCGAGGCACCGCACACGAAGGCCGCGAGATCGCGAATGGCACTCATGATTTCTTGGGGGCTGTCGAACGGTGGACAAGATCGTAGCCCTTGGACGTGATCGCGACCATGGCGGAGGCAAAAGCCCCTCCGCCAGCATCATGTGCGCCGACCCGCAGCGAATAGGTATCGCCGATCTTGAACATGTCGTCGCTGTCTTGGGTCAGGCGTCCGCCTTCATCCGGCGAATACCCGATGCGATTGCCGACGCTTCCGCTCAGCACCGGATGAAGCGCATGGGAGTTGAGCGCCGTGCGCGAAAGCGCCTCGATGGCTTTCGCATGAAGCACAGCCCCCATGACATCCGGAGCGGCGGAAGCGAGTATCGCATCAAGTGCCGACTCGACGGCAGGCTGCAACGCGTGGCCTTCGCTGACAAATACATCGCCCCAATAGCCCATGTGCTTGACCGCGATATAGGCGGCGAGTCCGCCCGGCGCCGGCCCCAACGATCCCCGGAATGGCACCAGCGTGCGGCCGCCGTCATGGCTTGTGAGCATGCGGACATCCTGTGCGGCCCTGAGGCGTGCGGCGCGCTCCGCATCGAGGGCCGCCGCCTCGACGCCCTTGCCACTCACCCAGGATTGGCGGAACACATCAGCGGTCTCAGCCGCAAGACTTGAGGCAGCACGAATGAGCGAGCGCGCACGCGGACGCGGCGTGCGGCAGGCGGCCACTTGCGCATCGCCGTCTTGCAGGCGGAAGCGATTGCCGAGGCTCTGCTGCAACGACGTAAAGAGCGGCGGCCGCATCATGTCGAAACCGACGGTGCCGATATCGGCCGCGCCCTCTGTGTCGAGTTTGGCGAGCCAGGGATCGAACACGCTCGGCCAGTTCCAGCCCGAATGCACGTCGGGGATCCAGGTCATCAGGCGCATCGCGGGAATATCACGCGGGCTCATGGAAACGAGCAGCCGCGGATCACCCTTGCGTGGCAAGAGCGCCATGCCCCAGCGCAGCCTTGGCGTGAAATTGCTGAAATAAGCGAGCGCCGAATGCTCCGCCATGTCGCCATAAACCAGCACGGCCTTCCAATGGTTTTGGTCCATCACGCGGTTGAGCGCGTCGATGCGCAGCTGGAATTCATCGCGCGGCACGCGATCCTGATCCCAGCCGTAAGAGCCGATGACGATCGATGGATTGACGGTGCGCATATTCAAGCCGCCACGCTGTCGAGTTCCGCCTCGCGCGAGGAAAGCGCCTTGGCGCCTTGCGGCGTGATGACGACCGGTTCGCCGCACATCAGGTAGCCGGTCTCGGGCAGATATTGGTTGGGATGCATGACGAACATCATGCCCTCCTCCAGAAGCCCTTCGCTTTCGACCGTGAGGTCTCCTGGAAGATCGGACGTGATACCGAGGCCGTGACCGCGCACCCGCATGTAGGGCGGTTTGCAATAGTCTCCGTAGCCGGCCTGCCGAAAGCAATCGTCGATGTGTTGTGTGACGTCGCGAACGGCGGCGCCCGGCACGGCGGCAGCCTGGCCGGCCCGCATGGCGCGCTGGAGTACCGCATATTTCTCGCGCATCAGCGGCGTCGGCTCGCCGATCAGGGTGGTGCGGCAAATCTGGACGAACTGTCCCTGATAACAAGGCGTGATCTCGGACAGGATGATGTCGCCGACATCGAGAATGCGCCCGCCGGCAGCGCGAACCGCAAGATTGTGCTGCGAAGCGCTCATCAGCAGGAAATTGTCCTCGGCGCCCTCCTGCTTCATGGCGCAATAGAGTTCGGCGGCGAGTTCGAATTCACGCATGCCGGGCTTAACGCAAGCGAGCATGTGCTGATAACCCGCCTCGGCAATCTCCGTGGCCTTGCTGGCTGCTGCCAGTTCCTCTTGGCTGCGGATGCGCGCAAGTGATCGGATGAAGGATTCGTTCGAGCGGGCCTTGCCGCCGAGCACCGCTTCGATCCTTTGGACCAGGCCTTGACCGACGGTTGAAAGCCCGACCGTGACGGTTTTCGTGAGATCGATCGAACGCGCCGCAAGGACGCGAGCAAGCGCACTCGGCAAATCGTCGGTTCCGATTGTTTTTTCAGTGTGGGAGAGCGTCGTAGCGCGTTCCGCATCCCAGGCCGGCGTCACGATCAGGGTCGAGCCGCCCGACCGGTCAACCACCACCGCACTCTCGCCGATCGGCCGTACTCCTGAGAGCACGAACACGGCATGGGATTCCAGGAACGAATTGTGCCCGAAGTTGACGGCAATGAGTCCATCGAGCGCCTCTCTCCCGAGATAGAGCGCGGTTTCGCGAAGCCTGGTTTCTTGAATGCCCATAGCGGCGCATTTGTACAGTCACCGGCCGAAATGGCAACGGCACAGTACTGGTCGTCGTACCGGAACCTTGACGCACGTTGCAAGGTCCCTAAAAGGGGTTCACCGATCGGCGTCTTTCGCCGGTGAAACTCAAAAAAATCGCAACGAATGGCCAAAGCCAGAAAATCCAAAAGCAAGCGCGTGAAGAAACCACGCCACGATCCGGTCGTGACCGAGATCGTGCGCAATGGCGTCATTGCGGTGACTGAGGACATGAAGACCAACCTCATGCGCACCGCTTACAATATGATCATCTACGAGGCGCTGGATTTCACCACGGGCCTGTTTACTCCGCAGGGCGAAACGGTTTCGATCGGCATCGGGCTGCCGATGTTCATCCGCGGCATGGCGGAAACCGTGAAGGCCAAAATTCGTCACTTCGGATACAAAGATATCAAGCCGGGCGACATCTACGTCACCAACGACGCTTATCTCACGGGCAGCCATCTCAATCACTTCACGCTGACGCTGCCGATCTTCCACAAAGGCACGCTGGTCGGCTTCTCGTGCTGCATGGCCCATTGGCTCGATGTCGGCGGCTCGCTCGGCGGCATGACGACCGACATTTTCTCCGAAGGCCTGCAGGTCCCGATCATGAAGTATCAGGACCGCGGTGTCGTGAACCAGACGCTCATCGACATCATCAAGCAGAACGTTCGGCTGCCGAGCCGCGCCATGGGTGACCTGCGCGCGCAAGTGACGGCCGTGAAGACGGGCGAGCGGCGGTTTCTCCAACTCATCGAACGCTATGGAGCGCAGGAAGTACGCACCTCCATCGTTGCCATCATGGACCATGCCGAAGCCATGGCGCGCGCCCGCACGCGCACCATCCCGGACGGGGTCTATGAGGCCGAGTCCTTCATGGATGACGACGGCATCGAGGTCGGCAAGCCGGTCCCGATCAAGGTGAAAGTCACCGTCAAGGGTGGTGAATTGACGGTCGACCTCAGCAATGTGTCGAAGCAGGTGCGCGGCTTCTACAATTCCGGCATCACGACCGGCTATGCCTGCGTGCAGGTGGCCTACAAGTGCCTGACCTCGCCGACCGATTATCCGATCAATGACGGTTCGTTCCGCTCGCTCAACGTGATCGTGCCGCCCGGCCGCATCATCTCGGCGACCCGGCCGGCGCCGATGCGCTGGTGGATGACCTATCCGATGACCATCGTGGATACGATCTTCAAGGCGCTGGCGCCTGTCATTCCGGATCGCACCATCGCGGGGCATCATGCAGACCTGCTGGTCGCCTCGCTGCACGGCATCAATCCGAAGACTTCGGAATTTTTCATTGCCAATTTTGGTCCGCTCGGAGGTGGCTGGGGCGCCAAGCAGAGCGAAGACGGCGTTGGCTCGACGGTGTGCATCAACGACGGCGACACCCATAACAGCCCGAACGAACAGGTCGAGGCCAAGTTTCCACTGGTCGTGGAGCGCTACGCCATCGTGCCCGACTCAGGCGGCGCTGGACGGCGCCGTGGCGGCGTCGGCGTCGAGCGCGTGGTGCGCGCACGCATCCCGATGACCATGAACACACAGATCGAGCGCGCGCATTGCCGTCCGTGGGGACTGGAGGGCGGTCTCGCCGGCACCGGCAATCAGGTGGCGTTACGGCTCGGCGGCACCTGGAAGACCGATTTTCCGAACGCCAAAGTGCTGGTCGCTTCCCTCAAGGTCGGCGACGCCTTCATGATCCGCTCCGGCGGCGGCGGCGGCTACGGCGATCCACGCGAGCGGACATTCGAAGAAATCGAAGAAGACGTGCGGCAGGGATACGTGTCGGTGAAGGCGGCGGCGCAACTCTACGGCGTCGTGATTGATCCCGCGACGTTCGAGACGGACCGCGAAGCGACAGCGCAGTTGCGTAATGATGCATCACAGCGTGCGACGCTTCCATAAATGATTTCCATAAATGATAAGGAGGCGAACCCGCCCCCTTATGCCGTCATCTCGTGATAGAGTTCATGATCAGTTGCGCTGGATTGCCTGGTGGCAATCTGCCGATGCCGCGCTGATCAGAAGCTCACCAATTCCTTGATCGCGGTTTCGGCGTTCGACGGCACCACATTGCGCTTCACGAAGTCGTCCCAATTCTTGAATTTCTCTTTGGTGCGGGCGTCAATGATCGCCTTGGCGCGCGCCGGGCCGATTTGCGGCAAACCATCGAGTTCAGTCGCCGAAGCCGTATTGAGGTTGACCTTCTTGGCCACCGGTGTCGTCGCGGCAGGCGCCGCCATCGCAGGAGCGGCAGGCCTGGCTGGGGTGGTGGCTGGTGCCGGAGTGGCGGGTGGAGTTTGCTTCTGAAGCTGAGCAAAAACCGGCGTAGACACGAGCGCAATCAACGCCGCGATTGAAAGCAAGCGACGGGTGGACATGGTGTTATCCTGAGTTCTCCTGGCAGGGGGTGTCGAAGTTGAGTGGCCGCCAGGTTGGCCCACTCATCGAGCATCGCAATTGAATTGCGAATGTGGGAGAACAATTAGCTCATTCCAGCTGAACACTGGCTGAACGCAACATGACGGAAGTGTGTAATGAAGTTTGTAATAAAGCCGCCGATGAGCTTTGGCCATGACGCCAAGATGAGACGCCAAGATGAGACGCCAAGATGAGATGCCAAGATGACCGTGGCGACCGCGACGCTATTGTGGCTTAATTGCGGACACTGCCGCCCGCGGAGTGACGCCGCCTTGGGCGCAGATTGGGGAATGATTCATGCACTACCGACGCTCGCTCGTTGCCGTTGCGCTCACGATTCTGTGCCTGACCGGCGCGGATGCTCTCGCATGGGACGATACGAAATATCCCGACTTGAAGGGCCAGTGGCGGCGCACCGAGCCCGGCGACCCGACCCGCTTCGACCCGAGCAAGCCCGCGGGCCTCGGACAGCAGGCCCCGCTCACGCCGGAGTATCAGGCTCTTTTCGAGGCAGGGCTTCGCGACCTCGCCGCTGGAGGCACCGGCCTCGATCCGTCGTTTTTCTGCCTCCCGCCCGGCATGCCGCGCATCATGAACGTCTATGCCCCGATGGAAATCGTGGTCACGCCCGACACCACCTACATCCTCATCGACCATATCTACGACAACCGGCGCATCTACACCGACGGACGCGAATGGCCGGAGGACGTCGAACCGTCCTACCAGGGCTATTCCATCGGCCGCTGGATCGATGAGGATGGCGACGGCAAGTACGACGTGCTCATGATCGAGACGCGCGGCTTCAAGGGGCCGCGAGCGCTGGAGACAACCGGCCTGCCGCTACACCGGGATAACCAGACGGTCGTCAAGGAGCGGATCTACTTCGCCAAGGCCGAGCCCGGCATCCTGCACGATGAAATCACAGTGATCGACAACGCCTTCACGCGCCCCTGGACGATCACCAAGAACTACCGCCGCGTAGGCGGCGCGCGACCGGTCTGGCGCGAACAAGTCTGCGTCGAGCACAACCAGCATATCCAGATCGGCAAGGACAACTATTTCCTCAGCGCCGACGGCTACCTGATGCCCACCAGAAAGGACCAGGCACCGCCGGACCTGCGATATTTCAAGCAGCCGGGGAAGTGATGTAACGTTAACGCAGCGATCGATAGACCACTCGAATGAAGTCTTACCCGCGACCACTCTCAGTCAAGGTGTCAGTCAAAGCTAGCAATTTGGCCGGCAATGCGGACTGCGGCAACGCGCCTCTAGAACCCAAGCCTCAATTCCCCACCGGCTCCATGCCGTTCTTGCGAATGGCTGGAGCTGAACTTTGCAGTGCGAGATGGTTCACCAGCGCGTTGGCGGCCTCGGGCTGCTTCACCATGGTGGTGTGACCGGTGGCATAGATGATGGTCTTGTTCAATTCCGCCGGCAGATCGCCGATGACATCGATGCCGGCGATCGGCTGCAGTTCGGCGATCTGGTGGATGCATATCTCGACATCGCCCTTGGCGCAGCCGGTGCCCACCGGACCGCCGCGTACATTGGTCATCTTCGGCCGCAGCACGTCGGCAACGCCGAGCTTCTCGATGATGACTCTGGAGAAATGTTCCCCGCTCGGCCCGATGCTGAAGCCGATCGTTTTGGCCTCAAGCAGCGCCTGCCTGAGCGATGCGGAGGTACGGATGTCGGGCCTTTTCGCGCCGGTCTTCACCGCCAGGCCGATACGCGAATTGAACGCCGGCTTGAACGTGCTGATATCGACCTTGCCGGCTCGCGCCAATTCGTTGAGCGCATCGGGCCCCAGCAGAATGAGATCCGCAAAAGTTCCTTCCTTGATCCTGGCGACGGCCCCTCCGGTGCCCAGCACGGTCATGGTCACCTTGTGGCCGCTGGCGCGCTCGAACGGGGGAATGAGGTCGCGCATGATGTATTCGACCGCGCCTGTCGTCATCAGATGGATTTCGGCCGCTTTGGCGCCAACGCCCGTGGCCAATAGAGTTGTGAGCGCTGCTGTTGCGGTAGCGGCAATCCTCGAACCGTTTCGCATCAACTCCTCCAAATCAGACCGCAGACGTCGGACGACAAGGCCATCAGTCTACAACAACAGGCCGGATGCCGCCATGGCGGGTAGCGTGGGTAGCATGCGGTGACTGGCGCGCGGTCCGCCTTAAAACATTCCGGGTATCCATCGCTTCACGCTCGATTTGTAGGCGACGTAGTCCGGGCCAAAAAGCTCCTCGAGCCGTGCTTCATCCTGCAACACGCGGCGATGGAACCAGATCGCGCGGCCCGCGAGTATGAGCAGCCCAAACCACGACCACAAAGCGATCGACAGCCCGAGCAAGAAAATGAGATGCCCGAGATACATCGGATTGCGTGTGAAACGATAGGGCCCTGTTTCGAGAATTCGTTCAGGCGGCATGTCCATGCCGGCGCTGCCGCCGGCACGCGGTTGGCGGTAGCGCCCGACCAGGTGATATTGTGCGTAGCCCCAACCCATGAGCAGCAGGCCCAGCAACAGCGAACCGCGCAGCCCAGGACCGAAAACCGACGTGTCGCCCCGCCACAACAATTCGAATGCCGCGACGGCAAGCGGACAGAGAATAAACGTCTGCACCGGCGTGCGGCCGAGCCAACGGTAAAGCTGTTGCGTAGCGTCGCTCATTTCCTTCCTCGCCATTGCGATCTTCCTGTATCGCGTGAAATGGGGGTCCCCAATTAAGTTCCAGTCAGATGCCGCTGCCCATTTGGCGCCAAATTACGCTATTCTGTGAGATGGGGGTCTGTCCCCACGGGACAGACCCCAATAAAAAGAGGAGTGGTTTCATGCTCTTGCTCCGCTGGCGCACTGCGACCCTCAGGCTTTGCACGCGCAGGCTTTACACGTTTGGGCTTTGCGCCGCCATCGCCGGCGCGCTGTTCGTCGATGAGGCCCGCAGCCAAGAGACGCGAAACCCAGAGCCCTTCTACAAAGGCAAAAGGCTGACGCTGTTGATTAATTTCGCAGCCGGCGGGCCGACCGATGTCGAAGGCCGCGTTTTTGCCAAACATCTCGCCAAGCACATCGGCGGACAGATCATTGTGCAGAACATGGACGGCGCCGGTGGCGTCGTCGGCGCAACATATCTGGGCGAGGTCGCCCCGAAGGACGGCACTGTGGCGGGCTATCTCAGCGGCACGTCGTGGATCTATGTGAGCGAGCCGGAGCGCTTTCGCGTCGATTTCAAGTCATACGAATTCGTTGCCTATCAGCCCGGCACCACGGTGCATTTCGTGCGCACCGACGTGGCACCCGGCATCAAAGAGCCGGCCGACATCGTCAAGGCCAAGGGGCTGATCGCAGGTGGATTGAGCATCGACACGTCAAAGGATTTGCGGCTCCGCCTCGGCCTCGACATGCTGGGCGTGCCGTATCAATACGTCACCGGCTATCGCTCGAGCCCGCCGGCGCGGCTTGCGTTGCAGCGCGGCGAGATCAACATGTTTTCGGAATCCCCGCCGAGCTATCGCTCGATCGTCGAACCGCAACTGGTCAAGACCGGCCAGGCTATCCCGGTGTGGTGGGACGAGGTCAAAGATCCGCCGCCGCCGCAAAAGCAGATGGAGGGCTTGAGCATTCCATCGTTTCCACAACTCCACAAACGAGTGAAGGGCACGCTGCCGTCAGGCAAATTGTGGGACGCCTACAACACGCTTTTCAATATCAATTCGACGCTGCAGCGATTGATCGCCCTGCCGCCCGGTGCGCCGCGCGCTGCCTATGAGGCATTGCGCGCCGGCATCGAACGCCTCAACAACGACAAGGATTTCGCCGCCGAGGCGCTCAAGGTGATCGAATTCGTGCCGGATTACCCGACTGGCCCCGACATGAGCCAGCGCGTGCGCGACATGATGGTGGCGACGCCGGAAATGCGGGCGTTCGTCAATGACTATATGAGGAATGTGCCGAAGAAGTAGATTGTTGCTTGTAGCCTGCAGAGTGAAAAAATGACAGTCGAGCTGGAACACGAAAAAGTGGCGGAGGATAAAGTGGCGGAGGAGAAAGGCGCAGAGCCGCCGGCGCTTCTTCGACAAGAGATCGCGCGGATGCGACGGCAGATGCAACGTAGTATCCGTTGGGTACTCGCCGCAGCGGCGGTCGTCGTGCTTGTTAGCGGTGGCCTCGCGTGGGTTGTTGTGGCGAACAACGCGAGGCAATTAGCGGACCTGTCGCGGCAATTGCAGGCGCAAGATGCCGACCTCGAGGAAAGTCGCGGCCAATTGGCGGCAAGCCGCCTGCAATTGCAACACGCCCAAGCCAACGTTTTTGCTGAGCTGTCCCGCGGCAAGCTAACGCAGGACGAATTTGATAGTGCGCTCCGATTTGCGCTGCGCGGAATGAAAATCGACTTGGATTTGCCGCCGGGCGTGGGTGTGGCCTCGCGTGCAGGTGCTGCGCTCGCGGCAGCCGCGTTCCGGACAAATTGGATTTTCAACCTTGGTGGTCACGAGAAGCTTGTCGCTTCGGCCGCATTCAGCCCGGATGGAAAACACGTCTTGACGGCGTCATACGACAGGACGGCGCGACTGTGGGATGCCGAAGCGGGCCAGGAACTCGCAGCGCTGCGCGGCCATGAGGGCGATGTGAATTCCGCCGCGTTCAGCCCAGACGGCAAACGCGTTGTTACCGCGTCAGAAGACATGACGGCCAGACTGTGGGATGTGGAAGCGGGCCGCGAATTGGCAGTGCTGCGCGGGCACGAGGCCGCGGTAATTTCCGCCGCATTTCGCCCGGATGGCAAGCGCGTTGTCACCGCGTCAGACGATGGGACGGCACGCTTGTGGGATGCCGAAACGGGCCGTGAACTGGCGGCGTTGCGGGGCCATGAGGGCAACGTGAATTCCGTCGTGTTCAGCGCGGATGGCCAACGCGTTGTTACTGCGTCCGACGACACCACAGCGCGCGTGTGGGATGCCGAAACGGGCCGCGAACTGGCAGAGCTGCGCGGCCATGAAGGCATTTTGATTTCCGCATCGTTCAGCCCGGATGGCAAACACGTTGTCACTGCTTCTCTCGACCGGACAGCGCGCCTGTGGGACGCCGAAACAGGCGCTGAAATGATAGCGCTGCGCGGGCATGGGGGCTTTGTGAATTCCGCCGCGTTTAGCCCGGATGGAGAATGGATCGTAACGGCGTCGGACGACAAGACGGCGCGAGTGTGGGAAGTCAAGACGGGCGACGAACTGGCGGCGCTACGCGGCCATGAGGGCTTTGTGATTTTCGCCGCGTTCAGCCCGGACGGCAAACGCGTCGTGACGGCGTCATTCGACAAGACGGCGCGCGTTTGGGATGCCGAAACGGGCCGCGAACTGGCGGAGCTGCGCGGCCACGGAGATGCTGTGACTTCTGCCAGGTTCAGCCCGGACGGCAAACGCGTGGTGACGGCGTCGCGCGACACGACGGCGCGCGTATGGGAAGCGCGCTACGGCCGCGAACTGACGGCGCTGAATCGCCATGAGGGCGCTGTGAATTCCGCCACTTTCAGCCCGGATGGGACCAGCGTCGTGACGGAGTCCGGCGACATGACGGCGCGCATATGGGATGCCGAAACCGGCCGCGCACTGGCAGCGCTACGCGGCCATGAGGACTCGGTGAATTCCGTAGTGTTCAACCCGGACGGAAAACGTCTCGTCACTTCGTCTGACGACGGTACCGCGCGTATATGGGATGCCGAGACGGGCGGCGAACTCACAACGTTGCGCGGCCATGAGGGCGTTGTGATTTCCGCCGCGTTCAGCCCGGATGGCAAACGCGTGGCGACGGCATCCGACGATAGCACAGCGCGCGTGTGGGATGCCGAAACAGGCGACGAACTGGCAGCACTGCGCGGCCATGAGGGCGTTGTGGTTTCCGCAACGTTCAGCGCGGATGGAAAAAGCGTCGTGACGGCGTCTGAAGACAAGACGGCGCGCGTGTGGGATGCCGAAACGGGCGGCGAATTGGCGGCGCTCCGCGGTCATGAGGACTTTGTGAATGCCGCCGCGTTCAGCCCGGACGGCAAACGCGTCGTGACGGCGTCTGGAGACAAGACGGCGCGCGTGTGGGATGCCGAAACCGGTCGCGAACTGGCTGCACTGCCCAGCCATACGGACAGTGTGCGCACCGCCGCGTTCAGCCCGGACGGCAAACGCATTGTGACGGCATCTTCCGACAGAACGGCGCGCGTGTGGAATACCGAAACCGGCCGCGAACTGGCAGTGCTGCGCGGCCATGAGGACTTTGTGATTTCCGCCGCCTTCAGCCCGGATGGGATGCGTGTCGTCACGGTGTCTGGCGACAAGACGGCGCGCGTGTGGGACGCCGAAACCGGACGCGAGGTAGCGGATCTGCGCGGCCCTAACGATGATACCAATTCAGCCGCGTTCAGCCCGGATGGCAAACGCGTTGTGACGGCTTCTGACGACAAGACGGCGCGTGTCTGGGATATTCGTGTCGCGACCGCGCCGGCGGCCGAACTCGTCAAGGAAACTTGCGCTCGTCTCGCAGGCCTTTCCAAATTCAGCCGCGACGAGATGCGCCTGGCCGGCGATCCGGAGAGCATGGAAGAAATCGACGTGTGCAAGCCATAAGGCTTTCGTAGCCCGCATGCAGAACGCACCGCCGAGCGCCAGCTTGGCGGCGCGGGAGTAATGCGGGGCGATAAAAATGTACGGCGAGAAACCCGGATTGCGCTCGATCACGCGC
>Ga0209488_10002357_pt1 | contig 15534 bp, 23 predicted proteins | sample Rivendell_Oct201_8_FD_188349 | JGI IMG/M metagenome (GOLD analysis project Ga0209488, IMG submission 188349) | Vadose zone soil microbial communities from the Eel River Critical Zone Observatory, Northern California, USA -... | ecosystem: Environmental > Terrestrial > Soil > Vadose zone >... | reverse complement strand
CTGAGGAAGGAAACGGAAAGGTGGGAAAGCGGGGTGAGATAATGATGCGATGAATAAGATGTGCTGTCATGAGGTAGATGTATTGAGACATTGCAAGGGCATAACTTGAACTACACGGGAGATCAGTGAGTGCGATGATGTCTGGAGTAGGAACTAGCGCACCGACAATGAAGCGATTCGTATCCAATCCACGAGAGAGATGATAAAAACAAAAGTAAAGATAGAGTACAAGGAAAGTCACGATGTCAAATATCATAGGATACCTGACTCCTTGAGAGCATTCTGTAGAATTGTCTCTTTCACTGTGACGAAAACTAGTCTGATATTAGAGGTATCGGTGGCTTGCGTGATACTGGATCCCACATTTGTTAACAACAAGAAATGAAACCGAGTCTGGGGATGGGCTCACTGGGGATACACGTTTAGTCGAGCGCGATTTGCCTGCATAAACCGCCAAAGAATATATTTGGCGCCTTTGTTGACATCAGCACCACCAGTATACTCGGCAAAGAACTTTTCTAGTGGAACCTAAAGAAAGGTAAGGTCTACAAGAACCGGAAGTGAGTAGACATGGAGATGGGTACCTTGGGGAGCTTGCTTTTGAATACGTCGATCTTGTTCAGGAAAAGGATGATCGAGGTGCGCAGGAACCACCTCGAGTTGATCACAGACTCGAAGAGAACAAGAGATTCCGCCATGCGATTCTACGGTGATCGATTGATTAGTCTTTTCCAAGACTTTGGCGGTCTGGTTACACACCTGGTTCTTCTCCTCGAGCAGGACCTGATCGTATTCGGATAATGCCGTGCAGAATATGATACTTGTGACGCTTTCAAAATTGTGTATCCACTTTTTACGTTCTGATCGCTGCCCGCCAACATCAACCATATGTATTGATAATGAACCCATAGAGAAACGAGTCTCTGTGATAGCCGTCGTTTTTGCACGTGCGCGGAGGATGTCTTCGTTGGATGGTACATAGTTGCTCGCCGCTATCCGAGTTGCTTCCGCGAAAAAGCTGGATGCATAATAAGGGCAGGGAAGGGACGAGTAGCAGATTGTGACTCACTAGCTAGCACTATCCATTAAATAGAATCTGGATGAATGATCCATCAATGCGGGTATGATCTCGTCTGCCCATACTTCCTGCACTGCCTGAGCGATGTCGGGACTAAAGAAAAATTGTGGATTGTCGGGGGCCAGATGGTAATTCATGATACGTTCACAATTCGCCTGGGAGACGGAACGGGTGAGACAATGAAAGAGAGATCAGAGGCGACGTACTTTGTTAGAGGGACCTATGGGTTCGAGGTTGAACTTTGCCAACGCCTGAACAACATCACGGGCACTCTCTAGAAGATTTTTCCATATGAGTGGTCGGAAAGCGAGAAGTTCGTCGCGTATGTAGCCATTCTGGTGAATAATCTTCATCTGCTTGACTATTGTCGATTTTCCGGACTCGCCGGAACCTGACGGAAGGGTGAAGTGAGTATTATATGCGGAAATATTCAATGCCAAACAAGAAGGAAGGGACGGCTAGGTGTCATTCCGCTGATGGACACACCCATCCAGACATGGGCATGGCCTTGATAAAGTATGAAGAGGTGTTTGTTGAGCGCGGGTAGTGCGCCACGGCAATACAATCATACTGGATGGGCCACGATGGGTGAAGAGTTGAATTATATTGAGATTCGTCATCCACATTGAGGACGGGATGAATTCCCAGTAGATTGATGGAAGAGGTTTTTGTGTTTTCAAGGATCAGGAATGTCCACACACCAAGTAACAAGATCTTGCATTCCCGCTTGAATTTCTTCGAGTCCTCCTCGATCTGACGGTCTATCATGTCTGAGCGGGCCTTCCCGTCGGCTTCCTGGTTTGTGGAGGCACAATTCCCCATGGTCAATGGAGATGGATGGGCGTTCCCGAAGTCGGTCGATGAAAAGTTGGGTCGTTTCAAAGAGGTGTGAGGGTGGGAGGACTTGAATGCGAGAGAAGCGAAAGCGATGTTGGGCGGGGAAGGGAGGGAGCAAGGGGGAGGGGAGGGATGATGGGCGGGATAGGATGAGATGGGACGCTGAGGAGGGGAATATTGTTCTTCTCTCTTTGCTGGCCTCGCCACCTCATCGGCTCGTCGGTTCGGCGGGCGACGACCCTGGTTACATGCATATATCCAAGTCTATGTCACGCTTTCTCTCCCCTCCCCTTGTCCTTGTACTTCCCCATCACCCCCCACCCTTGTTTCCTTCTCTTTCTTGTTGAGTCTCATCCCCCTCCTTTTCCTTTCGGTTGCAAATCACTCATGCTATGCGGGAAGAGCATCCGGTATTGCATTCGCGATCGCCTTCCAGATCCGTTATTAAATTTCGATCAAATCCTGTGGCTCGTAAATTATCCCTCTTTTATACTTATGCGTGTCCATGCTCCGTACTCCGTTATCCGCCGTCCAATGCGGCAACTACTCGGCACAACTTGAGTGAGTGAGAAACGTTGTCGAATTTCTCACCTCGCCCGACGAGGAACCATACAAGGCGCCCGAGATCGGTAGATATTCCACTTACAGACCTTTCAGGGTGACCCTCGTGCAACCCATTAAGGAACTGAGAGACAAATCTGTCAAACTTTCCTCGTCGCGGAATCCCCTTTTAACAAACGCACGTGCGGCACGGTGACAAATTTTTTGATCACGGCCAGGCGAGACATTCTCTCATTCTCCTACTTTTCATCTTTTGCGGTGTCGTCTCCGGCGCTCTCCTCGGATATGTATAAAAATGTCAATGGAAAACATACAGTACGATGCGTGAACGTGGACTGATAAAAGTATACACACAAACAAAGACAAATACCGAAAGCAGCAGCATCATAACAAATAAAGATACCAATCACGACGCGCACGAAACCTATCCTGCTTCAACACACACTGCCTGTGGTCGTACAACCCCCTTGAGCACGGCGCAGACATCCTTGACGAGTTCATTCGCCTCGTCTCGATCGAGCGCGGTTAGCTTGAGCTCCTGCTCAAAGCGCGCGGACGAGTCCACGTCGTTGGCCGCCACAGCCGCGACGTACGTGAGCTTCTCCCGAGCACGGTCCGATTGCGTCGCTGCATCAGCAACAGCGAGCTCAAGCTCATCAACCCGTGCCCGAGCCTCATGCAGCCGGCTAAGCGCTATCAGCAGCTGGGCGTCCGTCGTCCGCCACTGTCTCGGGTCCTCCCCAGCACGGGCGCTGCGACTTTCGGACTCGTCTATCGGGCACAATAAATAGAGATCAGTATCATTCCCAAACGTTTCCTCGGTTTGGAATCGGCCCACCACTGTATCGGCTTTCTGAGCTCCTCATCGACTGTCGCCGCGACGTCGGCGCAAAGACGTGTGATGGAAGAAGTGTCTCCTCTTCCATACTTTGCGGATCTGGAAAGACCGAGATGACGATCAAGGGGCATGCGATAACACCAAATCTGTAAACTTACTGGACTGCGGTAATCCATCACATCGAGGGACCTGCGAGATCGAGTCGTCTGGATCGAGCGAGTGTTCTCTTCCCTTGCCTTTCGCCTCATTCGACCAACCTGGCGGTCCTGAGCGCGCCATCAAAGTCTCCTGCGTAACAAATCCGGGATCATATAGATTGCCTCGGATTTGGTTGTGGAACAATGCGGCAGGGGGGTTAACGCGCTCAGTCTGGGCGGGATGGTTCCCGCGGCGGTCCTCGGGATCCGCTAGCGCCGCGCGGAAATCCTGCTCGTCTTCTTCCTGCTCGTCAGGCGCAAGTAGTTCAAACGAGTCCGCGCGATCGAGTCCCCGCACGTCCCGTCTGGACAGAGGAAGCGAGGGGGAAGGGGAAGCACCGTCCGGCTCGGCATCGAGCAAGCCTTCCGACACGCGATTCCAACGCTTGAGGAACCAGACCATCATGCGGCGTGCTGCGGGAACAGGTCCACCAAAGACGGGCGGACCAAAGATGCGGCCGATATCCTCAAAAGTGATGCCATTCTCAGGGCAGAGAGGCACCTGAGTAAAGAAGGCGCAGAGGTAGACGATAAGTGAGAAGCTGTGTGTCGGGAGCAGGCGCAGCAGGTCTCGCGCAACGGCTACCTGTCCCGTCTCGGCCGCGTCATCCTGCGCAGCACGCAAGCGAGCTTTTTCAAAGAGTACACGGCGTGAGGGCCGCGGGGGCCGTTGCCCGGTCTGGAAGAAGCGGACGCGGAGTTCCTCTTCCTCATCTTGCTCCTTCCGCATGCGTTCGTCCTCGCATTTAGCGCTAGGCCGGACACACCAGTTCCAGAATGCATTGAAGAGATATGGTGTCAAGACAGGTTCGGGAAGGTCCTTGAGGTACGTAAGGAGGAGTGCGCAGATGTCTGCGGTTGATTCCGCACGTAGGCTCATACCCTCGCCAAAGGCAGGTGGGGTATCAAACAAGGTGCTCAGTTCGTGGTGTCTTTGGCGATTGGGGAGGTCGCGGAAGAGGCCACTCTTGTAGATACCTTGAGGAGGGGTCCATCATGAAGCGACGAGATATTAGAAAATTGGCGCTCACCTGTGCGGTATAACTCTTCGACGCAGAGGAAAGCAACAAGGGGTAGGTCGTGCCTGTATCCACCCAAGATTGCAGTTGCGGGGGAGCGGAGCACGCTCTCGTTCAATGGCACCCCAAAAGTGTCTGCAAGCAAGAAAAAGGACAAGGGATCCGGCGCTCAGCTCAGGCGCGCGCTAATGGAAGGGCGAGAAAAAAGAAACGAACGCATGTTCCCGTCCGGGTCGGGGGCTTCCTGTCCAAGGCGCATACGGGCCATCCTCTCGCGTTCGCGCTCTCTACGCGCGCGCTCGTCGAGGTCGCGATGGTATAGTTCGTTGATCTGGCCAACCTCGACATAGTCGCGTATGTCCTTCCCGTCCCTACAGAGTACGCGCTTGATACGGAGGACGAGATCCCAGTGAGGCCACTTTGGGGCGAGGGGAGGCGGAGGGCCATCGCCGCGCGGCTGGTGTGGGGAACTGGGGGGTGGGTCGTCGCGGATTCGGAGGAGTGCGGTGGGGGTGCGGCCGCATGCGCGCTCGAGACGGTCGCACTCGGTATCGACCCTGGGGAATGAAGAGATGACGGCAGGGAGTGAGACAAAGCGCGCGCGAGCACCATGGGTTGCTCCACCATGAAAGCACGAGGAGGAGGATGGAATCCGAGGGCCGTGCTTGTAGATATTGTCCGGTAAAGACTGGCGCAGATGTCGTGACGAGGAGGAGGAGGAGGGTAATGGCTCGTCGGATGATACGGCTGATTCAGCATCCCCTTGGTCTTGTAAGGGGTTTATTTTGGTGCGGGGTTGGTAGTAGGGAAGAGGGTATGGAGAACGCGCTGGGGAAAGGGTGGGAGAGATGAAAGCTGAGCTGTCGCGTTTGTGGCGGTGAGAGGGGGAGTAGCGACGACCTGCGTCGCTGTGGGGGGGTGAGTTGAGCATGGGGAAGGTGAAGGAGACAAGCTGAGGATGAGAGTAGGAGGAGCATAGGGATTGATTTTTGGATTTGGATATCGACGGTCGATCCGTGCATGAGCCAGTTGATCGGTTCATTCAAGTGACGTCATCGTATGAGGTCTAGACTGGTCCCGTCTCGAACCAACCCAGAACAGAATATGAATTACTTGTTAAATCATTCCTCTCCACCCTCCCCATCACTGTCCCACGCTCCAAGGCCCAGCCCCAGATCCCGTACACTCGAGATCGCAATCAACAACGGATGGTTCGCATCGAACACTCCCAACATCTTCCCCATCTCCTCCATCGCAAACTCTTCCATCTCCTCAAGTAGCGCCAGGTCTTCCCGGTCCTCTTCAATCTCCCCCGCCGTCCGCGTACTCCTTGCCTTGCGTTTGTCAGCCAACGCCTGTAGCTGATGCTTCGCCGCATTTTCCAATGCAAGCCGTGTCTCCGGTTTCACGTCACCCCACACCCGCAAACACTCCGTCCCACACTTGAATAACGACGCGAGGAACGTCGAGTCTGTTTCTTGAGAGATCACAGACGCGACATGCTGTAGGACGTTCGTCACCATGTCACCGTCTATCGTATTGCTCGCTTTCCCGCATGACACTAACATCGGCAAAACACTTCCGCCCGTGAGTCAGTCAAAAAAAACGTCCAAAACAAGTTGTCAGAAAATCTACACGTACATCGCGCACGCTTCTCGAACCCCATCGTGAAGAACAAATCGTAATGACTGCAGCACCGCCTCTAGGCTCTGTTGCAGGTACGGTGCGAACCGCGCACCCAGCGTTGAGCAATAGATCACCAGAGTTTCGAACGCTTGACATTTTTCGTCAATCGCAGATGTTCGGATGCCGACCTGTTGCCCGTCCATTTCGATAATGTCCCAACCTTCTTTCGACTCTGGAACGTCCTCGTCCTCTACTCTCCATTAGCTCACCCCAATGTGACAAGTAAGCCACAAACCGTAAACGGATACGTCTGCTTTGGCATTCGCAGCGCGGAACAATGGTGGCATCACGACGGGCAGGTATGGCTCAAATTCGGGGCCCATCGCCTGACAAACTTTTGCCCACGTCGCGATGAGGTAATGGGGCAGCATCGTGTCGCTTGGATCAACCGGGCTGTCTATTAAGCCCCGTCTCGGTCATGACGGATATCTACGAGGAAATAGGTAATCCCTTACTTTGTATGCGAACGAGAAGTTCAACGAAAGCCCCCGCATCGGTTCGGAAAACTTCGCGTCCGACTGCGATGGCTGAGAACTCGTGTAAGCGACGCGTAGGAAGCCGATAAGACATTGCCAATAACCTATAAGACCGGCACATTCCATGGCCTTGGCGCGGAGTTTGCGATATTCAGGAGTATTTGCGTTTCTCAGCACATTGATCAGGAGCGGCATAATCGAGGAGTAGTGCTATTAACGTCACGTACATCGTCGCATTTCCATCTCAGAAGGCAAAGAGCCTCACCTTGGCAAACGTAGTCTCGCTTGCATCTGCAACCATGGCAAGCGTGGTGACAGCTTGCTCTTGTACGTAACGCTTCGTTGGCCGACTACCATCCTGTATGGGGTTCAGCAGCTTGAGCAGACGGTCAACGATCGGATCCAAATAGGGTAAAAGTGTATCGCGCTCGACCCCCTCACAAAAGTTGATCAGGGCCGCGGCAGCATGAGCATGCACCCTGGAATAATAATACAGTCAGTTCGAGGCACGTGATCCGTCAAACTGGAGTACCGGGGCTCTGGGACTTCGAGAGTGGGTATCAACGCCGCGAAGATTTGTCGGTGGTACTGAGCTTGTATGACTTCTTCCAGATCTGTGCACAACTGTCCTCTAATGGAAATTATTAGCGTTCTTCCTGAGAAACACGAGGTAAAACGGACATGCAATGACATGCGGCGTAGCGGACACGCGGGTACGGATCAAGGAACAAAGGTGTGATAAGGCTTGTACGTGATCGGTCAATAGAGCACGATCAATCAAACGTCAAGCACGTACTCGATTACCTTGCCGAGCTCGTTTTGCATTACCTGGACGAATGTCAGCTGGTAGACTTTATTTAGAGGTGCCACAATTACTTTGCTTGTGCCTTCCGCTACCGAAGCGATTGCCATGAGCCCGGCGTGACGGAGCCTCCAATCGTGTGATGCCAGCATTCCCGGGATATGCTGAAATGCGGCAGGCAGAACGGCTTTTCCACCGAGGGCACATGCTAAACGGTCTAGCGCTTGCTCGTACACGTGAGGATATGTGTCGTCCGTCGAGTCGTCTGCTGGCTATAAGAAGCAAATAAGGAATGAAAGGAGATTGGCCTAGGGATAAAAACACGCACGTCGGCATCCAGCCATGTGCCCAATTCGTCGTCGCGTAGCTCGCCCATTCCACCTAGACACCCTCGAACTATTGCGCTAACCCATCCGTCGACGCGGCGAACCATGGCTGGCTTCGCCTCACTAAGGCTGATCATAAACTCGAGCGCAGCCTTGCGAACCTCCTCTGCTTCCTCGTCCAATTCGTCGTCGTCTGGTGGGCCACCATTTGGGGTGGGCGGGAAGGTAAAGCTTTGCGTGCCCGGGAAAGGCCTTGCCACAGTCGGCGTCGGACCCGAGTCAGCCGATGGTATAATGAGTGCAGGGAGGAAAGAGAGTAAGACTTGAAGATGGGGAGCGAAGAGTTGGGGATGGGAGGTTGTGAGAGGAGTGAGGGTTATCAGAAACTTGGGAAGGTGTGCGTGTGGGAGAGAGGGAAGAGTGTCCAGCATAGGGTACATGAGAGATAAGGACTGGGCGATTTGGTGTTGATCTGAGGAGGTGAGATAGGATACGGAAGCTCGAAGAGCTGCATGGCGGACCTGCAACAAATGTGATTGAATGAGGGGAAGATGAGAAGTAGGAGTAGGGAGAGACTAACCTCGACGCTCTGTCGATCCTGTAAACCTTCTTGGAGCACCCGTAGAACTGCATCCGTTTGAAGATCCATGACAAGGTTTGGACAACCAGAAAAGATGCGGAAGGCGCATTCACGGGCGCTGGGGTCTGGGCTCTTGCACATGGCAAAAGATTGAGCTTGCAATGCGTGCCATGGTCTTCCACGCTCCATGGAATTGTTTGCGAGATCGCATATTGTGTCTACGGCCCTTCGACGGACCGAGTCGATCTGTTCGTGCAAGAGTGAATGGAGTAGGATACGCTCAATGGCGGTGAGCGTCTGAGACGAGAGGCGATCATAAAGTGTCAAACGGGGAGATTTGGAAGTAGGACCGAGGGAAGGACGGAAGAGGAGGCGCCGAAGGAGGACTAGAGAGAAAGAGCGCATCTATGCGGGTATTAGAATAAAAGGGCGTCAGAATTGGAATGATTGCGGACCACTTCGACGGTGTCTACTCTTGTGGCAAACTGAGCGAGGGCGAGGAGATAGACATCCGGTCTGTGAGCAAGACGCTCGTCGACGACGGCTTCGGCGCTGGACGAGTTGTAGGTGAAAAGGGTTGTGAGTGGGTGAAAAAGACGAACTTTGATCTGATTTCATTATCACCGAGGACCAGATTGGAGAGGATCTGAGTGAGCTCGGCGGTGACATCTGGTGGTATGAGGGCATCCATCATCATAAAGATGGCCAAGCCACTCGGCTGACAAAACTCTCTCCCACTCCCCGGCCCGTTTATACCCGTCACCATTCACCCATGTGTGGCCCAACGTTGTGGTAGAGTGCCGTAGGGATGTGAACAGTAAGGATGGTACAGATATGAGGAACAAAGACAACAAACTCAAGACTTGGTCAGCCGATTCATGTCACTTAGACCCACCCATCGTGACTTGACGGTGTCTCCGGCAGGAGCTAACCAGGAATTTAGGCGATGAGGTAATTAAGGCAAAGGACACAAAACACCCGACTCGAGTGCGATAACAACGCTCCGGTCAATGTCGTAAGTGTGTCTGTTGGTGACTTTGGTGGAGGAATTGAGTATGAGCGAGTGTCGTGGCTTTCAAATTCCGATTTCATATCCTCACCACCGATATAGCCTGAGGGCGTGCACCCGCCCAGGTGTCCTTACATCTCACTTATCATCTCTGATCTTGACGACGGTCCCACATCACTCCCGAGGTCCTTCTCTTCCGATTCCCGGGTTCAATAGCTTCGATTGTAGATATGCCCAATTCATTGACGAGACGAGTTGGTTTGACAGTGGGACCTCTCTTCCTCGAAACGCTAGTCAAACACTACTTCGCCAGGGTGGTATGCGATCGTTCAAAGTCAGGCGTCCCTCTTCGGCGTGAGGAATTGCTATACGACGAAGCATTTAACATCGTAAAGGTGCATTCCGATGCCCATCGGCATGTAGATTTTTTGAGTAGCTTTCTTTTAGGATTTCATGAATACTGCCACCAGGTATTTATCTGACCGGGTCACCGATCTGTTTTGAGATGCTCAAGCTTTTATTCATCAAAGCCACACCGTTGAGGAGCTACAATCCTTCTCCAATGTTCGCACGCCGTCTCCGCCATGGGTTCACGTGGTCCGCCTTATTATCCCCATGTCATCCTGCGATGAGGCCGCGATATATCTTATCAAGGCATTTCGAGGAGAAGAAGTCATGAAAAATGTCGTTGGTGGGACAAAGTGGTGGCAAGTCCGTGGTATCCGAGGGTATGTGCTCAGACGGTTTCCATTTTATTCCTTGATCTATCACCTGAGCGGCTGGTATACCTAACGTCCTCGGCAGGTTAGACGCAGAGTGGATCAGTGCTAAAAAGGACTGGCGAGATGCGAAAAGACGCGACAAGGGACAAACTGACTCGTCCACTGCTCCCCAAAACCGTCCGACTGACGGCCACGGACACCTCAACCCCAGCTTGGAGGATATCACATTTTCGTCATTTGCGGAATCCGAGGGCGAAGAACCGGCACTGGCACCCAGTAGTGGTAATGAACCACCCAGAGACAGTGGCGCGTACCAACCCGAAATGGACGAGATGCGATGCGTTTTATATGCTCATGGAGGTATGAATCTACGTCTAGTTTTTCCCATTATTCTCAAAGTCGAGACCAAGGTGGCTATTACTTCGGAAGTGTGGACCAGGAGAGGTCCGTCTTCTCAATCCTACGACCCTATGCTGAGACGCCTCACGTGTCTTTTCATTCTAAGATATAGCATTCAACGTTACGCCCGTAAGATACGTGGACGCGTCCTCGGTGAGTGACAAAACGTCACGGTTTGAATCCACTCATCCAGATCGCCGCTCATAGCTGTGAATTATCGGCTTGCACCCCAATACCCCTTCCCCTGCGCAATACAAGACCTCCTCGCGGCATGTGAGTTATCCCTCAATTTGATCGTATAGTACGGAGGTTTGAACAATGAAATCAAGATTTATTTTTGATCAGGCCGCCAGAAGGTGCCGCACACCGTCCAGTCAGACCTGAACGTATTGTTATCGCAGGCGATTCTGCAGGTGGAGGATTGTCTCTAGCTCTCCTTCAGGTCATCCGTGACGGGGGTCTTCCCGCGCCAGCGGGTGGTGTGCTCATCTCACCATGGTGTGATTTTACACATTCGTTCCCAAGCATTTTTACAAATACAGACACCGTACGTCCATCCATCAACGCACCTTTTCCGTTCTTAGGGCGTCTCTAGGACGTGGTACCGGCCACCGGCCTTTCACTGCACAAGCCTAGTCCTCTTTGGCCTCCGCCTTCTAATGATATTAGTGATAAAGTTCACAGCGGCCTCCGTAGGAACATTACCGACGTACTTTATCGGCGCTCCCGAAGCGCGTCCGGTCGGACACCCAAGGCTGCGCGTCCGATAGATCCCCACGACGTGGTTCCCAAGACGCTTCCCACAGAATTGGGTCCCATAGACATCGGATCGACCGCATCGCTGCCCCTCCCCGGTGTTCCTGATGCCAGCCAGAGGGTCTTATTGAGGACCGCTGATGGCGAGATGATCGAGATCGCACACCAGATCCAACTGTACGCTCCCAATGATCTGTTGAAGCACCCCCTTGTTAGCCCCGCTCTTTCGTACCTTGGTGGTCTGCCTCCACTGCTATTCATCGCAGGTGACCGAGAAGTCCTGAGGGACGAGATCATATATGCGTGAGTCCTCTTTCTATTTGCTGGTGAGTGGTTGCCCACCGTTTTCGTAGGGCCCATCGGGCAGCTCATCCGGAACAATTTCCGATATGTGATGAGGCAAAGAAGGTGTATCCGGGTTTTAAAAATGTAGAGATGCAGCCAACTCCAGTACACCTTCAAGTATACGATGGCATGTAATATCCTTTTTCTAACGAACGACTAACATATTTTTATCAGATGTCGCTCATGTCCTTCCGATCCTTTTTCCGTTCACGACACCCGGGAAATACTGCTATCGCGCGATGGCTTTGTTTTTCGACCAGGTCACGAACCCACCTCAAAGGCGACCCGGTCCTTCTGTACTATTGGCACCTTCCGAGTTTACCCCAGGCTCGGACTACGTATTCGTTGCCTCCCCTACGACACTCACGCCACATAGTGAGATCCAGAGTCTGCCAGCTGCGCGTCTAAAGCCACGCCAATCTTTCACGTCGGGTATTTCGCGTGCTGCGAGTGGCCTTAAGCGGTCACTCCCAAGCAGGCGGAGAACGAACGGATTGGTGGTCACTCCGGCTGATATTTCAGCAAGTTCATCGGGCTATGTCACCCCGAAATCTCAGGATGAGTTCATCGATGTCGCGGGTCCCAGAATTGGTGGACGTTCCGAAAACCGTGAAAGCGGGGTATCGCTGGCCGGGGAGGCGGAAGTGTATCGTAGGAATTGGGTAATATTTCGGGTCCCAAGAGACTCACGCTTTCAGTTGTTTCTTCGTGCTGAAACCGACTACAGTGTTTCGCTCATCGCGACATGATTCGGGAGCGAGTATCAACCCGAGGTGTTATCCGCCCGCTAGAGCCGGAAGGCGAGCTGCCCGCCATGCAGGTGCCCCCGGAGTTAATCGGCACCCTGTCGGAGCGCGCAATCCGGCGATACGTCACGGGCAAGGAGCGCTTAGACAAGAAGTTTGCGCCTGCCATCAAACGAATTGAGAAGCAACGACTGCGAAACATCAATCGCGCCTCACGGGACCTCAATCAGCATATCGCAGCACTGCAGCATTATTTTGACCGTGAAAACAAGACTACGGTCTCTGGAGACTCGGGTACGGACGCTGAATGGACGACGGCGGATACGCTCAGTGCGCCATCCAGCTGGAACATGGCATGGGCTTTGGACGAGGACGAGCGACCGCCGCCGAGCAGCATTGTCGCGCGGCGGGACACGGAAGAGGCACTCAAGCTGGCGCGTGTTGCAGACGAGGCAGTGCTTGCGTCTGAGCGCACGCTCAGCGCGAACAACCTGTGGAGCATCATTGTCAACTGGCTTACGGTCCGACCAGAAGGGCGTCAGAGCCAGCGGGAGACGGAGTCCGGCCACAGCCCGAAGGTGAAGGCGAATGCGAATGCGAAGACGAAGACGAAGGCGCATGTAGTTGGCGGGCGCAGAAAGACGGGAGTGAGGTCGTTTTTAGGAAGGAGGCAGAGATCGGGTGGGGAGCCCGGGGATGGATGACAGATGTACTACTATACTACTACTGTACACTAGATACCCCTTGTACCACCACAGGACGCCCGGAAGGACCTCGTTGTTGCTATATACTACTTTACTGCTACTGAGACGGTCAGTCACTCGTTAGAACCCGTTCGTGATGGCTTTCACCTAGACTAGATTCGTTATCACATGTCACTGTCACGTAAACTCGCACAGGTTTCAGGAATGTTACATAAGTCCGATCACAAGCTTTCAAGCAAGCATGCACCCACGCACATTGCGACTCGGAGTACAAAATCCGAGTACAGCAATATAAAGAGACGGCCATGACCCACAATTTCTCCGTTTCGACTCCTTGTATACGAACACTTGTCCAAGTCCGAGTGGTGCATGTCGAACCCACTCACCAGGAAAACTATCCTCGGGTTGTTCCCGCTTGTCGTGGGTATCCTCCTACGCCATTACTTCTCCAAGCTTGCCAAGGGCAAGGGGAAAGGACACACTGCGGTGCCGCTGCGAAGAAAGGAACTGGCGTATGACGAGGCGTTTTGTATCGCGCGCGTGAGCAACCATCCTCCTCTCTAATCTAGCTTCTCTCACCGTGTACCAGAATCTTATGGACAATATGACGAGGTATATGATTCCTCTCCATCACTTATGGTCATAGCCCTGACGGCAGTTTGGTGTGCTATGGCACGGTGCCGTAGCCACACGGTAGAGGAAATCCAGAAGTTTACCCAGCTCCGTGTGCCACTTCCTTCCGCGCACGTTGTCCGGTTGTCCGTGCCCCTTTCGTGCTGCAAGGATGCAGCACACGTGCTCATAAAGGTGTTTGGGGGTGAACGGGAAATGAAGAGGATCCTGGGGGGCGTGCGATGGTGGCAAGTGCGTGCCGGGGACCAAGGGTGCGTCTTGAGTTTTCCAATCTTGTGTGATTCATTGAGGGATGGTGACACGCGATCGATTGTAGTGTCGATGCAGAGTGGATCATGGAAAAGAAGGATTGGCAGCGATCGACCCGCCAGGAAAGGAGTACCTCCATCCCAACGGGCGACGAAGGCATGAGTGGCGAGGGGAATCAGTCGCAGAGCACTGGTTCGTCGCTACCCAGGGATCATAGCGTTGGTATGGGTAGCACGGACGAAGCGAACCTGTACCGATCGGAGATGGATGAGATGAAATGTCTTTTGTGGGCCCATGGAGGTTCGTCCCATGCTGCGCTCTGCCGCTTTATTTTTATGTAGGTTTATAGGTGGGTATTATTGCGGGAGTGTGGGCCAGGAAATGTGAGTCGTTGTCTCATCAGGGTTACAACGAATTCCCACGGTTCGCAGGTATATGATGCAGCGTTATGCGCGCAAGATACAAGGGCGAGTGCTAGGTAATTCAGTTCCAAGTTATACATGGGCGAACCGGCATTGAGTGCGGCGCGTGCTGTAGCACCCAACTATCGGCTTGCTCCGCAGTATCCCTTCCCTTGCGCTCTACAAGACTTGCTTGCGTCCTGTGTGTACCATGCGTCCTGGTCAGTAAAGTATCTCGCATTTACATATTCTCTCTCCAGACCTCTTCCTTCTTCGGCCACCAGAAGGGGCCGCACATCGCCCTGTCAAGCCGTGCGATATCATCATAGGAGGCGATTCGGCGGGCGGTGGATTGGCCCTAGCTCTGCTTCAGGTCATCCGGGATGCTGGCCTGCCACAGCCAGCGGGTGCCGTGCTCATCTCGCCGTGGTGCGACCTCTACCACTCGTTTCCGAGCATCTTCCTCAATACCGATACGGTACCTATTTCTTGTCTCTACCCACGCGGCTGCTCCCGTACGGATGACTTTGTCTTGGGCAGGATTTCGTTCCCGCGACTGGTCTCACCCTATTCAAGCCGAGCGCGCTTTGGCCCCCGCCGTCAGACGAACTGCATCTAAAAATGCGTGACCTGTTGCGCAGCAGCACGCCGCGTGGCGTTATCCACCCTAAGTCCCTATCTGAAGCGGAAGCGCCCGCAATTACGGCAGATCAACCCGTTATACAACCCAGATTCGAGCTGAGTACCCCAGCTACGATACCTAGCGACCAGACCCTGCGGGTGGCGGGGGAGGGTGGCAAACCTTTGCAGATCACGCGTCAGATTCAGCTCTATACAACAAATGCGTTGCTCAAGCACCCACTCGTTAGCCCAGTATTGGCTTATCTCGGTGGACTTCCGCCGCTGTTCGTTGTTGCCTGCGATCGGGAGGTGCTCAGAGATGAGGTCGTTTACATGTTCGTTAATCCTACCGCACTGGGATTATGTATCTAACGGGCGTTTTTGATAGCGCCCATCGCGCTACAAATCCAGAAAAGTATCCAGTGTTGGAAGAGACAAAGGAGCTATATCCAGCACTTGTAGGCGTCGAGGGAAGAATGAAGCCGACAGTGGTCCACCTGCAAGTTTACGATGGTACGCATCCAGTCGGTCACGGTAATCCGTTCTGTC
>Ga0209488_10002356_pt1 | contig 15540 bp, 10 predicted proteins | sample Rivendell_Oct201_8_FD_188349 | JGI IMG/M metagenome (GOLD analysis project Ga0209488, IMG submission 188349) | Vadose zone soil microbial communities from the Eel River Critical Zone Observatory, Northern California, USA -... | ecosystem: Environmental > Terrestrial > Soil > Vadose zone >... | reverse complement strand
GAACGCTCCGCAAATCCACGGCGAGGAGAACCCATTCGAGGCCATGCAGGCCCGGTTCGACCTCGCCGCCCAGAAGCTCGGCCTCGAACCCAACCTGTTGCAGATCCTGCGCAGCTGCGAGCGCGAGATCACGGTGGCGCTGCCGGTGGTGCTGGACGACGGTTCGGTGACCGTGTTCACCGGCTACCGCGTGCACCACTGCACTTCGCGCGGTCCGGCCAAGGGCGGCATCCGCTACGCCCCCAACGTCAACCTCGACGAAGTGCGCGGGCTGGCGGCGTGGATGACCTGGAAGTGCGCGGTGGTCAACGTGCCGTTCGGCGGCGGCAAGGGCGGCGTGATCTGCGATCCGTTCAAGCTGTCGAAGGGCGAACTCGAGCGCATCACCCGCCGCTACGCCGCCGGCATCATGGACCTGCTCGGCCCCGATCGCGACGTGCCGGCGCCGGACATGGGCACCGACGGGCAGGTGATGGCATGGATCATGGACACCTACGCCATGCATCAGCGCCAGTACCTGCCGGCGATCATCACCGGCAAGCCGGTCGCGCTCGGCGGCTCGCTCGGCCGCATCGAAGCCACCGGTCGCGGCGTGATGCTGGTCACGCGCGAGGCGCTCAACCACCTCGGCCTCGAGCCACAGCACTGCACCGCCGCGATCCAGGGCGCCGGCAACGTCGGCCTGGTGTCCGCCCTGCAGCTGCACAAGCTCGGCGTCAAGGTGGTCGCGATCTCCGACATCCGCGGCGGTCTCTACAACAAACAGGGCCTCGATCTCGAGCGCATCACCACGCACCTGCAGAAGACCCGCTCGCTCGACGGCTTCGACGGCGGCGATCGCATCGGCAACGCGCAGCTGCTGGAACTGCCGGTCGACATCCTGGTGCCGGCGGCGACCGAGAACGTGATCACCAGCCGCAACGCGCCGAACATCACCGCGCGGATCATCACCGAGGGCGCCAACGGCCCGGTGACCGCCGGCGCCGATCAGATCCTCGACCAGAAGGGCATCTTCGTCATTCCCGACATCCTGGCCAACGCCGGCGGGGTCACGGTCTCCTACTTCGAGTGGGTGCAGGATCGCATGGCGTTCTTCTGGACCCAGAAGGAGGTCGAGGAGCGACTCGAACGCATCATGGTCGATTCGTTCGCCGCCGTGGTCGACATGGCGCGCCGCTTCGAGGTGTCGAACCGCATCGCCGCGTACATGCTCGGTGTCGACCGGGTGGCAACGGTCACCCGGTTGCGCGGCATCTACGCCTGAGTCCGGCGCGCGGGCCGGCGCTGCCCCTGCGGCCGGGCCGCGACGACCGCAGGCACGCGAGTCTGCGCGACCCGACTTGCCGCCCACCCATGGCTCCGGCGACAATCCCCGCGGTCCGGTCTCCCCTCCAGGTCGCCCATCCCGCCCGCGCGTCGGCACCCACCCACGCGCGGTTGTGCGCGTTTTCCCTCTGCGGCCCTCGACCATGAAGTACCCGATCCTGCTCGCTGCCCTCGTGTTGCTCTGCGCCTGCGCCGGTGGCGCCAACCCTTCGGCTGACCAGACCGCCAGGCTGCTGGAGGCCCGCCGCCTGCTGGTCGCCGCCGACCCGGACGGCGCCCTGCAGATCACCGACCAGTTGCTGAAGGACCAACCGCATTGGCGCGACGCCCGCATGCTCGCCGCCGATGGCTATCTGCAACTCGCCAGGGTCGATCGACCGCACGCGCGCAAGGATCTGCTGCTGACCGACGCGGTGCACAACTACGAGCAGGCGCTGGCCATCGACGGCGGCGATGGCACCGCCTGGCTGCATTTGAGCGACGCCTACCTCCAGCTCGGCCGGTTCGACGATGCCAAGCACGCCGGCGAGATGGCGGTGCAGCAGTTCTCGGCCAACAAGGCCGGCGACACCGCGATCGCCGGCGCGCTGCTGGCAATGGCCCGCGCCGGGTTGCAGCTGTTCATCGCTGCCCGCCAGCGCGAGATCGCCGACGGCACCAGGGAGCAGGACGGCTTCGTCAAGCCGTCGCCGGCGACGACCGCCCTTGCCGCCGCCATGATCGGCCGGTTGGCGCTGATCCAGGGCGAGCAGCCGGAAGCATTCCGCTTGTCGGCCACCGCCTACCAGTGGCTCGGCCAGATCGATGGCGCCCGCCAGGAACTCGAGCGCGGGATCCGCAATCACCCGACCGACGCCGAGCTGCATCTCGCCTACCAGGATCTGCACCGGCAGATCGGTGACTACCGCGCGCTGGTCGGCGCCTACACCCGGCTTTCGCGTGAGCACGCCGGCGTACCGGTGCTGCAGTGGTTCCAGGGCCGCGCCCAGGTGATGCTCGGCAACGAACAGCGCAGCAAGGGCAACTTCCAGGGCGCCATCGATGCCTACTGCAAAGCCGTCGAGTGCTATGGCCAGTACAAGGCGATGATGCCGGCGTTCGCCGACAGTGCCGCGCAGCAGCTCGGCATCGGCGAACTGTCGATCGCCGCCACCTGCGCCGACATGGGCGATCTGCAGAGCGCCAAGGAGCATCTGTTCCTCGCCGACCAGGCGAGCACGGCGGTGGTCCAGTACGACGGCAACGTGCCGGCGCTGACCGACGCGTTCGGCAGGCATTACGCCGGCGTGGTGTTCGCGATCAGCCGGGCGCTGGCGCAGGCCGCCGACCAGCCGCTGCAGAAGACCCTGGCGTTCAACGAGGAGCTCATCCAACGCCACCCGGACCAGTGGGGCTTCGTCTACAACAACGCCGCACTGCCGGCGCGCGACCTCGGCGTGCAGATCCGGAGCCAGGTCGGCGAAGACGCCAGCGCGGAGCTGAAGGCGGCGGCGCAGCAGCAGGCGATGGCGCTGTGGGAGAGGAGCTACCGCTACTACGAAGCCGCCGCCAGACTGTCGCCGGACGACCCGCGCATCCTGAACGACACCGGCCTGATGCTGATCTACCACCTGAACCGCGACCTCGACCGCGCCAAAGCGCTGTTCGAACAGGCGATCAAGGTCGGCCAGCCGCAGCTCGATGCGCTGCCCAAAGACAGCGACCAGGACACGCGCAACTTCCTCGAAGAGGCGATCGGCGACGCCTGGCAGAACCTTGCCGTGCTGATGGTCCGGCACCTGCACCGGCCGTTCGCCGAGTACCAGCAGTACTGCGAGAAGGCGGTCACCTACTATCCGTACCAGCAGCGCGCCGCCGCGTTCATGCTGAAGAACGATGGCGTGGAGCCGGAAGCCAACGGCCAGCGGCCACGGCGCCGCGGCGGCCCGCGACTCGACGCGGACGATGCCGCGCTGCCAGCCGAAGAGTTGCTGCAGCAGGGCCAGGGCGACGCCAAGGAGACGTTCGCCAGGGCGAAGGCCGCGGCCGAACCGAAGGCCAGGGATGGCGATCTCGACGGTGCGCTGCAGGTGCTCGACGGTGTCGCCAGCGAGCTGAAGCAGTTCGCGCCGTTCCAGGCGCTGAAGGGCGACTACTTGCTGCAGTATGCCAACCAGCAGCGCGACCAGGGCAAGAGGAGCGTCGAGTTGCTGTACGAAGACGCCTGCGCGGCGCTGCACAAGGCGGTCGAACTCGACAGCGAGCCGCTCGGCCCGCGACAGTTGCTGGCGCAAGCGCAGTACGAGAAGGGTGACTTCGACGCTGCGCTACGCACCGCCTCGGCGCTGCTGCTGCATGCGCAGTCACTCGGTGGCGTCGAGGCGGGCCTCGGCACCGCGACGCACAAGGTGCGCGCCCAGGCCGGATCTCACCTGCTCGCCGGGCGCCAGGGCGGCGGCAAGGATCAGACCTTGCTGCTGGCCGACGTGCGCACCTCGTTCCGCCATCTCGAGCAGAAGCACCAGCTGGACATCGCCCTGCGCCAGGCCTGGGCCGCAGCCGAGCAGTGGGCCGGCGCGCCGGTGGAGGCGGTCAAGGTGTTCGCCCGCGGACTCATCGACCAGCCCGATGATCAAGCGCTGCTCGCGGCCCTGGTCGACACGGCGGCGACCATGGGCCAGTCACCGATCGCGGTCGAGGCATTGAAGTCCCGCACCGATGCCGCTGGCATCTGGTACCGCGGCCGCGCCGAGTACGGCGCCGCACTCGAGCTGCAGATCGCCGGCAAGAACACCGAAGCGGCGCCGGCGATCGACAAGGCACAGCAGTGCTTCAAGCAGTCGATGGCGGCCAACCGGGAGTTCGCCGATTCGGCCGAGCAATGGCAGGCGTTGTGCCTCGGCAAGAAGGGCAATCTGGCGCTGGCGATGAACCACCTCGAGGACGCCGAGCAACTGTTGCTGGCGGCGGCCAGACTGCGGCCGCAACTGGTCGGGCAGGATCTCGGCATGCTCGAGACCACCAAGAGCGGTCTGGTGAAGGTGGCCGACAAGTACTTCCGCCAGCAGGATCTGGCCAGCACCGAGCGCATCTACCGCGCCGCCGCCGACGCGGCGCCGGAGGATCTCGATCTGCTCAACAATGCCGGCCTGTTCGCCCGCGACCTCGGCAACGAACTGCAGCGCGCCGGCAAGCAGCCGCAAGCGCGGGCGATGTTCGAGCAGAGCTACCAGGTCTACGCGCGGGCCGCGCAGCTCGACCCCGGCAACGTGCGGCTACGCAACGACACCGCGCTGATCCTGGTCCACCACCTCGAGCGCGACTGGGACCGCGCCAGGGAACTGCTCGAGAGCGCGATCGCCGACGGCGATCGGACGTTGAAGAACGCGCCACCGGACGACCAGCAGCAGCGACAGGACCTCGACGAGGCGGTCGGCGACTGCTGGGAGAACCTGGCGCTGCTGCACATCAAGCACGGCAAGGACCTCGCCGCCGCGCGGCAGGCCTGCACCGCGAGTCTGCTGCACTATCCGAAGGCGCAGCGCGATGGCGTGCGGCGCCACCTCGCCACCATCGAACGGCTCGAGCAGCAGGGGAAGTGAAATGACCCCGCACCCACGTGGGCGGTGCCGTGCGATCGCGCTGGTCGGCCTGTGCTGGCTGGTCGGCAGCGCCGGCTGCCAGGAACCGGCGGCGCAGCCGCAACCAGCGCCGGCGGTGTTGCGCAGCAAGGCCTCCGCCGAGGAGCAGGCCGGCCAGTTCGCGGCGGCGGCGAACACGTTCCTGCAGCTGGTGGCAGCGGAACCGGATCGCCCCGAGTGGGCGGTCGCCGCCGGCCGCTGCCTCGGCCGCGCCAGCCGGTTCAACGACGCGATGGACCTGCTCGAGCAGAAGCGCAAGCAGTTCCCGGCAGTACTCGATCTGCCGGCGATGCTGGCGCGCACCTACCTGCTCAAGGCCGAGTCCGAACCCGGCGCGATCAACCCGGAGAGCTGGTACGCCGACGCCGCCAGTCTCGCCGAAACCGTGCTGGCGGCTGACCCTGGCCACCTGGAGGCGGCACTGATCCTGGCGCAGGCACGCTACCAGCTCGGCCAGTGGGACGCGGCCGTGGGCACCGCCGAGGCCGCCGCCAGGCGCCATCCCGAACATCCGGGCCCGCACATCCTGCTCGGCCGGATCGCGCTCGAACGCTACCGCCAACTGCGCCGCGACTACGACGCGGCCAAGGCCGATGGCCAGTCCGGCGCCGGGTTGCTGCCGCAGATCCAGGCCGAGCGCGACCACGCCGTCGCCGCCTTCCTGCGCGCGGTCGCCATCGACCCGAAGCGACCGTTCCCGCACCAGGCGCTCGGCAACCTCGCCGCCAGCGACGGCAAGATCGACGTCGCCCTGCAGTACTACATCGCCGCAATGGTGGTCGATCCCGACGCCGCTGTCGACCACGCCTGGATCGAACACAACACCACGCTGGAGCAGCGGCTGGCGACCTACCAATCGGCCCTCGCTCGCTACCGCGCGCTGCCGGCACCGGCACCGCACAAGGTCGCACTGCTGCAGTGGTACGTCGCCCGCGCGCTGTACGACGGCCAGCGCTGGGCCGAAGCAGTACCGGCGTTCGAACGCGTGCTCGCGGACAACGCCGCGTTCGTCAACGCGCACTACTACGCGGCGCTGGCGGCCTGGTGGCAGGACCAACACGACCTCGCCGAGGCGCATGCGGCCGCCTATGCGCGCGCCGGCGCGCCGGCATTCGCCGACGTGGTCCGGGCGCTGCCGAACGACCTGCGCGCGCAGGTCGGCACGATCCTCAAGTTCCTCGGCGATCGCGCCTTCCAGCAGCAGCGCCTCGAGCACAGCCGCGACCTCAACCATGTGGTCGCCTGCCTGAAGGACACGGCCGACGCCTGGAACAACTACGCGTTCCTGTGCCGCGAAACCGGCAACTTCGCCGACAGCTACGCCGCCTACCAGCAGGCGCTGGAGAAGGAACCCGAGTCGCCACAACTGCTGAACGACGCGGCGGTGATCCTGCAGTACCACCTGCCGAGCGCGGAGAACCTGGCGAAGGCCAGGGGCATGTACGAGCGTGCGCTGGCGCTGGCCGCCAAGGTCCTGGCCGACACCGGGGCCGGCAAGGACGAGCGCCAGCGGGCAGAGTCGGCGCAGCACGACGCCGAGCAGAACCTGGCGAAGCTCGGCAAGTAGCCACGACTACTTCGCCAGCGGCGACGCCAGGGCCGGAGCATCGGCGACCGCGCCCGGCAGCATGACGACCTTGGTGGCCGTCAGTGCCTGGTCGAACAGCACGCCCTGGCCGTAGACCGGCACCGGCAACCGCACCGGTGACCTGGCCAGGAAGTCGAGTTCTCCGTTCTTGGTCGGGCCCGCACCGAGCACCACCGCAGAGGCCAGCAGCGGCGGCAGGTCGCGCAGGAAGTACATCTGCTGCGGGCTGAGCGACAGGATCACCGCGCCGAAGAAACTCTGCCGGTCGGACTGCAGCCGCGCCGCGAGCCCGGCATCGCTGTAGCCGAGCTCGAGCTCGAGGCGCGCCGGCGGGGCCGGGGCGGGTGGCTCGGGCGCAACGGCAGCAGCGCGGGCGGCGAGCAGGCAGGACAGAGGAACGAACACGGACCACAGGGAGGTGAAGTTCATTGCGAGTACCTTCCGGTGGCAATCGCCACCATGGTGACGACAGGGGTGGAATGCCGGCGAACGCCGCGAGAATCCGCGGCCCGTTTCAGCCCAGCGCGCCGTCGTCGACCGGCAGCAGCCGCTTCCCCAGGTTGCCGTAATCGCGGTACGGCGTGACGTCCGGCGCGCCCGACGCGTACAGCCACAACAGGCGTTGCGGCATGCCGGCCGGCGGCACCGCCAGCAGCGAGGACGACACCGTGCCGTAGAGGTCGCCACGCTTCAACACCGGGTGCCGGCCGGCGCCACCTTCATCGAGCAGCAAAGGCCGCAGACATTGCAACAGCTCGCGGGCGTCGCGCGGCAACGCGGCCGCATCCGGCAGTCCGGGCAGGCGCAACCGGCCGGGCGCGTGTTCGTTGCTGACCACCAGCACCGGCTCGCGCCAATCGGACTCGGTCACCATGCCGCCCGCGTGGCGCAACACCACCGTGGAGCGGCCGTCGCAGAGCACCAGCTGGAAGCCGCCGTGGGTGCGGGCGCGCACCGCAGCGGTCACCACCGCCGCTGCGGCGGCGAGATCGTCCTGGTCGAGTGCCTGGTGCACCAGATGCCCGCGCGACGGCGCGCCGGCCGGCGGCGGTGCGCTGCTGACATTGGTGATGCCGGCGAACATGCCGGCGTCGTTGACGCCGAGCCAGGTGCCACCGGCCAGCCGATCGCGCGGCGACAGCACGCGGTGCCGCTGGCCGCTCCACAGTCCGGGCGGCGAAGCCTTGCGCGCGCGCAGCTCGTCGCGGTTGCTGGCGACGACCACCGGGTGCTCGGCAACGAGCCCGCGCACGACGATCAGCAGACACATCGACGCACCATAGCATGTGACCGAGCGGCCGTGCAGCGACCCCGCTCACAGTTCCTTCTCGCCGAGCGTCGGTGCCGCATGCTCGTCGCGACCGGCCGGCAGGCGGCGCAGCAGCAGCATGCCTGCGCCCGCGGCTGCACACAGTACGCCAGCGGCAAGGAACGGCGCGCGCAGGTTGATGGCGTCCGGCGCCGCGGCGATGACCGCGATCCACGCGCCGAGCGACGGGCCGAGGCCGAAGCCGAACTGCATGCAGCTCTGCACCAGCGAGAACGCCAGCGTGCGCCGCGCGGCCACCACCCGCTTGCTGGCGGCGGCATAGGCGAGCGTCATCGACCCGGCCATGCAACAGGCGGCCAGCGCCCGGGCCAACAGGAACTGATCGATGTCGGTCACCAGGCCGGTCGCGGCCAGGACGCCGCCGAGCATCAGTCCGAGCGCCGACAGGCAGCGCAGCGGGCCGAAGCGGTCGGCGAGGCGTCCCCACATCGGCGTGAACACCCATTGCGCCACCGCCAGCACGGCGAACGCAGTGCCCGTGGTCAGCCGTTGCCCGAGTTCGGGCTCGTGCACCCAGCGGTGGATCCAGGCTGGGGTGCCCAATTCGCGGGCGAACAGCGTCACGAACGGCTCCATCATGTTCTGCCCGAGCCGCAGCACGACCACCAGCAGCAGCAGGGTCGCGAACACGCGGTTCTTCAGCAGCTGGCCGCTGGCGCTGCGCAGCTCGCGCAGGAACGACAGACCGGGCGGCGGTGCGGGCACCGCCGCCTCGTGCGCCTTGACCCACAGCTGCAGCGCCGCCAGCGCCGACAGCACGCTGGTGACCCAGAACAACGCCGGCAGCCCGAACAGCCAGCTGATGCACGCGCCGAGCAGCGGACCGAGCAGACTGCCCGACGCCATCGCCACCTGCAGCCAGGCGATCATCCGGCCCTGCAGTTCCGGCGGCGTGTCGTGCGACACCAGCGAGATCGCCGGCGCGACGTAACCGGCGAACGCACCCTGCACCGCGCGCAGCAACAGCAGCCACAGCGGCGACGGCATGAACGGCATCAGCGCGGTGCTGACGGCGATCGCGAGGTTGGCGCGGATCGCCATCGGCTTCTTGCCGAGCCGGTCGCCGAGCGCGCCCCAGACCGGGCCGATGATCGCCGCCGTCAATGGCGCGATGCCGTAGATGATGCCGGCCCAGAACGCCAGCTGCTGCGCGTCGGTGATCGCGAAGCGCTCGCGCACGTAGTCGGCGATCACCGGCAGGAACGCCATCAGCCCCATCGACGTGGCGAACAGGCTCGGCCAGACCGCGTGGAAGTTGCGCCGCCAGGGTTCCAAGGCGGCGCGTTCTATCCGACCCGGCGCGCAAAAAGGCGGCTCGCCTCGGTGCCCTGCCGCCGCGGCAACGCCGTTGCGCCGCTAGTCCTTGCGCGGTTCCCTGGCCTTCTGTTCCGCCGGCAGTGGTACCGCGACGTCGCGGTAGAGCAGCATCACCCGCACCCGCTCGGCCGGTTGCTGCTGCGCGGCAGGCGGCGGCACCTTCGCTTTGTCGTCCGCCTTGTCGTCGGCGGCGGCTCCGGCCACCGGCACCTCGCTCTTGCGCCTGTCGTTGGCAGCGCTGGGTGGCTGCTGTACTTGATCCTGCAGAACCGTCGCCAACGGCCTGGTCTGCTGCTGCAGCAGCACCTGGCCCTGCGGCAGCGGCAACTGTTCGAGTTCCGCGACCGCGGTCGCCGCCACTTCATCGACCCGGAGATCCCACTGCTCCGGTGCCGCGAACGCCCGGACCTGTTGCAGCAATGCGGTCACCTGGGTGCGATCGCCTTCGACCAGGAACACCGACGTGCCCTGGCCATCGTCGCCGAGCAACCGCCGCACGTCCTCGCGCAGCGCCAGCAACCCTGTTGCCTGCGCTTCCTGGCCGGCAACTTCCGTGCGGTTGCCGAAGTGCACTTCGTGCTGCAGGAACAGGTTGGTGTCCGGAGCAGCGACCGGCAGGCTCCATTGGCGGATCGTCGGCACCGCCACGCCCTTGCCCGCCACCCCCGCCGCATCCTGCTGCTGGGCCAGCAGGCCGAAAAACACCGTCGGCGATGACGGTGGCTGCTGCGCCGGCGACGGCGGGCCGCCGGCTGCGGGGATCTGCGCGCGGCGCGCCAACACGACTGCCGGCACGGCCGGCTGTATGGCGACCCTGCTGCTGTCGTCGGCCTTGGCAGCGCCGGGGTTGTGCAGCCGTCCGAGCGCGTCGGGCTCGCCCGGTCGAGCGCCGCGTGGCGCCGCTGGGGCCGCCTTCGCCTTCGCTGCCGGGTCCGGCGCGCCGACCTTGCCGGCCTGGTCCTTGGCCTTGCCGACCTGGTCCTTGGCCGCAGCCCCTTCCGGTGCGGCAGCCTGGTCGGGTTTCCGGTCCTGCTCGTCCGGGCGCTGCTCGCGCGGCGCGACCCCGAGCTGGTTCTCGGCCTTGCCGGTTGTCAGTCGTTCCTTCGCCAGCTCCGGCGTGGGCACAGCGGGCGCTGCCTGTTGCTTCGCCGCTGCAGCGGTCTGTCGCCGCAGTTCCTCCTGCTGCAGCTCCGCCTGCTGCAGCTCCGCGACCAGGGCTTCGATCGAGCGTGCCGTCTCGCGACGTTCCTGGACCTGGTGGCCCTCCAGCAGCTGCAAGGACGCGGTATCGGCAACACCATCGGCGCTGGCCGGCGCCTTGGCGGCGGCGGGATCGCCTCGGTCGCGCTGGCGCCCGGCGTCGCCGCCCGCACCGGCGGCCGCTTTCTTGTAGCCGCTGGCGCCGTCGCCATCCTTGTTGTCCTTGTTCGCACCCAGGCCAGTTGCCGACGGCGACTCGCCGTCGCTCGACGGGTTGCCGGCACGCAGCGCATCGGCCGCCGCCGTTTCGGTACTGGTCTTCCCCGGCTGCCATTGCTGCAGCAGCACTGCGGTCAACAGCAGCGCCGCCGCCGCGGCGACACTGACCAGGGACGGCAACAGCCGCAGCCGTCGTCCGGCCTTGAACGTCGCCTGCTTTGATGCGATCGCGGTGACGACGCGATCGACGAGGTCGACCTTGGCGAGCGGCGCGCGCAATGCCTGCTGGATCCCGGCCACGGTGCGCCGGTAGTCCTCGGCTTCGGCCCGCAACCGCGGATTGACCCGCAGCTCGGCCTCGAACCGGTCACGCTCGCGCGCATTCATGCGGTCGTCGACCCAGTCGGCCAGACGTTCGTCGGGTTCGCGCTGTGGCAGGTCGGGCGTCACTACTTGAACTCCTTGAGCAGCTGCTGCAGCAGCAGCCGGCCCCGGTGGATGCGCGACCGCACGGTTCCCGCGGGGATGCCGAGCACCTCGCTGACCTCTTCGTACGACATGCCTTCCATGTCGCGGAGTACCACGGCCTGGCGGAACTCGTCCGGCAGCTCGTGCAGGCATTCGCGCACCCGGACGACGAAGTGCTGCTGGTGCGCGCGATCGCCCGGATCGACCTCGCGCCCGGCGGGATCGACGAACAGGTCGTCGGTGCCGTGCAGAGGCGCGTCGAGCGACAGCGTCCGGCGGCCGCGCTTCTGCGCCCGCCGCTTGCGGTACTCGCTGATGGCGACGTTCATGGCGATCGTGTGCAGCCAGGTGCCGAACCGGGCCTGGCCGTCGAAGTTCGGCAGACCGCGGTGCACGCGCAGGAACACCTCCTGGCTCAGGTCCTCGGCCGTACCGCGATCGCAATGGAGCACCGTCGTCACCACCCGGAAAACCCGGTCCTGGAACATCTCGATCAAGGTCCGGAAGGCATCCAGATCGCCCCGCTGCGCCCGCAACATCGGCTCGCGCGCCGGGTCCTCGCTGCTGCCGTCCGGAAATGCTTGCTCCCGCGGCGGGTCGCTGCGGGAGCCCGGCAGCAGACGAGGGACGTCATCGACGGTTCCCTGCGGCAATGGCTTTTTCTCGGCACTCACGATCGACCCATTGGCGTCGCGACTTCGACTGCGGGTCTGGCAGCGGCGCCGCGGCGCAGGATAACGTAGTCGGCTACCGACGGCTGCTCTCGACGCAAACTTCCACCCATGCAGAAGCACCTGTTCGTGGTCTCGTGTCCGTGCTGCGGCAAGCAGATCGAAGTCGACACCCGCACCGGCAAAGCCCGCGCGGTGCGCCCGGAAGAGCAGAAAGCCGGCGACATCGACAAGCTGGTGCGCGCGCAGCAGAAGGAGAGTCAGCGGCTCGGCAACCTGTTCGACGACGCCAAGCAGCAGCAGAACAAGCAGGCCGAGCGCCTCGACGACGTGCTCGAGCAGGCCAAGCAGGAAGCGAAGAAGGACAAGGACAAGAAGCCGCGCAACATCTTCGACCTGGACTGATTCCGGCCAGCCGCGAAGCTGCCTGGCGGGACGCCACGGCTCAACGGCGGCCGGCGCGCTCCAGGACCTTGCGGCCGGCGTCGTTGTAGGCCGGTCGCTGCTCGCGCTCGGCGAACTCGCGCACCACTTCGCGCAGGCCCTTGATCACCGCCGTCATGTGCGGCAGCTGCAGCTTCGCCACCTCGTCCGAGGGCCGGTGGTAGTCGGCGTGCAGCGAGCCGGCGCTGATCGAATGCGCGACCACGCCCTTCTGGGCGAGCGAGTAGTTGTCGCTGGCGGCGAACAGTGCCTTGGCCATGTCGAAGCCGACCAGTTCGATGCCGGCGCGGTGCAGCGCCGGTCCGGCGATGGCGGCGAAGTCGGAGTAGTCGGGCCCGGTGATCCAGGCCTGCTGGTGCTTGTCGGCGTCCGGCCGGCCGATCATCTCGATGTTGACGTTGGCCACCACCTGTTCGAGCGGCACCGGCGGCCGCTCGGCGAACGCGCGCGAGCCGCGCAGTCCCTTCTCCTCGGCGGAGAAGCAGACGAACAGCACGCTGCGCGCCGGCCGCGGTTGCTTGGCCAGCGCCTCGGCCAGCAGCACGACCGCCGTCGTGCCGGAGGCATCGTCGTCGGCGCCGTTGTTGATCGCGTCGCCGTCGATCGGCATGCCGATGCCGATATGGTCGTAATGCGCCGACACCAGCACGTACTCCTCGGGCTTGCTGCTGCCGCGCAGCAGGCCGACGACGTTCTTCAGCTCGACGTCCGCCGGTTGCGGCGCGGTGATCTTGTAGTTGACGACGTAGTGCGCGTCCTCGGCGTTGGGGTCGCCGGGCGGCAGCGCGCCTTTCTTGACCAGGAACACCGGCCGGCCGCCTTGCCGGCCCTTGCCGAGCAGCGAATGCACACCCTGCGAACTCGCCCATCTCGGATCCGCGGTGTCGATCTCGAGCAGCATCGGCCGGCGCGAGCCGGGGTTCATCAGCAGGCGATCGGTGCGCGCGTCGCCGGCCGACGCCACGGTCGCCACCTGATCGTCCTCGCCGATGCTGTCGCCGGCCCGGTACAGGCGCACCTCGGTGTCGGCCTGCAGATCCTTCGCCTCCTTCTGCTCGGTCTTCTCGCCCTTCTCGCCCTGCTCGCGGCGCACCTTGAGCACGATCGTGGTGCTGTCGAGCCGCAGGCCCGGAAGCTGGTAGCCGTGGAACCAACTGTCGTTCGCAACCTGCTGCAGGCCGGCGGCCGCGAAATGGTCGGCGATGTACTTGGCCGCCGCTTCGAGCCCGGGGCTCGGCGAGTCGCGACCGGCCAGCTCGTCGCTGGCGAGGTAGCTGACGATCGCCTTGACCTTGGCCTCGGTGATGACCTCCTGCGCCGTGATGGCGCCGCTGAACAGCAACACAGCGAGCAGACGTCTCACGGTTCCGACACCTCGTTCATGGCCCCCTGGCGATAGCCGAACACGTCGAGCGCGACATGGCGATAGCCGGCGGCGCGCACGCCGGTGCCGATCGCCACGCGCTGGGCGAACGCCCGCTCGAGTTCGTCGGCGCCGACTTCGACGCGGGCCACGTCGCCGTGATGGCGCACGCGGAATTGCCGGAAGCCGAGCTGCCGTAGCGCCAGTTCGGCGCGCTCCACCTGCGACAGCAGCGCCGCGTCGATCGCGGTGCCGTGCGGCACCCGGCTCGACAGGCAGGCGAAGCTCGGTTTGTCGGCGGTCGGCAGGCCGACCTCGCGGCTGTAGCGGCGGACGTCGACCTTGGCGAAGCCGGCGTCGATCAGCGGCGCCAGCACGCCGTGCTCGGCAGCGGCCACCTGGCCCGGGCGATGGTCACCGAGGTCGTCGATGATCGCGCCGTACAGCACCGGCCATGTGCCCGGTGCGATCTGCTCGCGCCGCTGCGCCACGGTGACGAACAGTTCCTTCTTGCAGTGGTAGCAGCGATCGGTGGTGTTCTTGCGGTAGGCCTCGCGCTGCAGTTCCTGTGTCGGCAGCAGTACGTGCCGCGTTCCGATGCGGTCCGCCAGGGCCCGGGCTTCGGCCAGTTCGGCGCGCGGCAGCGACGGCGAGTCGGCGGTGACCGCCACCACCGCTTCGCCGAGTGCTGTGCGGCAGGCGTGCAGCAGCGCCGTCGAATCGACGCCGCCGGAGAACGCCACCACGGCACCCGGCAGCGCGCCGAGTCGCCCACGCAGCGACTCGAGCTTCTGCTCGTACGGAAGGCTCACGGTCAGCGGCAGCATCGGTCCGCGAGGTTAGCGGTCCTTCGCCTCGTAGGCCACGCGGCCGCCGACGATGGTGAACAACACCCGCGCCGTCAACAGCTCGTCGTCGGTGCAGGCGAGCAGGTCGCGGTCGAACACCGTGAGGTCGGCGAGCTTGCCGGCGCCGATCGTGCCGAGGTCGTTCTCGGCGAACATCGCGTAGGCGGCATCGGCGGTGAAGCCGCGCAGCGCCGCCTGGTGATCGAGTTTCTGCTCGGGACGGAAACCCGCCGGCGGCCCACCGTGTTCGGCGCGCGTGGTCACCGCCGCGAACAGGCCCTTGCGCGGATCGACCGATTCGACCGGGAAATCGGAGCCGAACGCCACCGGCAGGCCGAGTACAAGGAACGACTTCCAGGCGTAGGCGCCCTGGATGCGCTCGGGCCCGAGCCGGTCGGGCGCCCACGGCATGTCGGACGTCAGGTGCGTCGGCTGCATCGACGGCAGCACGCCGAGCTGCTGGAAGCGGGCGAAGTCGGCGGGCGCCACCACCTGGCAATGCTCGATGCGGAAGCGCGCGGCGGCGCGCTCGCCCTTGAACCGGGTCGCCTCGTAGACGTCGAGCACGGCGCGGTTGGCGGCGTCGCCGATCGCGTGCACGCACAACTGCATGCCCTTGTCGGCACACAGCTGCGCCAGTTGTTGCAGGCCGGCCTTGGCGGTCGTCATCAGTCCGCGGTGTGCCGGCCGGTCACTGTAGTCGGCAAGCAGGGCGGCGCCGCGCGAGCCGAGCGCGCCGTCGGCGTAGCCCTTGACCGCGCGCACGGTCAGCAGACCGTCGGGCGACTGCCAGGGGCCCTTGCGGATCGCGTCGGTCTGGTCGGCCGACAGCATCGTATAGACGCGCAGCTGCCACTTCCTGGTCTTGTCCAAGAGGCGCATGTCGTCGACCAGGTGCTGACTCACGCCGGCGTCGTGCACGCAGGTGAGCCCGTGCCGCAGGCACTCCTCCTGGGCGCGCAGCAGCCGGCGATGGATCTGCTCGGTGCTCTCCTCCGGCAGGTTGACGAGCGACATGGCCCGGTCGACGAGCACACCGGTCGGCTCGCCGGTGTCGTCGTGCAGGATCTCGCCGCCGCTCGGGGTCTCGTTCTGCGCGGTGATGCCGGCGGTGCGCAGGCCGAGCAGGTTGACGAGTGCCGCGTG
>Ga0209488_10002355_pt1 | contig 15541 bp, 9 predicted proteins | sample Rivendell_Oct201_8_FD_188349 | JGI IMG/M metagenome (GOLD analysis project Ga0209488, IMG submission 188349) | Vadose zone soil microbial communities from the Eel River Critical Zone Observatory, Northern California, USA -... | ecosystem: Environmental > Terrestrial > Soil > Vadose zone >... | reverse complement strand
CGGCACAAGTCACGGGGCCGGACGGCAAGACCACAGCGCAAACCGTCACGCAGCAGGTGATTGCGCAAGGGCCGGTGGCCTCGCAGGAAGTGATCAAGGAATTCGGCACCAACGGTGGGGGATTTTTCAACGCAAATAGCGCTCACCCCTTCGAAAATCCAACTCCGCTTTCGAACTTCTTCGAGATGGTGCTGATCTTTGCGATTCCATCTGGGCTGACCTACACACTCGGACGAATGACCGGTTCACAGCGTCACGGCTGGGCAGTCTGGGCGGCCATGGCTTTCTTGTTTCTTGCGGGCGTGACGACAGCCTATTGGGCGGAGGCTAGGGGCAATCCTCTCCTCGCGGGAACTGATCAACATGCGGGTACGCTGCATTCCGGCGGCAACATGGAAGGGAAGGAAGTGCGGTTCGGCATCGCAAACTCCGCCCTCTTTGCCACGGTCACAACCGATGCCAGCTGCGGTGCCGTAAACGGCATGCATGACTCGTTCACACCACTCGGAGGAATGGTTCCTCTGATCAACATCATGCTGGGTGAAGTTGTCTTTGGGGGAGTCGGCGCTGGCCTCTACGGAATCTTCGTTTTCGTGGTCCTCGCCGTATTCATTGCCGGCCTCATGGTTGGCCGAACTCCTGAGTATCTGGGCAAGAAGATCGAATCATACGACGTCAAGATGGCCATGCTCGCCGTTCTCATTTTGACATTCACAATTCTAAGTTTTTCGGCTGTTTCGGTTGTCAAGCCTTACGGCACGGCGGGCATTACCAATCCCGGACCGCATGGTCTGTCGCAGGTGTTATACGCATATGTGTCATCGACCGGGAACAACGGCTCGGCGTTTGGCGGGATCAGCGCAAACACCATGTGGTACAACACGACCACGGCTGTTGCCCAGCTGCTTGGTCGTTTCTTCATGATCATTCCGGTACTCGCCATTGCCGGAAGTCTTGCAAAAAAGAAAACTGTTCCGGAATCCGCCGGAACTTTTCCCGTTACCGGCGGACTCTTCGCCGGTTTGCTCGTCTCCACCATTTTGATCGTAGGCGCTCTCACCTTTTTTCCGGCTCTGAGTCTTGGGCCGATTCTCGAACATCTGCTGATGAACGCAGGAAAGGCTTTCTGAGGTGTCCATGGACCCGGTCGCTCAACTTAGAAAAAAGTCGCTCGCAGATAGCGCCATCCTTACGCGGGCCATTGTCGATTCGTTTCGCAAGCTGAATCCGCAAACGATGGTCAAAAATCCGGTGATGTTTGTCGTTGAGGTGGGCGCAGTTTTGACAACGATCCAACTCGCATGGAATGCGTCTCACCACGCGGGGCAGTTCGGCTTTGGCCTGCAAATCACTGTTTGGCTGTGGTTCACGGTTCTGTTTGCCAACTTTGCTGAAGCTATGGCTGAAGGCCGCGGCAAGGCGCAGGCCGACACGCTGCGCAAAGCGCGGGCCGAAACACAAGCGCATCGCCTGCGCAGCGACGGCAGCTTAGATGTTGTGGTCAGCTCGAAACTGCGTTCCGGAGACATCGTCGTCGTCACGACAGGCGAATTCATTCCTGGAGATGGCGAAGTCATCGAAGGCGTGGCTTCGGTGGATGAATCTGCGATCACCGGCGAGTCGGCACCGGTCATCCGTGAATCCGGCGGCGACCGTTCGGCGGTCACTGGAGGAACTCGCGTATTGTCGGATGAAATCAAAGTGCGCATCACTTCGAATCCGGGCGAGACCTTCCTCGACCGCATGATCAAGCTCGTCGAAGGGGCTTCAAGGCAGAAGACTCCAAACGAGATAGCGCTGAATATTCTCCTGGCAGGCCTGACGATCATCTTTCTGCTGGCGGTCATCACGCTGCAGCCGTTTGCAATCTACTCCAGCGCTCCGCAAAACCTTTTCGTACTGGTCTCGCTTCTCGTTTGCCTGATTCCCACTACCATCGGAGGACTTCTCTCAGCGATCGGCATTGCAGGTATGGACCGCATGATCCAGAGAAATGTTATTGCGATGTCAGGGCGCGCGGTAGAAGCGTCGGGCGATGTGGATGTGTTGTTGCTCGACAAAACAGGGACGATCACGCTCGGGAACCGGGCAGCGACGCAATTTTTTCCGGCACCCGGCATCGAAGAGGCCTATCTTGCCGATGCCGCGCAACTTTCCTCCCTGGCCGACGAAACGCCGGAGGGCCGGTCCATTGTTGTGCTGGCAAAGGAGCGCTACAAGCTCCGCGGCCGGGATCTTTCCTCGCACGGCACGACTTTCATTCCGTTTTCGGCTCAGACCCGGATGTCGGGGGTAGACATCGACGGTCGCGAAATCCGTAAAGGCGCTTTGGAAGCGATCAGCCGCCTCAGCAATGGCCGCGGCAACAGCATTCCAGATGTCCTGCAGACATGTGTACGGGACATTTCCAATGGCGGTGGAACACCTTTGCTAGTGGCGGAGAATGGCCGCGTGCTGGGCGCGATTGCCCTGACTGATATCGTGAAAGGGGGGATGAAGGAGCGTTTCGACCATCTGCGCGCCATGGGCATTCGTACCATGATGATCACTGGCGACAACCCGCTGACCGCAGCAGCAATCGCACGTCAAGCAGGTGTAGACGATTTTCTCGCCGAGGCGAAACCCGAAGACAAGATGGCGCTCATCAAACGCGAACAGGCAAAGGGCAAACTTGTTGCCATGACCGGCGACGGCACCAATGACGCTCCGGCTCTTGCTCAGGCAGACGTGGGTGTTGCCATGAACACCGGAACCCAGGCTGCAAAGGAAGCTGGCAACATGGTTGACCTCGATTCCAATCCAACGAAGCTTATCGAGATCGTCGAAATCGGCAAGCAACTTCTTATCACCCGTGGTGCCTTGACCACCTTCTCGGTCGCAAACGATGTCGCTAAATATTTTGCCATTATCCCCGCAATGTTCGCGGGAGCATTTCCCGTGCTGAATGTGCTGAACGTGATGCATCTTCGCACGCCGGAATCGGCCATTCTCTCGGCGGTGATCTTCAACGCTTTGATCATTATTGCCCTCATACCGCTGGCGTTGCGCGGCGTGCGCTATCGTCCGTTGGGAGCGGCAGCGCTCCTGCAACGCAACCTGCTCATCTACGGAGTGGGTGGAATCATCGCGCCGTTCTTCGGAATCAAGTTAATCGACGTGTTGCTGACGTATCTTCGGGTTGTGTGAGGAACTTGTGAAAAAGAATCTTGTGATCGCCTTTTGGTTCACCTTAGTTACGACGGTAATGTTCGGCATTCTGTATCCCCTCGCGGTCACGGGCCTGGCTCAGGTCTTGTTTCCTAAACGAGCCAATGGACAGCTGATCGAGAAAAATGGCCGGACCGTCGGATCGAGAATCATCGGGCAAATGTTTACGGAGCCTGGGTATTTTCATTCACGGCCGTCCAGTGCGGGCTCTGGATACGACGCGACGGCGAGCAGTGGCTCCAACCTGGGGCCGACAAACAAGACGCTGATCGACCGAGTGAAGACCGACGTACAAAAAGCCCAAGCGGAAAATCCGTCCACGCCTGTTCCTGTTGACTTAGTGACTGCTTCCGGTTCGGGACTCGACCCCGAAATCTCCCCCGCGGCCGCAGCATTCCAGATACCGCGTGTGGCACGGGAACGCACAATGAAAGAACACGACGTGCGCACGCTCGTTCAGAAACATACAAAAGACCGCGACCTGGGATTCCTAGGCGAACCGCGCGTAAATGTCCTGGAACTGAATCTCGATCTCGATTCCGTCCATCCGTTGCGATGAACTTTACTGCCGACGTAACGGTTGGAAGTTGGAACCGCTATCCAAGCCAAGGCTCCGTCAAGATATAGCGAGGTCGTGTTGGATCCTTCTCGATCTTCTTCCGCCGCTGGTTTATCGCCACGCGAAGGTTCTCCCTCGCCTCACTGTGGTCCGGTCCGCAGATAGCCTGCAGCAGATTTTTTGTGCGTAAGAGGTTTCCCTTGTTGAGTGCTGAGAAGGGCATCTTGCCACCATCCGCTCCAGCTTATGCCGATCGAGCGGCTCGCTCGCTCGGCATCGTCGTTTGCTATCATCAAACCTTGTGAACCCTCTGCAAACGCTCGGCCTGGCGATGGGCGCCGGCTTTTCGTCGGGACTAAACCTTTATGCCACTGTGGCCACGCTGGGCATTCTGCAGCGATTTGGCGTAATTCATCTGCCGCAGCCGCTGGCGATTATTGCGCACCCGATTGTTCTAGGGGCTGCCGTCGCACTCTACATCATCGAATTTCTCGCCGACAAGATTCCGTTTGTGGATACGGTATGGGACACCATCCACACTTTCATCCGTCCACCGGCGGCTGCGGTGATTGCTTTCAGCGCATCTGCATCCGCGCCAGCAGAGTGGCGTTGGGCGGCCGCGCTGCTGGCCGGCGGAGTTGCGCTCACTTCGCACAGCACAAAAGCGTCCGCGCGCGCAGCGGCGAACACCGTGCCTGAACCGTTCAGCAATTGGGCTCTGAGCATCGGTGAAGATCTGCTCGCCGTGTGGCTCACGTGGTTCACCACGGTTCATCCAGTCGCAACGATCGTTATTGTAGTGGCGTTGCTGATCCTGTGCGCAGTGCTGCTGCACTTCTTATTTAGATTCGTGCGAGCTGCGCTAGCGCGGCTATAGCTGCACGTGCGGTGCACGCCGCATACCACATGTGAATGTCCTTCGTTTAGCTATAGCAGCGGCAACACTTCGCCGCTGGTGCGAACTCCCGCTCCCAGCGCGCTTTCATTTGCCGGGCTTGACTCCACATCCTGCGCGCCGAAAGAAATTCTGCCGATTTGTTGTCGTGCGTAGAATCGTGCCGAGGGCACACGAATAGCCTGCCCGTTCTGGTTGATTGGCGCGCTGAACGGCCAGCCCGGCTTTGGATAGACCATGCTGTGTCCCCAGCGATAGACATAGACCGCCGCAACGTCACGATCAAAATCAAAATTGCGTCCGGCCAGCACGCGATTCATATCGGAGCGTAGGGAATCTTCGTAACTTGAAAACGGCGTAGTCAGCAATTTGATTCGTTCTTTCGGCTGATCTTCGACCGATGCAGTGTTGCCCCCATAGAAAGTCAACACCGTTTGCCGAGCGGAATCGGAGCGGTTCGCGCCTACCCAATCCGCGACCACGAAATCCACAAAATACTGGCCGCCCCAGTAATATCCGTCGTAACCCAGATCAACAATAGGCGCCGCGCTACGCAGCGTGACATTGGCCGTTAGCACCGGACTCAACGTCACTTGGTCGAACGCATCGGCTTGCGACGAACTTAACAGCTGTGCGCAAGCGGTTCGCGCGGTATGCGATTGTCCGGCGAAAATCACGGCCTTGGCTGTGGCCTGGAAAAATTGACCATTGCTGAAGTAAATGACGCTGGCATTGCTGCTCGACGTATCTCCGCGCACCACCATCGCCCCCTGCCGAATCCGCACGTTATTGTTGGCGTTGTCCATTGCGGATAGATTGAATGGATTTGCCAGCAGGTCGGCATCACTGGTTCCGTTGATTGCCCCGGGTATCAGCCATTTGATGATGTGGCGCAGCATGCCGGAATTTCCGCCAGGATAGGCAAATTCGGGAAAATATTCAGCGCCGAGAAAGCTGATGGAGGTATACGCGGAGGTTTGTGCTGTTGTTCCATCCAGCGCATCGACCGCATAGCGCGTATAAAAATCGGAAACCGCCGGATGGAATCCTTTGGTCTGGGTCAGGTAGGAATCAAACGTCATAGGCGACAAGTAATCGTATTTGGGATCGCTATTGTCCGCCGGATCCGTCGGCGCACCGGGCTTGTGGTACCAGTTCATTAAATCCTGTCGAGCCGCTTTCAAATCGTTCACGATATTCGTGGGGTAGGGAACTGAATTCAATCCATTTCCATAGGTATCGATATTCCAGCTGTTCGTTCCCGGATTGACATACGGTGTCTGACTATCGAAGAAATAACTGTAAAACGGCGGCGGCACAACGTAGTTCTGCCAGAGGATTCCAGTCGTATTGTAGATGTCAGTCAAAAATGGAGCGTAGGGCTGCACCGCGTATGCCGTAGCTGTGGAAGCAATGTCCGGAATTGGCGCCGCGTCGTCGCGATTCGCATTGCCGCCCGGTGTGCGCTGTCCATCTAATACCAGAATTTTTGTCGCTGGTCGCTGCCGTGTCAAGTAATACGCCGCCGAGCATCCGCTCATTCCTGCGCCAACGATGATCACATCGTAATTTCCGTTGTCGGGAATGATCGGTGTGCTGCCCTGAAAGCTGTCGCAAGGCGAAGACGAAATCAGCACGCTGTTGGTTCTGAAGGTGAGGCGGTTGTCTCGCAGCCAGTGCGCGATATTGAAAACCGATGGTACGTTTCCGCCACGCAGCACGTTGGGATCGCTTCCGATAGGCCCGTCGCACGGGAACGTCGTACCCGCGGCATACATTCGCATTGGGAACGAACTCCCCACCGCTGCAGTTCCGGCCGCGATCAACATTCCATTGATGAAATCGCGACGCTGAATTGTATCTTTTCCAAATTTGATGGACATGACTGGAGAAGACCTCCTCGGAAGAATTTGTCGGGCAGGGGTTGGGACTTGCGCTGGAATTTACGCGCATCGTGGTTCGATTGCAAGATTATTTTTTTATAGTAGGGATGGTTGCTGGTCCGAACCTACGGTTTTATGGCCACATATCGGAGTTTGCGCCGCGGGCGAACGCACAAACTTTTATTTTACGTACATTCCAACCCAATCAAGGAATGTTTTGTACCAGAATTGGCTGTTCAGCGGCTTCAAAACCCAGTGGCCTTCATCCGGAAATACCACCAGCTTAGAAGGCACTCCCTGCCGCTGGAGCGTATTGAAGAATTCCAGAGACTGCGTGTACGGGACGCGAAAATCTTGTTCGCCCGCGACAACCAGCGTCGGCGTTTTGTATTTTCCAAGCGCGCCAGCGTAATTTGCCGGCGCCCATTTGCGATAAGCATCCGGATTCGACCACGGCGTTCCCTGCAAATCGTGCTCTTCGAACCACAACTCTTCCGTCGCATACATGGAAACTTTGTCGTACACGCCGGCGTGGCTCACCAGTGCTTTGAAGCGGTCGGTATGCGTCGCCATCCAGTCCACCATGTATCCGCCGTACGATCCGCCCGCCGCCGCCATTTTTTTGCCGTCAATGAAAGGGAATTTCACCAGAGCCGCATCCACGCCCTTCATCACATCCACGTATGCTTTTCCGCCCCAATCATTTGTGATCTCGTCCGTGAACCTCTGTCCGTAGCCCGTCGAACCTCGCCGGTTGATCATCAGCGTCACATAGCCGGCTGCAGAAAATACCTGTGCATTCCAGCGGTAGCTCCAGGCATTCGACCACATCGTCTGCGGCCCGCCATGCAACAGCACCAGCAGCGGATATTTTTTCTTAGCATCAAATTGCGGCGGACGAATAAGTATCGCCTGCACACGTATACCCTCCGCCCCTTCGAACCAAAAATTCTCCGGCGCATTCATTTCCAGCTTCGCTAGCAGCGCCTCATTCGTGTGCGTGACTTGCCGTAGCCCGCTTCCATCGCTGGCCGACGCAAATATTTCCGACGGCGAGGTCAGGTTGGTGCGCGTGAGCGACAACGTCTTGCCATCGTCGCTCAAACCGAAGCCGGCGTTGAACCCATTCACAATTCTCCTGGGCGTTGCCCCTGCGGCTGGCGTCATTGCGTACACCGGCTGCTCGGTTTCGTTTTCTGCCAGAAAATAAATGGTCTTGCTGTCGGGCGACCAGGCCAGATTCGTCGCACTCCGGTCGAATCCCTCACTCAGGTTTTCATTTTTGCCGGTCGCGCGCTCGTAGAGCATCACGCGCCATCTGTCGGCCTCGTATCGCGCCGTCAATTGCGCGTGATACGCGATAAATTTTCCGTCCGGCGAATATACGGGATTTCCATCGAAGCCTGGCTGCGTGGTAATTCGCTTCGCCTCGCCGTCACCGGTCACCGGCACTGTGAACAGGTCGCCATTCGTACTGGTCGCTTCCACTTTATCGGTCACTGCCGTGAAACAAATTTCCTTCGAATCCGGAGAAAAATTGACGTCGTTCTCATCGCCGCGCTGATCCGGCGGCACATCGTAGTTCGCACCCGCCGTTAAATCCTTCGCTTCGCCGTTTCCATCAGCCGGCATCACAAACAAATGCGCGCGCGGTCCATCGTTCCAGTGCGTCCAGTGCCGGTACAGCAGATTTTCCGCGACGTGAGCTTTTACCTTATTTTTTTCTTTTTCGTCGTTGCGCTTTTTGTTGCACCCATCGTCTTTGCAGTCTGGGAATACCGAAGACGTAAAGGCAATGGTCTTGCCGTCCGGAGACCATTTCACAAAGTCCGCGCCCGTCGAGAGTTTTGTCAGCGGATGCGCTTCGCCGCCGTCCATCGAAAGCAAATACACTTGCGAATCCCCGCTGCGCGCCGAAAGAAAGGCTATGGACTTCCCGTCCGGCGACCACTGCGGTGACGAATCCTTGCCCGTGCGCGTCAATTGAATTGCTTCACCGCCCGCCACCGGCGCCATCCACAAATTCGTCGCGTTGCGATTGGCCTCCAGATCCGGAGTGGCCACCATATACGCCACCCACTGTCCGTCCGGTGAAAGTTGCGCTTCGGCCACGCGATGCATCGCGATCAGATCATCGAAAGTAATCGCGCGCTTGGCAGCTTCCTGCGACTTGCTCGATCCCGCACTCGCCAGCAACAGCAGACCAAGCCATCCACAAGCCAGTCCATGCCTATGCACACTCGATCTCATGCGCTCTCCTCAACTGCGGGGGGAAATTGCCACCTATCAACTCGCTGCTTACGCCCAACTAGTATGCAACATTCGGCGCCGGCTAAATTACCCGTCGTATCCAATTGCGCACGCGTAAGGCTCGTCCGCTGCTCAAAGCTATCTCTGACGCCAAAGCTTTTTACTCTTCGACTGCTTGCGCGTGCCTTTTGGCAATCTCGCTCAGCACATCCACTCCGCCGGCTGCCGTCAGATGCGGATAGCGCTCGCCGCCATGATAATCCACCGACAAAACTCGATAGTAGTCATCGTTCTCTAACAGCAATTCAATCGGCTCCTGCGAATTTTTCGTCGCGTGAATCGCCGCCCGCAAAATATCCGGGGTCCAGCGCCGCCCGTTCACCGCAACCAGATGCATACCCGGCGCGATGCCCGCATTTGCCGCGGGCGAACCGGGGATCACGTCGATTACGGTATTTGCATCGTCGCCACCCGGAGCATGCACGTTGAAACCGATTGAAAAAGATACGTCGATCACATGGTCAGAATCTTCTTCGGCGCGTTGATGGTCATTCATCACTTCGTTGAAGGTCACTTTCCAGCCACTGTTCACCAATCCGCCTAGCGGCGCTCCCGGCCCGTGTGAATGAATCCTCTCGTCGAAAAACTTTTTCCAGTCGTATGGAGCAACCGCATTCATAGTTGCCACCACATCCTCCAACGTGTACGGCACCACCTGAATCACGCCTGCGCCCTTTCCGTGAAATTTCCGGCAGAAATCGTCCAACGATTTTTGACCCTTTGACTCTGTTCGGATGATCGTATCCGCTTCCAACCAGATCAGCGTGCTTTCGTCGTAATAGTCCGCGGACCGCCGCCAGGACGCTCCCCCGGGCCGCGCTCCGTACAGCAGCTGCGCGGAAATGGCCGTGTCCTCCAGATCGCGCCAACTGCGTCCGGGACGATCGTTCAAATACGCCGCTGTCGCCGCCAGCGTTTCTCGCAATTGTCCTGGAGTCCAGAATCCGCTGCGCGCTCCCAGCATCACGCCGTAATATTGCGTCAGCCCTTCGTAGACCCACAACAAATCGCCCTTCATCGGCTCCTGATAATTGCGCGTGGCAAGCCCCGCGGGCCTCCGGTACTTTCCATTCCAGGAATGAAAATATTCATGCGGCAGCAGGTCCACTAACGTTTCCAGAGTATCCGGGTCCAGCCACAGCCGTTCGGGAGCGCGATTGTCGCTCGATTCGTGGTGTTCCAGTCCGTTCGGTTGCAGGTGATCGGAGAGTGCGAGCAGAAAATCGTAGTGGCGATAGTGCCGCGCTCCAAACAGCGCTTCCATTTCTGACACCAACTGCCGCATATGCTGCAGCTCCTCATTCGTGAGCGCAGTTGCAGCGCTGCTGTCCGCGGCAATGTTCAGCCGATGCTCAGTTTTTTGTCCAGGTGCCAAATCGTAAGTCTTGAAAAACGCTCCGGTCAGCAGCGGAGAATCAACCAGCGTGGTCAGCGACACGGTCTCGAATTCCGCTGCGCCTTCCGCGCGATTGCCCGGCAACAACTGCAACGCGGTAGCGAACTTCCACCCGTCGGGTACGCGAATGCTCGGCGCGAATTTCACTTCATCGGAGTTGGTGCCGTCGGGGTACAGCACCACCAGATTCCACGGAAGCACCGCCACCCGAGCGCTGGCAGACGGCACTCCGGCGGTCCCCGACTCCGCCGGCAATAAATAATCCAGCGTCACTTCCAGCGTGGTCACAGCCGCGGGAATCATGCATCGAAACGCATACAAATCCACATCATCGCGCCGCCATGCAATTTCTTTCCCGCCGCCACGAAAATGCAGGCCGGTTGCATCCACAATCGCTTCGGTCGGAGAGTGCTCGCCGGGAATCCACTTCGGATAGACGAGAGTCAGTGGCCCCGGCTTCACAGGGAACGCCATTTTCGAGTGGTACACGCGCTTCGCTGCATCGCGCAGATCGACTTCCAACCTCACCGCTGCGTTCTCCTGCCCGCGCGTCGCTCCTCCACATAAAAGCAAAATTATTCCGCAAACAATTCCGGTTCTACCCGCAGTCAGTCGCATCAACACTCCCCCACGAGATTCAAAAACAGCGATGCAAACGACATTCATCATATACCGGCTTATGTAGCAACCCGCTTGTCGTAGGCGAACTCTGCCCTTTCTTTCTTTGCCTAGTGCCGGTTCTAGCCCGGCCTTTCTCGAACTCTTGCCTGCGCAAAGTTTCCATTCCTGAGGTACGCTACACTGTTTCTATTCATACCGTAGGTGTTCTTAATTCCTATCCGGAGAAAAAATCGGAATGCATTATCGTCCCGCCACTTCGCTCTTATTTCTTTTCTTCTTTCTAAGCACGTCTATCCTGTCGGCACAGCAAGACCCGGCAAAAAAGCCGCGCGCCCGCGATCTCGGTGTTCCCTTTGACGGCGCGCCTGGAAAATTCAATGCCATCACCGATGTCCATGGCGTTCTTGTCGGCCACACCACTCTCATCTCGGGAGAAGGCAAGCTGCAGATCGGCAAAGGCCCGGTGCGCACCGGCGTAACCGCCGTCCTTCCGCGTGGCAAGGAGTCGATGAACGACGCGGTCTTCGCCGGCTGGTTTTCGCAAAACGGAAACGGTGAAATGACCGGCACCACCTGGGTAGAAGAATCCGGCTTCCTCGAAGGCCCGGTGATGATCACCAACACCCACAGCGTTGGAGTCGTTCGCGACGCGGTAATCCAATGGCGCGTAGCTCACGGCCAGCCCGATCCCACCGGTTACTGGTGGTCGCTGCCCGTAGTCGCGGAAACCTGGGACGGTTGGCTGAACGACATCAACGGTTTTCACGTCAAGCCGGAACACGCGTTCCACGCCATCGACACCGCTCGCGATGGCTACGTCGAAGAAGGCGCAGTCGGCGGCGGCACCGGAATGATTTGCAACGAATTCAAGGGCGGCATCGGCACTTCTTCGCGCAAACTGGACGTGAAAGCGGGCGGCTACACGATCGGCGTCCTGGTTCAGTGTAATTACGGCGTGCGCCCGAACCTGCGCATCGCCGGCGTTCCTGTCGGAACGGAAATTCCCGAAGATGCTGCATATGCTTCCGCTCCTTTCGAACAAGTTGACCGCGGATCGATCATCGTTGTCGTGGCCACCGACGCGCCCCTGCTCCCGCAACAACTGAAAAGACTCGCCCGCCGCGTCTCGCTTGGCTTGGGCCGCAACGGCAGCATTTCCGGGAACGGCTCCGGCGACATCTTCATCGCGTTCTCCACTGCCAATCCTCACGCTGAGGGCGGCAAGGCCGTGGTGGACGTGAAGGTGCTAGCCAACGGTTCGCTCGATCCAGTCTTTGCTGCGACCGTGCAAGCTACAGAAGAAGCCATCGTGAACGCGATGGTTGCCGCAGAAACCATGACCGGCATAGAAAATCACAAGGTCATCGCGCTGCCACACGACAAGCTGCGCGCCGTCCTGAAAAAATACAACCGCCTCGTTGAATAGCGATCATCCAAGATCGGGTTTTGTACGGGCACGATATATCATGTCCGTTCTTTGCAGCGACCGCCTTGCGAGGCGGGCGTTTTTGTTTTTCTGTTCGTTCGTAGCATTTCTCGCACTGAGCGCATGCTCGGCCCCGCGCGAATCAACGCTGGCCATCACGCACGTAACCGTGATCGATATGACCGGCGCAGAGCCGCGCCCCGATCAAACCCTGCTCATCAAAAACGAGCGCATCGCTGCCATCGGCGCTTCGAACACCGTCGCCATTCCGCGCGGCGCGCAAATCCTCGACGCCCGCGGAAAATTTCTCATCCCTGGCCTGGTCGATATGCATATTCACCTAACGGCGGCGGGCGAACCCGAGGGCAGCCGCAAATTCATGCTGCCGCTTTTGCTTGCCAACGGAATCACCAGCGTTCGCGACATGGGAGGCTATCTTGAATCGCTGAACCCGCTGCGAAAAGAAATCGCGGAAGGGAAGCGCCTTGGCCCGCGCATTTTCGTCCCGGGTCCATATCTCGATGGCTCGCCTCCATCGTTCCAGCCGTCGCTAGTGGTTACGAATTCGGTTGAAGCCAGCGAGAACGTCCACCAACTCGTCGCTCTCGGCGTTGACTTCATCAAAGTGCAATCGACGCTCAGCCGCGACGCCTACTTCGCCATTGCGCAAGCCGCGACGCGCGAACACATCACCTTTGTCGGTCACGTTCCCGACCAGGTCACCGCCGCCGAAGCTGCGGAAGCCGGTCAGCACAGCATTGAACATCTCACCAATGTGTTGCGCGGTTGCTCACGCGATGAACCGAAACTCATGCGCGAGCAATTCTACGTTATGCGACAGCAGCAAACGGACTCGCAATCTCGCGCGCGCATTATTCGCTGGCTGCACAGACTTCTCGATTCCTATTCGCCCGAAAATGCGGCCGCCCTTATCGCAAGATTTGCAGAAAAAGACGTCTGGCAGACGCCCACGCTCATCCTGCTGAAGAACGACGCCTTCCCAACCCTCGAAAATTCCGATGCATCCGACGCTCGTGTGAAATTGATTCCGCCTCGAACGCTCGAAATCTGGAAAAAATCACGCATCGCTCAAATGCAAGCGCTTTCGCCGCGGGACTCCGAGCTGCACGCGCAACTTCTCCGAAAATCCATGCATCTCGTTGCCGAAATGCAAAAAGCCGGCGTCAAAATTCTCGCCGGCACCGATTCTCCCGCTCCTTATGTTTTTCCCGGCTCCGGCCTGCACGACGAATTGCAATTGCTGGTCCAATCCGGCTTAACGCCGTTCGAGGCCCTGCAGTCCGCCACAAAAAGTCCCGCCGAATTCCTGCACACCGCAAAAGTTTCCGGCACCGTTGAACAAGGGAAGTTCGCAGACTTGCTTTTGCTAGACGGGAATCCGCTCGACGACATTCGCAACACCCGCAAAATCCCCGCCATCATCCTGCGCGGCAAACTCCTCGACCGCACCGCGCTAGACCAACTTCTCGCCGAAGTGCAATCCTGCGCCGCCGCGAATTGAAATATTCTCTATGCCGCTGGCGTCGCTGTTTTCCGCGGCGGATTGAAAAATGGCAGAGGCACCACTTTCGCCGAGACCGTGTGGCGTACCGCCTCCACCGTCATTTCCATTTGCAGCGAAGTTCCCGGCGCGGAGTGTTCCCGTCCAACCGATGCCAACGCAATCATCTTTTTCAAAGTCGGCGACCACGTCGTCGAAGTCGCTTTTCCAACGTGCCGCCCGCCGCGATAAACCGGCACCGCCACGCGCGATGCCATGCTCGGCACTTGCGGCGCCATGCCGATTTTTTCGTACAGCGACTCCACTTCATTCCAATCGATCTCGATTCCCACCAACTGCCGCGCCGGTCCGCCTTTCTTGATTTCCATCGACAAAGCATCGCGTCCCACAAAATTTTCTTTCTTCAAATCCACCAGCTTCGCCAGACCAATTTCACCCGGAGAATATTTCTGCGAAGCAATCAGCGCCTTTTTGCTCGACGTATAGTCCACCTCGATCAAAATCAGACCCGCCTCTATCCGTGCAATGTCCAGCGCAATCATTCCCGCCGCATGAATATCGAACGGTTTGCCCTTCTTCACCAGTTCGTCCCAGACCTTCAACGCGCTGTCCCACGGCACCCAAATCTCGTACCCCAAGTCTCCGGTGTATCCAGTTCGCGAAATATCCACGCGAACTCCCGCAATCGTCCCGTGCGTCACACGAAAATATTTCAGATTCGCGATATTCGCGTCCGCCGCCACGCTCAACAGTTTTCCTGAAGTCGGCCCTTGCAGCGCCAGTGCCGCGGTCTTCTCCGAAATATCCTCGATCTTCACATCAAGCCCCAGCGCATTCTGCTGGAACCATCGCAAACTCGGATCGGCAGCCGTCCATCGGTAGTCCTTTTCGCCCAGCCGCGTAATCGTGCCATCGTCCACGACTTGGCCTTCGCTGTCGCACCAGCAGCAATAAATCACCTGATCAATCGCGACCTTATTGATGTCGCGCGAGATCACGCGGTTCACCAACTTGGTCGCGTCGCCTCCGGTAATCCGGTATTTGAAGAGCGGCGAAATATCAATCAGCGCCGCCGAATTCCGGATAGCGTTGTACTCATGCTCATGGTGCATCTCATACACACCAACCGCGTAGTAGCCCGACCACTCGCGATAATTCAGGCTCTCGCACAACGCCAAAGTTCGTTCATGAAACGGTGTCCCAACCGGCAAGTTTTTCCTCCGAACCGCGACCTGCTCGCGAAGCCGATTATAGGTAACTCCAGCAAACCACGCAAAGCCCCTCGGGACTCTTAAGGTAGTGCCAGGCTTCAGCCCGGCTTTCTTTCCCGCCCTTTTCTCAATGCCTCTCTGTCTCTGTGGCAATCCGTTCTTGACGTGTCCTTCCGCTTGCATCATGCTTGCGGTCCCGAAGATCCTCTGCCTCCTTATCCGCGCTCGCAGGAGGTCCCATGCAGCCCGCCGCCCTCGGCTTTCGCGTCCACTCCGGCTGGACGTCTCTAATCGCGCTCGCACTAGAAAACAACCAACCCATGATCCTGGCGCGCCAACGCCCGCACTTAGTAGCCACATTCAGCTACACCTTTCGCCAGCCTTACCACACCGTAGAAAAAATGGATCTCGCCGAAGCTCAGACCTTCCTCGATCAGCAGCGCGATGAAGCCCGAGTGCTCGCCCTCTCCGCCCTCCGTTCCGCGCAAAGCGAAGTCGCCCAACAAGGCTA
>Ga0209488_10002354_pt1 | contig 15541 bp, 11 predicted proteins | sample Rivendell_Oct201_8_FD_188349 | JGI IMG/M metagenome (GOLD analysis project Ga0209488, IMG submission 188349) | Vadose zone soil microbial communities from the Eel River Critical Zone Observatory, Northern California, USA -... | ecosystem: Environmental > Terrestrial > Soil > Vadose zone >... | reverse complement strand
TCCATGATGTGGCCGATGTGGAACGGGCCGTTCGCGTAGGGCAGGGCGGTGGTGACGAACAGCCGGCGGCGCATGCTGACTTTCAAAAGCCGTCATTCTATCGCCTCGCGCCTCGCGTCGGGCGCGCCGCGGGTCGGGGCTCAGACCAGAGCGATCACCGTCGCGATGACGACGGCCGCCCCGACGGTGGCGGCCATGATCACGTTTTCGCGTTGCCCCCAAGGCCGCTCTCCGGGGCGCAGGGCCCGATCGCGCGATATCGACGTCGCCGAGATGGATTTGGTCGAAACGAACTCGGTCGTCCCGTCGGCGCCGATCTGACGCATGAGGCGCTGGGTCGCCTCCTGCGAATCGAACGCGCGCGAGATGCCCTTGGTCGGCGAAGGCGCCGGCGCGTCCTCTTCGTCCGCTTTCCCTCCCAGACTCTGCACAATCGGGGCTGTCGCGCCCTGCGGCGCCACCGGAATCGGCGGCCGGGTCGCCAAAAGGGCGGGGCCCACGCCTTGCTGCCCCGTTTCCATCTGCAGCCTGCACTCGCGCAGGTCGTTCGCAAAATCGGCTGCGCTCTGGTAGCGCGCCTCCGGTGCTTTCGCGAGCACCTTGGCGATGATGTAGTCGAGCATCACCGGCACTTGCGGATTGGCCGCGCTGGGCGGCGCCGGATCGTGGTTGGTGATCTGATACATCAATGCGCTCAGGCCCTCCCCGTTGAAGGGGGTGGACCCGGTCAGGCACTCGTAGAGGATGACCCCGAGCGAAAAGATGTCCGAGCGATGATCGGCGCGCTTTCCCACGACCTGTTCGGGCGAAATGTACTTGGGCGAGCCCATGATCACGCCGGTCTGCGTGCGCGTTTCGCTCGAGCGCATTCGGGCGATGCCGAAGTCGGCGATTTTCGCGCGCCCTTCCGGCGTGATCATGATGTTGGCTGGCTTGATGTCCCGATGCACGACCTGGTGCTGGTGGGCGTAAGCGAGACCCTCTCCGACCTGGGCGGCGACGTCGACCGCCTGCACGACCGGCAGGGATTGCCCCTGGCCGAGGAGCTCGCGCAGCTCGCGGCCCTCGATGTACTCCATCGCCATGTACACCAGGTGCCCGCTTTTCCCGATGTCGTAGATGATGATGATGTTCGGATGGTTGAGGCTGCCCGCTGCTTTGGCCTCGGTGTAGAAGCGCGCCTCGTACTCCGCCATGCCCTCGTGCCCGGCCTCTTCCGTGTTGATGGTCTTGATCGCCAGGATGCGGTTGAGCATGGGATCGTTCGCGCGGTACACCACACCCATCGCGCCTTTGCCGAGCTCGGCGACGATCTCGTAGCGGCCCAGCAGCCAGGGTTCGGTCATCGTCCGGCTAATTCTTCGGTTTCACGCTGCGGAATGCGGGGCCCCAGATCGGGTGTCCGGTCTCGTCGTCCCGGAGGTCGAACGAGGAATCGACCTCCAGCACCATTCTGAATTCGTCGCGGCACTGCTGAACCCGGCCGGAGGCGCAATGGATAAAAGCAAGATATTTGTGGGCCTTCGCCCGGTTGGACGTGCCGCGCAGACCGGCGTCCAGGCTCAGCTGCAGCAGCCTCGCGGCGTAAGCGTGTTCGCCGTCCTCGTAGGCTCTTATTCCGAATTCGAGTTCCGTCTCGCCCTTGCTCGAGAACGTCCCGCATCCGGATATCGCCAGGCAAACGAGCAATGACGCGAGAGAGCGATAAACGGCCATAGCCCCTTTACCGGCGGAATCGGTGCGTAATGCTTTGCTCCGTGCCCGGCTTCAGTTCGACTGTCTCGATGTGGGCCGGAAACGACCCGTTCCTCAACTCTACCCGATGCCTGCCTGGCCTGAGGGGGATGGCTCGCAGCGGCGGACTGACCCCTTGTCTCGTCCCGTCCACGAAAACCTCTGCCCAGGGCAGGGCAACGATATTGAGCGTGGCCTCGCGTGGGAGGGTGGGGACTGCTGCGACGAACTCCGGTTCCTTCGCTTTGGGCGCCGCCTCGGTTTCGTTCGCTCTTGCCGTTTGCACCGGAGCGCCCGCCTTGGGGGTCGCGGCTGCGTCCCGCGTCCTGCGTGGCGTGGCCGGTTCCCTGGCTTGCGGCGGCGCCTTTGGCTCGGGCGCCTGCGGACGCGCAGATTCCGGCACCTCGACTTTGGCCGGCCCGGCCGCCGGCGGCGGCACCGATACCACCGTTCTCGCCTCTCCGTCCGAGTTCCGGTGGCTGCGCGCGATGACCCCGGTCCCGACGATGAGGGTGAACGCGAGCGGCGCGGCGACCAGCAACTTACCGTTGACTGCCAGCGTGTCTGGCCAGGTCCTGAGCCGCAACTTCAGGAATTTCGGAATGTGCAAGCTAGGAAGGCGCAGGGTCGGTTTCGGTGCAGGGACGGGGACCGTGCGCCGCAGATTGCTCGGCGCCGAGCTGATCGCGTAGACCTCGTGCTCGCGCACGTGCTTATCGGTCTTGGCTCCCTCGTAGTGGAACAATTTCGCGTAGTCCTCCGACAGGCGCGCCATCACGTCGTAATAGGAGCGCGAAACGAGGATCTGGCCCGGCTCGGCGAAGCTCATGACGCGCTGCGCGACGTTGATCCCGTCGCCGATGATGTTGGGCTGGCCGTTGATGTCCTTGACGAGCCTTACCGGTCCGAGATTGACGCCGACGCGAATCTGCAGCTGCGGGCCGCTGGTGACGTCCTGGCCTGCAACGGCATCGCGCAGGCTCATTCCCGCGAACAGGGTGTCCTCGGGGTCCCCGAGAAAGCTCACGGCCGCGCCGTCCCCGGTGTCGAGGATGATGCGATCGTCGGTGGCGACACCGACGATCGCCTCGGTCAGGACGGCGTTGAAGCGTTCCTTCAGCGCGATTTGCTCGGCGACCGAGCGCTGCGAGTACTCGACGATGTCGAGAAAGAGCACGCTGCAGATGAATGTTCGATTGGTATGCTCCGCCATCTTCGTCCGCCGCAGTCTGCCTGCCGGGCTACTCCGCACGTGTGCGGCCAGTGTTCCCCTTGGGGCTCCATTCTACCGCGGCAGGGCCCGGCAGGCACCGGAAAGTTGCTAGAATATCAACCCATTGCCAGAGCCGGTAGCCTCGCGCGCGAGCGAATCGCGTGAACCACCATGTCAGTGACTCAGGAACAAGTTCACGGTGCGCTCAAGGAAATCCTTGACCCGAATACCGGCAAGGATTTTCTCGCGACCAAGTCGGCGAGAAACATCAAAGTGGAAGGCGGCAGCGTCTCGCTCGAGATCGAGCTGGGCTATCCCGCCAAAACCCAGCTCGACCCGATCCGCAAACTCGTCGCGGGCAAGCTCCGCGGCGTCCCGGGCGTGAGCGCTGTGAACGTCAGCGTCACGAGCAAGATCGTTTCCCACTCGGTGCAGCGCGGGGTCAAGCTGATTCCCGAGGTGAAGAACATCGTCGCGATCGCCTCCGGCAAAGGCGGCGTGGGGAAATCGACCACGGCAGTGAACCTGGCGCTTGCGCTCGCGGCCGAAGGAGCGAGCGTCGGGGTGCTCGATGCCGATATCTATGGACCTTCGCAGCCGATGATGCTCGGTATCACCGGTCGGCCCGAGTCCAGAGACGGCAAGACGCTCGAGCCGATGATGGGCCACGGCATCCAGGCGATCTCGATCGGCTTTCTCATCGACGTCGATACCCCGATGGTCTGGCGCGGACCGATGGTGACGCAGGCCCTCGAGCAGCTTCTCAAGGACACCCGCTGGAAGGACATCGATTACCTCATCGTCGACATGCCGCCAGGAACCGGAGACATCCAGCTCACGCTCGCCCAGAAAGTGCCGGTCACCGGGGTGGTGATCGTTACCACGCCCCAGGACATCGCGCTCATCGACGCACGCAAAGGCTTCAAGATGTTCGAGAAAGTGGGGATCCCCATCCTCGGCGTCGTGGAGAACATGAGCACCCACATCTGTTCCCAATGCGGCCACGAGGAACACATCTTCGGGCAGGGAGGGGCGGAACGCATGTGCAAGGAGTACGGCACCGAGCTGCTCGGGGCACTGCCGCTCGACATCGCGATCCGCGAGCAGGCGGATTCGGGCAAGCCGACGGTGGTAGCCGACCCGGAGGGCCGGGCGGCGGAGATCTACCGGGCGATCGGGCGCAGGCTGGCGGTCAAGATCGCGGAGGCCGCCAGGGATATGACCTCGAAGTTTCCCAACATCGTCGTGTCCAAGAACACCTGAGGCGCACGGCCGATGAGCATCAAGTCGGACAGGTGGATCCGCCGAATGGCGGCCGAGCGCCGCATGATCGAGCCGTTCGAGCCGGGGCAGGTGAAAGAGGTGAAGGGTCAGCGCATCGTTTCCTACGGCACGTCGAGCTACGGCTACGACATCCGCTGCTCGAATGAATTCAAGCTGTTCACCAATCTCAACTCGACCATCGTCGACCCCAAGAATTTCGACGACAAGTCCTTCGTGGACGTCAAAGGCGACTCCTGCATCATCCCGCCCAACTCCTTCGCCCTGGCGCGAACCGTCGAGTACTTCCGCATACCACGGAACGTGCTCACCATCTGCCTGGGGAAATCGACCTATGCGCGCTGCGGGATCATCGTCAATGTCACGCCGCTCGAGCCCGAATGGGAGGGACACGTCACGCTGGAGTTCTCCAACACCACGCCGCTGCCCGCCAAGATCTACGCCAACGAGGGCGTCGCCCAGGTCATCTTCATCGAATCCGACGAGGTCTGCGAGACGTCCTACAAGGACCGCGGCGGGAAATACCAGGGACAGAAGGGCGTCACGCTGCCCAAGATCTGAACGCGGGCAAGGCCCGCCGATTCGACCGGTCAAGCTACCCACTCCCTATTGCGTTTCGGGTCCCCTAGGCCTAGCATACGTTGTGGTTTCATGACGGCGGAGCGAGCCGCCGGCGCGCGCGGGAGGCGCGCAGAATGCCGGAAATTCCGCTTGATTTCAGAAACGCAATCCCTATAATCGCCCATACGGGCTCCGGTTCGGTTGTCTGCAAAGCGGACGGTCAAACCCGGGCCCGATGCTTTTGGAAGTCGGATTTTGAACCGCAAGCCACTCGCAAAGGAGGTCATCATGACAAGCAAGAGAGAGCACTACGGCTCGCAGGACTTTTTCGCACTCGATATTCCCGTAACCTAGGTTCGTCCTGGAGGCCCAAACGATGCAGATGCGTGCCGGCGTAGCTAAAAAGACCATCCGATCCATCCGACAGCAGGCATTCGAAGCAACCCACCTCTTCGACTCGCACCCCGAGTCGAGCCTGGACTTCGAGAAAGTCCGGGCGGCAGTCAAAGACGGCTACGACAAGCCGTTCCTCCTGATCGACTCCGCCATCGTCCGCGAGAAGACTCGGCGCTTCACGGCGGCGATGCCGCGCGTGCTGCCGCACTACGCGATCAAGGCCAACCCCGATCCCCGCATCCTCAAGCTCATGCTCGAGGAAGGCGCCGGATTCGAGATCGCCTCCGTCGCCGAGCTGGACCTCCTGCTCGCGCTGGGCGTTCCCGCGGCCGATGTCTTCTACTCCAATCCGGTGAAATCGCGCGACCAGATCGCCTATGCAGCCTCGAGGGGCGTCCAGTGGTACGTGATCGACTCGGTCGAGGAGCTGAAGAAAATCCAATCGATCGAGGCGGACGCCAGGCTGTACCTGCGGATCGACACGCCCAATATCGGCAGCGATTGGCCGCTCGCCGGCAAGTTCGGCGCCCACGCTTCCGAGGTCCGCGACATCGTCGTCACGGCGGCGAGGCTCAAGGTCGACCTCGCCGGCGTCGCCTTCCACGTGGGCTCGCAGTGCCGCAATCCGGAGAACTGGCGGGTCGGCATCGAAAAGTCGCGCGCGGTTTTCGACCATATGCTGAAGGCGGGACTCAATCCGCGGCTTCTGAACATCGGCGGGGGTTTCCCGGTGAGGCACGTGAAGCCGATTCCCGCGATCGAGGTGATCGGCGAGGTCGTCAACCGGGCGCTGGACGCGTTTCCTGCCGCAGTGAAGGTGATCGCCGAGCCGGGCCGGTTCCTGGTCTCCGACGCCGGCTATTTCGTCTGCCGCATCATGGGGACGGCGACCCGCGCGAGCAAGCGTTGGATGCATCTGGACGCCGGGCTTTTCGGCGGCATCATCGAGACAGCCGAGGGGCTCAAGTACAAGATCCGCACCGACCGCGCCGGACCGGACATCCCCTGGAACGTTGCAGGACCCACCTGCGATTCGATCGACGTGGTGATGCGCGACGAGCCGCTCCCTTCCGATCTGCAGGAAGGCGACTATATTTACCTCAGGAACGCCGGCGCCTACACCACGGCCTACGCGAGCGGCTTCAACGGCTTCCCGCTGCCCGAAATCCGCGTGATCTGACGCCTCGCCTAGGGCGGGGCGCAGCAAAGGGCGGGCCGCGAGCCCTGGCTCGGTTGGCGCCTGCTGGAACAGCACGCCCTTGGCGGCGTGCCTGAGAGGAGCGGTGGACACGAGTTTGTTGCAAGCGAGCATCTTGATTGTCGATGATGACTCGAGGAGTCTCCTAGCCCTGCAAGAACTCCTGCAAAGCGTGACGCAAAGAGTCGTTCTTGCAAATTCAGGCGAGGAAGCGCTGCGATGCGTGTTGAAAGAGGACTTCGCAGCCATCCTCCTGGATGTGCACATGCCGGGGGTGGATGGGTTCGAAACCGCCAGATTGATCAGGGAACGCGAACGATCGCGGCACACCCCGATCATCTTCCTGACTGGCGCCGACGAAGACGTGCACTCGGTGTTTCGCGGGTACGAGGCCGGAGCCGTGGACTACATCGTCAAGCCGCTGGTACCGGAAATCCTGAAATCAAAATTATCGGTTTTTGTAGAGCTCTACAACAAGAATGCGGTATTGATTCGGGAGATAGCCGAACGCAAACGGGCCGAAGAGCACTTGAGGAAATCCGAGGAAAATCTGCGTGCGCTGGCGGCTCATTTGCAATCCGTGCGCGAAGAGGAATGGACGCGGATCGCGCGCGAGATCCACGACGAGCTCGGCCAGTCGCTGACGGGGCTGAAAATGGATTTGACATGGGTGGCGAACAGGCTGCCCGGTGATCAGCGGGTACTCGCCGAGAAGACGAAATCGATGTCCGGCTTGATCGACGACACCATCCAGTCCGTGCGCAAGATCGCCTCGCGGCTGCGGCCGGAGGTGTTGGATCAGCTGGGGCTCACCGCCGCCATCGGCTGGCACGCAGGAGATTTTCGCAAGCGCACTGGCATCCGGTGCAAGCTCTCTCTTCCTTCTGACACGCTGATGCTCGATCGCGAGCGATCGACGGCGGCGTTCCGTATTTTTCAGGAATTGCTGACGAACGTCGCGCGCCACGCCAACGCGACCAGGATCGATGTCGCGATGCGGCTAGAGTCCGGCGCTCTCGTGTTGACGGTCGAAGACAACGGTAATGGCATCGTGGAGTCGGCGATTCACGACCCGAAGTCGTTGGGGCTTTTGGGAATGCGCGAGCGCGTCCTTCCGTTTGGCGGGTCTATCGAAATAGCCGGGGTTAGAGACAAGGGGACCAAGGCGAGAGTGTCCATCCCCCTCGGCTTGAAGTAGAATTCGACGGCACCTGCGGCGACCCCATGCCGCACCCAATGTCGTGGGGACATCGTCTCCGAGGGAGGCTACGCCATGAGAATTCTAATCGCGGACGACCACGCGGTCGTTCGGCGTGGTCTGAAAGAGATCCTGGCCTCGGAGCACGACATGGAAGTGGTCGGCGAGGCCAAAAACGGCGATGAAGCGCTCGAGCTGGATCGCAAGCTCGACTGGGATGTAGCCGTTCTCGATTTTTCCATGCCCGGCCGAAGCGGGATAGAGCTGATCAAGGAAATAAAACGCCGGCACCCGGGCCGTCCTGTCCTCGTTTTGAGTATGCTCCCTGAAGAGGCGCATGCCGCGCAGGTGTTCAAAGCGGGTGGCTCCGGCTACATCAACAAGGAAAGCGCCGGCGAAGAGCTGACGGCCGCCATCCGCAAAGTGGCAAACGGGGGCAAGTATGTCAGTGCGAACTTTGCGGAGAAACTGGCAACCGATCTGGCCCCGGACGCGGAAAAACCTCTTCACGAGTCTCTTTCCGACCGCGAGTACCGGGTGATGTGGCTGCTCGCGTCGGGCAAGCAGATCAACCAGATTGCGGCGGAAATGTTCCTGAGCCCCAGCACCATAAGTACGTACCGGGCCCGCATTCTCAAGAAACTGAAGCTGACGGACAACGCTGCGCTGGTGCGTTACGCCGTCAAGCAGCAGCTCATCTAGCGAAAGCGCCCGGTTCGGCTGCGGCGGCGGTCCGGTTGGGCGATTCGATCCGAACACGCGGCTCGTTGCGTAGTATCATCACTTCGGGGTACTGTTCACGGGGGCCATTTGGATCATGGGCGGCGCCATACTTATAGTCGAAGATGAACCCATCACCCAGAAGTTGATCGCGGTCAATCTCGAGCGTGCCGGACATAAAGTGATGCGCGCGGCCAACGTGCCCGAGGCCGTAGCGGCCATCCGCGAGGTGCTGCCGGATTTGGTGCTGCTCGACTGGGTTCTTCCCAACGCGACCGGAGTGAGCTTTGCCAGGCAACTGCGTGCGGATCAGCGCACCAAGGACATTCCGATCATCATGTTGACCGGCCGTTCACAGGAAACGGACAAGGTGACGGGGCTCGAAGCCGGAGCGGACGATTACATCACCAAACCCTTCTCCCCACGCGAGTTGCTCGCGCGAATCAAGGCCGTGATACGGCGGCGCGCACCCCTCCTGAGCGACGAGGTCGTGGAAATCGCAGGATTAAGGCTTGATCCGGCCGCACATCGGATTACCGGTAACGGTCAAAAAATCGATCTCAAGGCTACCGAGTTTCGCCTGCTGCATTTCTTCATGACCCACCCCGATCGGATCTACAGCCGCGCCCAGCTTCTCGACGAAGTCTGGGGGGACCACGTTTTCGTGGAGGAGCGCACTGTGGACGTCCACATCCGCAGGGTGCGGCAAGTGCTCGCCCCGAGCGGTCACGAAGGTTTGATCGAGACCGTGCGCGGAATGGGCTACCGCTTCCGTCGTCAGACGGCCTGAGACCGGCGCTCCTGGTCCGAATTGCAGCTTACAAGGCGTTCTGCTTCAGCAAAACAAAGATTGTCTTCACCACTATCTGCAAATCGAGCTGCAGAGACCAATTTCTCAGATAATCCAGATCATGCTCGATGCGCAATTGCATCTTGTCGAGCGTATCGGTTTCTCCGCGCAAACCGTTGACCTGCGCCAGGCCGGTGATGCCCGGCCTGACTTTGTGCCGGATCATATAGCCCTTGATCAACCGACGGTACATCTCGTTGTGCGCCACTGCGTGGGGGCGCGGGCCGACGACGCTCATGCGGCCCTGCAGCACGTTGAAGAACTGCGGCAGTTCGTCGAGCGATGTCTGCCGCAGGAGCGCGCCGAACCGGGTTACACGCCCGTCGTTGCGCGTAGCCTGCTTGATTACGTTTCCATCCTCGAGCACATTCATCGTGCGGAACTTGTAGACGATGATCTCTTTCCCGTCGAGTCCGTAGCGGCGCTGCTTGAACAGCACCGGCCCGGGAGAACTCATCTTTACGCCGATCGCAATGACGAGCATGAGGGGCAGTATCAGGGCCAGGATCACCAATGCGAGGATGATGTCGGTCGCGCGTTTGATCAGGCCACTGATCCCGTAGAACGGGGTTTCGCAGGCGGCGACGACCGGCATGCCGCCGATCGTATCCATGCGCGCCTGGATCAGGTCGAACAGGAAGATGTCGGGCACGAAGTAAATCGAGGCCGTCGTATCGTGCAGCTCGTCGAGCAGCTTGAGGATGCGGGGCTGCGACGCCATCGGCAGCGTAACGTAGATCAGATCGACATGATGCGTTTTCACGTATGCCGCGACATGTTCCAGCGGACCGAGTATCTCCCCGGGTCCGACGCCGCCAATGCGCTCGGGACTGCGATCGTCGAAAAAACCGGCGAAGCGGATGCCGAGAAACGGGCTGACCTGAATCCGTTCTGCGAGCTTGCGGCCAAGCTCGCCTTCGCCTGCGATGACGGCGACTCTTTGCACGCCTTCCACCGCGAGCACGCGCAGCAGAACGACAGGCATCAGCGCGCGCGCGGCGAACAGTGCGACCGGAGCTGCGATTACCCAGGCGAGGATGACACGCGGGTCAAAGGAGCCGAGTGTCCGCGTCGCCCAACCGATGAGCAGCAGCAGTCCGACGACGACAAACCAGCTTGAGATGACGTCGCCGGCGAGCGCCCGGAGGCTGGTGCCTTTCGGAGGAGTTCCGGGAAAGGTCAGCGAGAACACGATCAGCGCGAGAATCAGATACGGGCCTTCGAACGTCTTTCCGAACGCAAAAGCGGACAACAGCAGCGCGCCGATCGCCACGAGAGGATCGAGCGTCGCCTGCACCAGGGCGGCGGGCGCGAGCCGGTGGTCCAGGAATGGGCGGTGGGATGGGTGTGCGGCGAGCAAAGTGGGAACCGGGAGCCGTAAACGATATTGGTGGAGATTGTGTGCCCTGGCTATTTATTCATGGCAGTCCGACGGGGCGAAACCTTGTTCTGGAACGATTCGCTCCGACTCGCACAACACGGTAGCGCCCTATTGCAAACGTTGCGGACACGACGAGTTAGCTCCAAAGAACTATTTTCACGGACGGTGCCTATCGCGGGTGCCTGGAATTGCAGCAAGCCATGCCTCGCGAAATTGCCTCCCCGCCCAGCGGGAGCAGCGCGTTCTTGCTACGGGTCGCGCGTTCGCCGATCGGCACAGCCGGCGCGTTGCAGGCGACTTTGCCGGCGGGACTCGCGAGGGAAGTGCGCGTACAAACAATGGGTTGCCTCGGGAACTCCGCGCACCAAATCATTTTAGGCAGTTCACGTTCATGTAATACACGCTACTCATATTACCTAGGACGATTCTTGGATTGCGGGAGGATTTACTTATGCAAGGAAGCGAACACCAGCTCATTACGGAACGCCATCCCGAGCCGCCCGCCTATGAGTCTCCAGTCCCAGTGAACGGCGTCACGTCCGCTAGCGCGACCTTATTGGATCCTCTTGAGCTCGAATCGCTCAAGCTCATCATGGATGCTTCGCTTCGGGTGCATGCGCGACATCACTTTTTTACCTGGACCCAGGGCTTGCTGCAAAACCTGGTGAAGCACGAGGCGCTGATCTGCGCCCTGCGCAATGCCGAGCCGATGTCTTTTCACGTCGACAGCTTTTCGACGTCTCCTCTCGAGCCCGCGCTCTTCAGCGACATGTTCCGCCAGGATACATCCATGGTGCCGCACATCATCAAGACGTGGGAAGAGAACTCCTACCGGCCCGTGGTCTGCGAAACAGGAGCCACGAGTCCGTTCGCCCAGAGCTCGCTGGCGCGCGAACTCAACCGTATAGGGGCGGACACGGTGATCACGCACGGGACCTACGACGCTTTCGGGAAACCGGTGAGCTTGTTCACCTTCGCCTGCCGGGCGCAGACGATGGGTCCAAGGCAGGTCTATTGCATAGAACTGATCGTGCCGTTCCTGCACCAGGCATGGGTGCGCACCCAGATCGACCGGCCGGCAGAAAGCGCCGGCGCACATTCCGGCGGTGCCGGCCTTCTTACCTCGCGCGAGCAGGAAATCCTCAGATGGATTCATCTCGGCAAGAGCAACATCGAGATAGGAACCATCCTGGAGATCAGCCCGCTGACGGTAAAAAATCACGTGCAGAAAATTCTGCGCAAGCTGAATGTTCAAAACCGCACTCAGGCCGTCGTCAAAGCGCTGGCGCTGCGCATTCTCAACAACTGAGTCCGGCAAAACCGGGCCGGCACCCTTAGTTCTGTCTACCCATTCCCGCGCAGCGAAACACTCGACTCGGTGTCACGTTGACCCTTTACTCTCGGCGGTGATTCATTCCGCTTCTCGAGAGGAAGGTACGATGAGAAAAGAGCTGATGCTCGAAGCGCTCGCCGCGTGGCTGGCATTGGCAGCCGCGTCCGGCCAGGCTTGTGCTTCCATACAACAAACCCAAACCGGCGCCAACAGCGTGTTGAGCGTGGTCGCCAGTCCCGACGCTGCCCTAGATGAAGTCACGACGTCATATTCAGGCGGAAAAGTCCCTGCGAACGGCAGCGTCCGCGCCAGCGCAGACGTCGCGCTGCTGACTTCGGCTGCGACGGACCGGAGTGGAACCCGATTCCGATTGACGACCGGCGTCCATGCGCCGGCCCGTGGCCCTTTCAGGATCGACGTACCGCAGTCGAACGCGACCTCCGCCTTTTCACCCTCCAGTGCGGACGATTTCACGCCCGGCCGCAAGAACGGTTTTGACACGGAGTTGAAACGGCGGGCGGCGTTCAACCCGCACGATGTGGTCGGTGCGTCGCCGTCGCATGGAGTCCTCGGGGCGGCAAACGGCGGCAGCGACCTAAACGCGGAGAAATACTATCTTGTCGCCAATGCCAAGCTCGCCCTAGGGCCCACGGTCCCCGTCCCGGAGCCCGGCCATTGGGCCACGCTGTTGGCGGGGCTGCTCGGCGTGATCGCCATCGCGCGTCGCCGCATGTCGCTGTGATGACGCGTGAAGGGACGCGCGCGGTCAAGACCTGATCGCAAGAGGCTTTCGCCGATCCACTATCCATCTCAAGCGCGCCGTGGCACGCTTGAGGCATGGATTCCTGCGGGCCGAACCCGCTCTCCGATCTGAGGCGGCCGTGACTCCGATGCGCGGCACCCAAGGCCGCGCCGGCCTTTGGCTTCGAATCGTAGGCGGGACCCTTGCCGTCGCCGGCCTTTCTCTTCCGGCGGCGAAAGCATTTGCATTGTGGGATGACAAGCTCACGCTGTTCGCCGAGGAGAAAGCCACTCGCGACGATAACGTATTCCGCATCTCGAAGGATGTGGATCCTGCCGCCATCGGGGCGTCTTCGCGGGGTGATACCTACCGTACCACGTCGCTCGGGTTCAACTTCGACGTGCCGGCGGCCCGGCAGCGTTTTCAGGCCGCCTTCGCAAGGAACGATACCCGCCACGACCAACTTACCGGTCTTGACTTCACCGGCCACGAAGCGCGGGCGATGTGGTTGTGGCAGCTGGGCAACGAGGCAAGCGGCCAACTGGCGTATACGGAAACTTCGGCCCTGGCATCGTTCGCCAATATTCAGAGCAGCAGGCCTGATCCTCTCAAGACACGACAGGCCTTCTTCAGCGCGGCCTATCTCGTCACGCCGCGCTGGCGGCTTAACGCGGGGGTAAGCGGACTGGAGTTGACGAACGGAGACACGGCGCGTCAGAGCCTCGACCTCGACGTTCTCTACACCGAGGCGGCCTTGAGCTATGTCACTCCGGCCAATACCTCGGTAGGTCTTAGCGCGCGGACCGAAGACGGCCGTTTTCCGAAAAGCTCCGTCGACAATGCGTACCATCAGACCAGCGCGGGTGTCGTGGCCGACTGGACACCTACTGGCGCCTCACACTTGAGTGCACGCGGCGATCGCCTCAGCCGGCGTTATGCCGAGGCGTCGCTGCAGACCTTCGATTTCGTTGGCTACACCGCCCGCGGTCAGTACGACTGGAAGCCGACCGGAAAACTTTCGCTCGCCGCAGTTGCGCAGCGGGACATCTTCCCCTACCAGGACATTGGCTCCAGCTTCGTGCTCGTGAAAGGGGTCACGCTGCGCCCGGCGCTCAGGATGACCGAAAAAATCGAGATGTCGGGAACTGTCGATTACAGCATCAGGGAGTTCCTTCCCAGTCCGGGACAGACCTCGGGGGGCTCTCCAAGCCGAACCGATCGAGTGAGGTCGGTGGCGGCGACGCTTTCGTATCGGCCCGCTCGGACCTTCACGTTGCTGTTGAGCGCTCAGCGCGAGGCCCGCTCTTCAAACTTTGTTCCTCCTCGCGCCGTGTCTCCAACTCCTCGCCCTCCAACTCCTTCCGCTCTTCCCGTCGACTACGCGGTAAACGTTTTTTCGGTTGCGGCCCGAATCACATTCTAGGATTGACTCGGCCGGAAACGGCAGGCTAGCCCCGCGTAATCCCAAGCTTCGGGTCCATCCATCGCGACTCAACGCCGCGCGCTCCACCGGACCCGTGCCATGACGCAGCCCGTGTTTAGCGGGCGATCGTCCAGCCGGCGCCCTGCACCGTGTTGATGGAGACACTGCTCGAAAACGTGACGCCGTTCATGAGCCAGATCGCGTCCTGGCCGGTCGTGCTGTTACGCCACAGAATGTCAGGCTTGCCGTCTCCGTTAAAGTCCCCGACTCCCGCGATGCTCCAGTTGAGATCCGCCTGCGTGGCGATCTGGACGCTGCTCGAGAGCGTGGTGCCGTTCACGAGCCAGATCATGTTCTCGCCGGTCACGTTGTTGCGCCACAGGATGTCGGATTTGCCATCTCCGTCAAAGTCTGCGACTCCCACGATGCTCCAGTTGAGATCCGTCAGAACTGGGATGGGCCCGCCGCCCGAGAGAGCGGTGCCATTCACGAACCAGATTGCGTTCTCGCCGGTCGCGCGGTTGCGCCACAGGATGTCGGACTTGCCATCTCCGTCAAAGTCCCCGACTCCTGCGATGCTCCAGTTGAGATCCGCCTCAGTGGGGATGAGCCCGCCCCCAGAGAGGCCGGTGCCGTTCACGAGCCAGATGGCGTTCTCACCGGTCACGCGGTGGCGCCACAGGATGTCGGACTTACCGTTTCCGTCAAAGTCCCCGATCCCCGCGATGCTCCAGTTGAGGTCCCCCTCCGTAGGGATCTGACCGCCGCTCGTGACGGTGGTGCCGTTCATGAGCCAGATGGCGTCCTCGCCCGTCGCACGATTGCGCCACAGGATGTCGGACTTACCGTTTCCGTCAAAATCCCCGATCCCCGCGATGCTCCAGTTGAGATCCGTCACCGTGGAGATCGGGGCGTTGCTCGAAAGCGTAGTGCCGTTCATGAGCCAGATCGCGTTCTGGCCGGTCGTGCTGTTGCGCCACAAAATATCCGACATCCCGTCTCCGTTGAAATCCGCACCAACGATACGGCGGCGCGTGGTTCTCACCAAGACCGGCGCGGTCCATGCCGAGTGATTGGGAACCGCATCATAGGCGCTTACGCGGTAGCTGTAGGTGGTCCCCGCGGTCAGGCCGGTGTGCTGGAATGATGTGGTGGTCGTAGTGGCAAGCGGTACGCCATTGAGGTAGACGTAGTACCCCGTAACACCGACGTTATCGGTGGAGGCATTCCAGGTCAGATTGATCTGGGTGGGCGAGACTGCCCTTCCCTTGAGCCCGGTGGGGACAGAGGGGGCTTGGGTGTCGGGTGCGGCTAGAGTGGTCGCGCTCGCCGAGTTTGATTGGCCAGAAGCGTTCCCCGCCGCGTCAATCGCCTGGACGGTGTAGGAATAGCTGGTGGAAGCGGCCAGGCCGGTGTTTTGATAGGTAGTCACCGCTCCCAGAGTGACAAGCAAAGTGCCGGCGCGGTAGACACGGTAGCCGGTTACGCCCACGTTGTCGGTGGAAGCGGTC